>Ga0307308_10000158_pt1 | contig 21292 bp, 16 predicted proteins | sample ER_DNA_195_FD_194501 | JGI IMG/M metagenome (GOLD analysis project Ga0307308, IMG submission 194501) | Bulk soil microbial communities from the East River watershed near Crested Butte, Colorado, United States - ER_DNA_195 | ecosystem: Environmental > Terrestrial > Soil > Floodplain | place...
AGGCTGTTGCCTTAAGGACTCGCGGTCGGCGAGGGACTCGCGCTCGGGCTGGCGGACGAGGTCGGTTCGGTCGGCGCGGGCGATGGCGAAGGCGTCGGTGTCGGGAGTGGCGGGCACGCGTTCGTGCCCGGCGTGATCTCGAACGTCCCGGTGACGCCGTGAATCGTCACTTCCTTCTGGTCGTAGCCGTCCGCGCAGATGAGGAGCTTGGCATCCTTGCCGGGATAGGGGCTGATGACCGTGTTCCCGCCGTCGTTGGTCTGGCCGAGGTCGGTCGTGCCCTGACGGATGTCCGCCTTGGCGATGTGCTTGTCAGGGTTGCCGGCCTCGTTCACCTGGATCGTGAACGAAAGAGGCGACATGCGGATCTCGTCCTGCGTCACCGGCACGCTGGTGCGCAGGTAACCAGGGGCGTCGACCGAGACTTTCGACTCGCGCGGTAGGTCTGGGAAGGTGAAGGTCCCGGTCGATGGGTCCGCCGTTACCGAACGGGCACCGTGCGCGATCTTGGCCGGACCCGCTGTGCCGATGGGGTCGCTCGAGAAGTCGTCGACGACGTGGCCATTCATGTTGACGCCGTTCAGCCAGCCACCGACGACGGTGACGAGAACGATGAGGAGGACCGGGAGAAGGGAGGCAAGCCGGTACGGCCGGAAGCGTCGATTCAATGAGTAGAACTATGTCAGATTTGCCGGCGATGACCGATTGGCTCTACCCCCTATTGCGGTGTCCGGTGTGCCACGGCCAGCTCGAGTTTCGAGCCCTTGACGCCTCGGGCGCGCAGGGCCTGCTGCAGCACAGCCGAGCGGGCTGCGACGAGGTCTACCCAGTGATCGACGATGTCCCGAGAATGCTTGTCGGTGCGGCTCGCGCCGAGGTCGTTCGCGCGCAACGGGAGTGGTTCGGGGCTCATCCGGAGGCCGACGCCCTTGGGACCTTGTGGAGCGGCGGGGCCGAAGCAAATCCGGTGATTGCTGGGTTCGACGACGAGTGGAGCCGCTTCCGCGAGGTCGGCACCGTCGACCAATCGCAGGTCTTCGATTTGTACTTCGATCTCGTCCCCGCCACGTGCTTCGCTCCGGACCTGACCGTCCTCGACGCCGGATCCGGCGCCGGCCGCTGGGCCTTTGAGGTCTCGCAGCGCGGTCCGCGCGTGATCGCTGTCGATCTGGGACGCAGCATCGAGGTCACGCGCGCGAATACGGCACTCGAGCGTGTCGCCTGCGTGCAAGCCGACTTACGCGCTTTGCCGCTTGCCGCAGATGCAGTCGACTGGGCGTATTCGCTCGGCGTGCTGCACCACACGAACGCACCGGAGCTCGGCCTAGCAAACATCGTCCGCTCGGTTCGCCCGGGTGGGCTCGTGCTCCTTTATGTCTACTACGCGCTGGACCAGCGCGGTCCACTGTTTCGCGGCGTGTTTCAGGCGGTGGATCTCGCACGACGCGTGATCAGTCGTCAGCCACGCGCGGCCGCGCGCGCGATCACGACCTTGATCGCCGCGTCGGTCTACTGGCCGCTCGCGCGGGGCGGGGCGCTCCTCGAGCGCGCGGGTGCGCCGGGGCTCGCGGCAAAGCTGCCTCTCAGCTTCTACCGGCACCTCTCCTTCAAAACGATGCGGAACGACAGCCTCGATCGCTTCGGGACGCGCGTCGAACGCCGCTACACGCGGCGCGGTATCCAGGAATTCATGCGAACTGCGGATCTGCATGACGTCCGTGTCTCTGAATCGGCGCCTTTCTGGCATGCGGCCGGATTCCACCGCCCGACCCACCGAGAGCCTTGAGTGCGGTCCTCACCGCAGAATGGAGGGAGTGAAGCTGCCGACCGCGATGCCCATCGCGAAGCCGCGATGACAACTCGCTGGCGTGAATACATTGAGAAAGGTATTCGGGACGCAGGTGGGCCTGTTCCATTTGGATTGAACCAATGGGCGGCATTATTTCCCATTTTCCTGACGATCTCTCAGGCGCTCCGGTCTGGCTCCAAAATTCTGGATGTCGGCTGCGGCGCTGGGATCTTCACTGCGATGCTCGCTCATCACGGCTACCAAGTGACCGGAGTCGACCAGGACCCCGAGATCGTGAACCTAGCGAAAGAGATGGTCGAGTACTTTCGGTCGCCGGCACAAATCGAGCAAGCCTCCGCTGGAGACCTCTCCCGCTATCACGGCACTCTTGATCTCGTTTTCTCGTTGGGCGTCCTCGAGCATTTCGACCGCGAAGAAACCGTTCGGCTGATCCAAGAACAAGCGCGTTGCGCAAAACTGGTGCTGGTCGCCGTGCCAACTCAATACACACGCTACACGGGGCCGGTGACAGATGAGCGCCTATATCGCAGAGGTCAACTGGAAACGATCGTCAGAGACGCCGGCCTAGCTGTCCGATGTTCTTACGTCTATGGCGAGGTGCCCACAAGGCTCGCCCGGAACCTCGAGAGGTTCCTCCCGCGGCCAGCGCACATCCGGCTGAAGAACGTACTTACTTATGGCATGGGCCTTATGGTCCTCGGCGAGCGTTGAATCGTCCCCTTCGAATCTTCTACGTCATCGGGACGTTGGACGTTGGCGGTGCCGAAGGTCAGCTCGTGCAACTCCTGAAGGGACTCGATCGCGCTCGTTTTTCAGCGACCGTGTGCTGCCTGAGTTCTGCGGGTGGGCCGTACGCTGAGGAGGTCCGCCGCCTTGGCATCGCGGTGCACGAGATAGGTTTCCGCGGGCTGCGGATTTTTCGGTATCCCCATCGAGTTATCGCGCAACTCGCGCATCTTGTTTCTTTGATCCGACGCGAACGACCTGACGTTGTGCACGGTTTCTTATTTTGGGCATACGTCCTCGGGACCTTCGCGGCGCGAGCTGCTGGAGTCGGCGTGGTGATCTCGAGTCGCCGAAGCCTCGGCTTCTTCAAAGAGGACAAGCCTCTTTACCAGCTGCTAGAGAGACTGAGCAACGCGATGACCACGTCGGTAGTGGCGAATTCCGAAGCGGTCCGTGCGGACGCGATCCGCCAAGAGAAGCTGGCGCCGGAGAAGGTGGTCGTGATTCACAACGGCGTTGAAATCGCTGAGAGTCCTGCTGCCGACATCATTGCGCGACTGCGTGGCGAGCTTCGATTAGAGGGCGCGCAACCGGTCGTTACAGTCATTGCGAACTTCCTCTCCTATAAGGGCCACGGCTCCTTCTTCGAGGCTTGGCGGCGCGTCGCCGCGGCGCACCCGTCAGCCGTTGCGGTACTTGTCGGCGATGGCCCTGAGCGTGCGCGCTGGGAGCGATGGATTGCGGATGAAAAGATGAGTCCAACGGTGCGGTTTGTCGGCTCGCGTCGCGATGTGCCCGCGATCCTCGCGGTGACTGATATCGTGGCGCACCCTTCGCTGCAAGAGGGGTTCTCCAACGCCGTGCTCGAAGCGATGGCCTCCGCGAGGCCGGTAGTCGCTACGACTGTCGGGGGAAATCCGGAGGCGATCGAGGATGGACGGACCGGTCTTCTCGTGCCGGCGCGCGACGCGGCGGCGCTCGCGAGGGCAATCATGTATCTGGCGGCGGACCCCGAGCGCGCGCGGCAGATCGGAGGCGCTGCCCGCACGCGGGTAGCCCGCTGCTTTTCGCCGCGGCGAATGGTCGAGGACTATGAGGACTTGTACGAACGACTGATCGCGGGTGGCCCGGTTTACGTCTCGCCTCGGGTGCCTTGCACCGATGCATGAGCCAGAACATGCAGGGGAATGGATCGAGGAACTACGCCAGCTCCGTGGACGCTATCCCTCGTCGATCGCATTCGCCTATGAGTGGTGGCATTACAACGCACCACTCTTCGAACACCTCCGCGCGACCCTGCCACCGCCTGCGCGGATCATCGAGGTAGGGACTGGCACCGGTGCACTGTCTATTTTGCTCGCGGCATATGGCTATCGCGTGCTCGGAATCGACAAGGAACCAACGATCGTCGAATCAGCGAAGGAGCTGGCATCCCACCTCGCTGTCGACTGCGAATTCGTAGTTGCAGACGGCTTCGATCTCAGTCGATATTCGGATCAATTCGACCTTGCTTTTTCTGGGGGTGTCCTTGAGCACTTCTCCGATGCCGAAGCCACGGCACTCCTAAAACAGCAAGCCGTCGCGGCGCGGTTTGTGGTGGCAATCGTTCCGACGTGGCACGCGCTGCGGAACGATCCCACAACGGAGCAAACGCACGCGAGGCGGATCTGGCGGCCGGGACTCGAGCGGTTGTTTCGCCGGTCTGACCTCACAATCACCAAGCGATTTGGATACGGGGTGCCAAGTGGACCGTTCGAACAGATTTTTCGCTTTGCATTGCCGGGGGCCGTGCAATGGTTTCTACAGAATCGCCTTTCCTACGCCGCGACGCTCGGGTGCATCGGGCGACGCGGTCGCCCATGACGACCGAACGCCTCAGCTCCGTGGATTCGACTGGGCTCCTCGCAGTTCACACCTTCGGACTGAAATTGGCAGGACTTGTGGTCGCCACGATCGGCACGGTGCTTGTTTCCCGCTTGCTAGGTCCTGAGGGCCGAGGCCTCTACTACACGCCTGTCATTGCCGCCGCAACAATCGTCACAGTGGCCAAGCTCGGACTCGAGCAGGCGAACGTTTTTCTACACGGCTCGCGTTCTATCTCGGCGGAGCGCCTTGCGGCACAGGCCACTTTTGTCGCGCTCGTCGGGGGGAGTGTCGGCATCGTCGGAATGCTTGGTGTCGCCGCTCTAATTCCGCGGGTCTTTGGCGATGTGCCATTGCTACTTGTGGTGCTCGCGGCCCTTACAATTCCGATCTCGCTGCACTCTCAGTTCATATCAGGTCTCCAGAATTTACTTGGCCAAGTGACGCTGCAATTCCGCGCGGCCATTGTCGGCGGAGTTGTGCAATTAGCGTGTCTCCTGGCGCTTTGGCTGACACGGTCGGTCACGATCGCCTGGGTGATGGGCGCGAATTTGCTAGGGGCAGTCGTCGCTTGGTTTTGGACACTTCGGACTTCCGCAGTCTCGCCAATTACGTTCCGTTGGGATCCGGCGCTGATGCGCGAGACAATGGGGCAATCGCTCGTTTTGCACACTGGTCTCGTCCTTTTCTTCTTGCACCTCCGTGTCGATGCCTTCATGGTCAAGGGAATCAACGGAGCGACGGCTTTGGGCATCTATTCTCTCGCCGTGGTTCTTGCCGAGACCGTCCTCCTCGTAACCGACTCGATCTCTATCGCGCTGCTTCCACGACAGGTGACCGTTGCCTTGAAAGAGTCCGCGCACGTCGCGCTAGTTGCCGCTCGCGTGAATGCATATTTGGCACTCGCGTTCGCGATCGTCGTGGCGGCAACAGCGTGGGCCCTGATCCCTCTACTGTTCGGCGCCGAATTCTCCGGCGTGTACCCGGCCTTGATCGCGCTATTGCCGGGGATCGTCTTCATCAGCATGCAGCGTGTCTGCGGCCCACCTGTTATTCGGGCCGGGACACCGTGGAGGGTCACGGCGATCTATGCCGGATCTCTCGTAATCAATGTCGGACTAAATCTCTTCCTGATTCCGTTGCTCGGGCCGGTCGGCGCGAGTCTCTCGTCGAGCGTCTCTTACGGCCTGGCGGCGATTTTCTTCCTTGCGTGGACCTCAAGCCTCGCGGGGTCCGCGTCGGCCCTCAAGCCGTCGTTGTCAGACATCCAGCTGTTCGCGCAGGCGGCCGCGCTGGGCTCGAAGCTCGTTCGGCGTCCGGCTCCTTAGGCCTCGCGCGGTGAAACAGGAACCCACTGAAAGAGACGGCCCGTCTGGGACTTTGGAAACCGTTCCGTTGAAGTGCATCGTGTGCGGCTCAGCTATGTCGAGTGCCGATCACGATGGGTACAGGTGCGCGGTCTGTGGGGCAGAGTTCCCACTCGTCAGGGGTGTGGCGAGATTCGTCGATCGATCCGACTACGCTGGCTCGTTCGGGTACCAGTGGACCCGTTTTTCAAATGTCCAGCTTGACTCGGCGAGTGGCCTCACGAGAAGTCGAGATACATTCGTGACGAAGACACGATGGACGACCGCGGAACTGGCCGGGGAAAGGATTCTCGATGCGGGCTGTGGAATGGGACGGTTCACGGAGGTCTGTTGTGATTCCGGCGCGGAAGTACATGCGGTCGATTTAAGCAATGCGGTCGAGGTCGCTGCTCAGAACCTGCGCGACCGGAAGAGGGCGCACTTCTACCAGGCGGACATCTTTCGCCTGCCCTTCGCAGATGAGTCGTTCGATCGCGTGTTCAGCATTGGGGTGCTTCATCACACCCCGGATACCCGAGGTGCGTTTCATCGACTCGTTCGGCTCGTTCGACCTGGAGGCCGCATCGCGATCTGGGTGTACAGCACGAAACTCCGAGCGATGCTCGGCAGCGAACTCCTCAGACCAGTGACTTCGCGGTTACCCCGCGCACTCATGTTGCAAGCGGCTAAGCTCGCGATCCCGCTCTACTACGTCCACCGATTTCCGCTCATCGGACGGGTGACCTCGGTTCTTCTACCGACAAGCCTCGAGGCGAATCCGACGTGGCGGTGGCTAGACACTTTTGATTGGTACACGCCACGCTACCAGTGGAAGCATTCCGACGACGAAGTTGTGGGATGGTTCGAAGAGGCCGGCCTTGTAGATATCCGTGTCGGAGAGTTCCCCGTGTCTGTAAGCGGGCAAAAGCCACCGCGCCCGTCGTGAACTGACGATGTGCGGCATCGTCGGACGCGTCAACTTCCTGAGCCGAAAACCCATCGATCGAGCGGTCCTTGGTCGGATGAACGACCTGATCGCGCATCGCGGGCCGGACGACGAGGGGCTGTTTGCCGCCGGACATGTTGGCCTCGGGAACCGAAGGCTCGCGATCGTCGACCTCACGCCCGCCGGCCACCAGCCGATGTCGAGTGACGACGGACGGTTCTGGATCACCTACAACGGCGAGATTTACAACTTCCCGGATCTGAGGGCCGATCTCGAAACGCGCGGTCATCGCTTCCGCTCGCATACCGACACGGAAGTCATCCTGGCGGCATATCGCGAATTCGGTGTCGAGTGTCTCGATCGGCTGCGGGGAATGTTCGCGTTCGCGATCTGGGACACAGAGAGCGAGAGGCTCTTCATCGCTCGCGACCGCGTGGGCAAGAAGCCGCTCCACTACTGGCTTGACGCCGACGGCATCGCCTTCGCGTCTGAACCGAAGGCGTTCCTCGCAGACCCAAGCTTCATCCCACGGCCGGATCTGGCGGCGATCTCGCTCTACCTGACATTCCAGTACGTCCCGAGCCCGGCAAGCGCGTTCGCGGGCGTCGCCAAGCTGCCACCGGGCCACTACCTGGTCGCGGAGAACGGACGCGTCACCACGCGGCGCTATTGGCGCCTTCACTACCGCGAGAAGATCCGCATGACCGAGGAAGAAGCGTGCCGAGAGATCGTTTCGCGCCTTCGCGAAGCGGTTCGGATCCGCCTCATAAGCGATGTGCCGCTCGGAGCTTTTCTGAGCGGTGGCATCGACTCCAGTGCGGTCGTCGCGCTGATGTCCGAGCTCGGCCGGCGTGTGAAGACCTTCTCGATCGGATTTGAACAGAACGAGTACGACGAAACGGATCACGCGCGCGTGATCGCCAAGCGCTTCGAGACTGACCATCACGAGTCCGTCGTCCGTCCGGACGCGGTCGGGATCATTCCTGAGCTCGTATGGCACTACAGCGAGCCGTACGCAGACTCATCGGCGATCCCGAGCTACTACCTCGCGAGACTCACTCGCGAGGACGTGACTGTTGCATTGAACGGCGATGGTGGCGACGAAGACTTCGCCGGGTATGACCGATACGTCGCCAACCTCGCCGCGGCCCGGATCGACCGGATCCCCCGCGGTCTTCGTCTCGCCGCGGCCGGCGCGGTCGGAATTGCCGGCCGCGGTCGGAATCCGAGAAGCATTCTTTCGCGAGGGCAGCGATTCCTGAGCGCCCTTGCCGACACTCCGGTCGACCGGTACGCCCGATGGATCAGCCACTTCGCTCCGCCGCTCAAGGACGAGCTCTGCACCCCGGACTTCAGCCGGCTTTCGGGCGACGGACACGCGTTTGCCTTGATCAGAGAGGCGTTCGCCGGATCGGACGCGAACGATCTTGTGGATGCGGCCCTCGACGTGGACGTGAACACTTACCTGCCGGAGGACCTGCTCGTGAAGATGGATATTGCGACAATGGCCAACAGCCTCGAGGCGAGATCGCCTTTCCTCGATCACCAGTTCATGGAGTTCTGCGCCTCGTTGCCTTCGCAGTTCAAGCTCGGCGGGCTCGTGAAGAAACGGATCCTCAAGCGTGCGCTCCGCGGGGTCATCCCCGATGAGATCATCGACCGGCCGAAGATGGGCTTCGGTGTCCCGATCGATCACTGGTTCCGACACGAGCTTCGGCCCCTCGCAGAGGATGTCCTTCTCGACCAGACGGCGCGCGAGCGCGGCTATTTCGACCCCACTGTCGTGGCGCGACTGCTCGACGAGCACGTCCGCGGTGTCGCCCGGTGGCACTCTCAGCTCTGGAATCTGCTAATGCTGGAGCTTTGGCACCGGACCTTCATCGACCGGCGGCCGGACGCCGACCCGGTCGACCACCCTCTCGTCGAGATCGGCAGAAGACGACGCGACGGCGCGGTGGCGGGATCGGTGGTGCCGAGCGCGGCGAGCCGTGACTCAGGGCTTGAGGCACGCTAAGGTGACCCACCCTTTGGCTGCGCTCGGGTGGGTCACCGATCACTTGGAAACCTGGCTCGCGAAGTCGTGGCTCATCGCGACCCTGGTCGCAGGTCTCGCTGCTCTCGGTGTCGCGATAGACGACCAGACGCCATGGATCCTCGCGATCGTGGTGCTCGCATTTGTCGCCACTGCAGGGCTCAGTCGCACGCTCGACGGGGAGGACGGAGCAATCGCCCTCGGACTCTTCGGTTGGGCGCTCGCTTTCCGCCTCTTGATCGTCCTCGTCCTGAGCCTCGTGTCCTCCGGCTACGTCACAGGAGGCCTTCTTAGTCCTGACGGCGCGGGCTACCTGAGTGGCAGCAGGGTCCTCCTTCGATCCGGATTCGACGTGGGATCGCCCTTCGCCTTCTTTGGCACTTACGACCTTGGCGAGTACTACGTCTTCGCGGCGCTGATGGGGCTGGGGGGATCCGACTTCGTGTTGCTCACGGCGTTCAACGCGGCGATCAGCGCACTCGCGGCGCCGTTCGCATTCGGGTGGGCGCGTCTGACCATACCAAGGCACGCCGTGCTTGTGGGCGGCATCGCGGCCTTATCGCCGAGTCTCGCCTTTCTCTCGACGACGAACCTTCTCAAGGACCCGATGATCATTTTTGTCACGGTCGTCGTCGCGCTGTCTGTTGCTGAGGTCCTTCGCGGAGAAGCAAATGGAGTCGCCCTATGGGCCTGGCTCGGGATCTGCGCCATCGGGCTGGCGTTCTTGCACACGACGCGCTTCTACGTGGCGGCCTACCTCGAGCTGGGATTGATCATCGTCATTGCACTCAGGTTAGTGGCGGCGCGCGGCCGTTCGCCTTTGTCGAGCCGTCTTTTGGCTCTCGGCGGCGCAATCCTGGCCGCAGAGCTGATGGCCGGGGCACTGGGTTGGCCTAGTTCACCTGTCCTGGTCTCTTCACAGGTCCAATACGTCGCGGACACGCGGGCCATGCAACCAGTCCTCGAACAAAACGCTGTGGGCGACCGGGTTCCAGGGGTCGCTACCGTCGTCGACGTCGGCCACCGACTACTCGGACCTTATGCCTGGGTCACGCCCTCGACGTTCGACCTGAGGTACCTCATTCTCGCCGACTTCGATCTCTACCCCGACACATTCCTCTGGTACGTGATTCTCCCGTTCCTCGTGGTCGGACTTGCGATCGCGCTGTTTTCCCTCGCGGCGCGTCGCGAGGGTTCAGCCGCACTCGGGTGTCTAGCGATCTTCGTATGCATCTACCTGGCGCAATACCTCGCAATCAATCTGTCGTACAGGCAGAGAGAGGATGTTGTTCTTCTCGCGCTCGCCTTCGTCCCGGCGGGGGCTCAGTGGGTGCTCTCTCGCCGACCGGGCCGGGCGTTATACGCCACCTACTGGGTCGTGATCGTCATCCTGGCGCTCGGGCAAGTCATTCGATCAAACGTCTAGGGCTCCCGAACTCCCAGCGCTAGGGCTGGCCGATGAAGGCGTCGAAGAGCACGAAGGTACCGCTCGAGGCCGCGTTCTTGTTCCCCGACACGGCCACGGTGACGGTGTGCACCCCGGCGGCGACGGTGTAGGTCTTCTGCTGCTGCATGATCTGCGTGGTGTTGTAGGTGTCGAGCTGGTCGACGACCGTGCCGTCGATGCTCACCGTGGCGATCCCGCCGTTGGACTGCTTGAGGTGGACGAGCGTGATCGCCCCGCCATCGAAGGTGAGACTCACCGCGGCGGCGGTCTGGTTGCTGAACTTGGCGCTTCCCCCGGAGTTGCCGGCGTTGGTGAAGGTCGTCCAGCTGCCGCTGAAGGTGACCGCGGCGTTGGTGTCCTCATAGGTCCCTGGACCGACTGCGGCCGGAGGAGGCGGCGGAGGCGGAGCCTCAGCGGCGACGATGAAGGCGTCGAAGAGCACGAAGGTACCGCTCGAGGCCGCGTTCTTGTTCCCCGACACGGCCACGGTGACGGTGTGCACCCCGGCGGCGACGGTGTAGGTCTTCTGCTGCTGCATGATCTGCGTGGTGTTGTAGGTGTCGAGCTGGTCGACGACCGTGCCGTCGATGCTCACCGTGGCGATCCCGCCGTTGGACTGCTTGAGGTGGACGAGCGTGATCGCCCCGCCATCGAAGGTGAGACTCACCGCGGCGGCGGTCTGGTTGCTGAACTTGGCGCTTCCCCCGGAGTTGCCGGCGTTGGTGAAGGTCGTCCAGCTGCCGCTGAAGGTGACCGCGGCGTTGGTGTCCTCATAGGTCCCTGGACCGACTGCGGCCGGAGGAGGCGGCGGAGGCGGAGCCTCAGCGGCGACGATGAAGGCGTCGAAGAGCACGAAGGTACCGCTCGAGGCCGCGTTCTTGTTCCCCGACACGGCCACGGTGACGGTGTGCACCCCGGCGGCGACGGTGTAGGTCTTCTGCTGCTGATAGAGCCGGGTCGGGTTATAGGTGTCGAGCTCGTCGACCATCGACCCGTCGATGCTCACCCTGGCGATCCCGCCGTTGAACTGCTTGAGGTGGACGAGCGTAATGGCGGCGCCATTAAAGGTCAGATGGATCTCCGAGCCGATCTGGCCGTTGAACTTGGCGGTGCCGCCGGAGTTGAGAGCGTCGGAGAAGCTCGCCCATGGCAAGATCCCGGTGAAGGTAAGCGCGGTGTTGGTATCTTCATAGGTCCCTGGACCCACGGTTGGATTCACGTAAGTAAATACGCCGACCCCGGTCTCGACGCTGGTCATACCTGCAACCGTGGCCGTCACATACACACTGCCCACGCCAGCGGGACTGATCACGGTGCAGGTTTGTACTGACGCGCAAGTGACTCCGCTTGCAGTGTTCGATCCGAATCTCACAACCGTCGCTCCGGCCAACCTTGAGAAATCGGTCCCCGTAATGGTCACTTGCGTACCGCCTCCCGGGGGTCCGCTGCTCGGTGAAATGGATGTGATCACTGGCGCGGCCGTGCTGAGGGCGGCCGCCGCGTTGATTCGTCCCGACTGCCATAAGGTGCCAGTACCCGCGACGGGGTCCGCTGTCGCCTTGATGCGGTTCATAACGGCGTCTGGCGATGAGCCGTAGACGCTCATCCATAAGAGAGCGGCCAGGCCCGCAACGTGTGGTGAGGCCATCGATGTGCCGTCAAATTGAGCGTATCCGTACTGGGTGGAGTCAGCGTATGTCGACAAGATTGCCGTTCCAGGCGCCGCAACGTTGACCCATGATCCATACGTCGAGAAGGTCGCGCGGACATCGTTCTGATCGGTGGCTGCCACCGATAGCACGTGGTTACAGCGGGCGGGCCATTCGGCGGCGTTAGCGCCGCCGCCGCCGTTGCCTGCCGCAGCCACGAGGACAACACCGCTCGCCCACGCTGAATCGATAGCGGCTTGGACAGAAGCGGGGCACGACCCGGCGGAACCGAGACTCATGTTGATCACTTTCGCGCTGTGACTCACAGCCCAACTAATGCCGGACACAAGCGTCGTCGACGTGCCGGTTCCCGTGTCGTCCATTACTTTGACGTTGAGCAGTCGCGTGTCCCAACCGACGCCTGCTACGCCAGTGCCGTTGTTGGTAGCGGCGCTAGCAATTCCTGCAACATGCGACCCATGCCCACACGCGTCATGCGTCCCGAAGGGAGACGACACGAACGACGTTGCCGCAACCACCTTTCCGCGCAGATCCGGATGTCCCGGGAGCTGATCGGCCGCTACGAACCCCGAGAATTCGTCAAAGATCCCGCAATCAAGAATCGCGATGTAGATCGATCCCGAGCCATGCGTGATGGACCAAGCTGCGGGCATCCCAATTCTTGTCATGTTCCATTGGAATTCCGCGAAGTACGTGTCGCTAGGCGTGTCTGTCACATGCGCAACGTAATCTGGCTCAGCAAACAGGACACGCGCGTCGGCGCGATACACCTGAATCGCCCGCTCGATCGAGGTCAGGCCCGAAGCAAGATTGACCGCAGCCAGGTCGTTATCTCCTGCCCGCGGATTGGCGATTGGACGAACGTCTTGTGTTGCGACACCCGCAGCGGCAGCGGCCCGATGAACGTCTTGTGCGTCAGCATCGCTGACACCCTTGCGAAAACCCACCACGATGCGATCCGCCGCGGCCACTCGGCCATCGCTGAGGGTGACAGTCTTGATCGATGAGGTTGGGCCCGGCTTTGGCGGTTGCCCAATCGGCGCGAGTGGCAACAGCGGCGGTGGCAATGGGCTGGGGGCAACGTAAGGGGCGCTAGCGGGCGTCGTCGTGGATCCGGCGGAAGCGGCGCTGACTCCTCCTGACGCGTACGCGTAGGAGCTATTCGCAAACAGGAGAGACGCAACAAGAACAACCAGAATCCTTAGACCCAACGCCGCCCACCTCGCCCTTCCACCAGCCGAGCTTCGCCGAAGCTCAGCAGCGCCAATCCTGCTCTAAGGGCGGGCGGGGGTCAAGAAAAAGTTAAACCGTCGTATCCCGCACCTCGGGTGCTCCCGAGACCCGAGAAAATCTCATTTCAGCTGCACTTTCCAGTCACATTGCGGGGCGTACGGCTGCCGATTTGTCTCTCATCGAGACACACCTAAAGACCGCGTCGCCCCCGCTAACTGCGCTCAACTACAGCCGCTGTATCTGGCCCAGACCGCTCTTTCGTTGCGTCGCATTTACCGCGTCAAAGACACGTTCGGCCTCACGTAGGACCAAGGCGTAGTCGATCGATGTGTGCGCAACGAGAATCACAACGCAGTCGGCCTTTCGCAGCCGCTCGCCTTCGAGCGAGACGGAGCGGAGCGTCAGATGATTTCTGTCGTTCGCGAATAGCGACGCGTTAAGACTCACTACTGGGACGAATGGGTCGTGGTATTCGACCAACGCCCCCTCACTCATGAGGATTTCCATAACCCGGATTGCCGGGGACTCCCTCGCGTCATCGATGTCCTTTTTGAAGGCTGCCCCCAGAACCAGAACCCGTGAACCGCGCAGCGAGCGGCCGGCGTCATTGAGCTGCTTGCGGATGCGGCCCACCGTGAAGAACGGCATTCCGAGATTCGTCTCCGCCGCGAGCTCGATAAACTTCGTGTGGAAGTCGTACTCGCGCGCCTTCCATGCGAGGTAATACGGGTCAACGGGAATGCAGTGCCCGCCCACCCCCGGCCCCGGATAGAACGGCATGAATCCGTAGGGCTTCGTGGCGGCGGCATCGATGACTTCCCAGATGTCGATCCCCATGCGATCGCAGAGCATCGCGAGCTCATTCACGAGCGCGATGTTCACCGCGCGGAACGTATTCTCGAGAAGTTTCGTGAGCTCGGCGACGCGCGCGGATGAGACGGTGTGGATGCGCCCCTTCGTGATCTGTTGAAGTGCTGCCGCGGCGAGGGCGGTGCTTTCGGGATCGATCCCGCCCACGACCTTCGGCGTGTTCTCGATCCCGAACGTCTTGTTGCCGGGATCGATGCGCTCTGGCGAGAACGCAAGGTAGAAGTCGGTGCCGGCTTTGAGTCCGGACCGCTCGAGAATCGGGCGCATCACCTCGTCCGTAGTTCCGGGATAGGTCGTGCTCTCTAGGACGACCAGCTGGCCCTTCTGGAGCACCCCGGCGATGCTCTCGGCCGCACTGATGATGTAGGTCAGGTCAGGCTGTTTCGCGCGATCGAACGGCGTCGGGACCGCGACGAAGATGACGTGCACGTCGCGAAGAGCGCCGTAATCCGTCGTCGATGTGAAGCGCCGCGCCTTGACCTGTGCAGCAAGCGCTTCCGACGGCACGTCTTGGATGTAGCTTTCGCCCGCCTGCAGCTTCCGCACGCGCTCCGCATCGACGTCGACTGCAACGACGCCATAACCCGCTTTCGCGAAACCGACCGCGAGCGGAAGGCCGACGTAACCGCAGCCGATCACGCCAACGCACGCCGACCGATCGGCGATCGCCTTTCGAAGTGTGTCAGCGCTCACTGCGGGACCGCCAGTTCGTAGTTCTGCCGACACCACTCGAGGGTACGCGCGAGTCCGTCCGCGAGCTCAACCCGCGCTTCGAAGCCGAGGATCTCTCGCGCCCGCGTCACATCGGGCACGCGCCGCCGCGTGTCTTCGAAACCTTTCGGAAAGTCGGTCTCGTACGGCTCGAGGCGAATCTCGGAGCTCGAACCCAAGATGCGTCGGACCTCTCCCGCGAGTTCGAGGATGCTGACCTCTCGGACGCTTCCGATGTTGAAGACGCCTCCAACACCCTCGACGCGTGTCGCCGCACGGATCGTCCCGTCGACCGTGTCGCTCACGTAGGTGAAGCAACGCGTTTGTTTCCCATCGCCGTGGACAGTCAGCGGCAGCTGATTCAGAGCCTGCCACGCGAACCGCGCGATGACGCTGCCGTAGCCACTCTGATGGATGCGCGGTCCGTACGAGTTGAAGTACCGAACGATCGACACGGCGAGCCCGCGGTCGTGGTACGCGAACGCGAGATGCTCGTCGAGCGCTTTCGCCGTCGCATACGACCAGCGGTGGACTGACGTTGGGCCGAGGATGCGATCGCCGGTCTCGCGAAACGGGATCTCCTCGCTGCGCCCGTAGACCTCGGAGGTCGACGCGAGCAGCACGCGCGAGCCGTGCCGCGCGGCGGAAGAAAGCACGTGCTCAGTCCCGTTCACGTTGGTGAGGATGCTGTGGAGCGGGTCCTCGACGATCTTGCGCACGCCGACCGCGGCGGCGAGATGAAACACCAGCGGACTTTCCGCCACGAGCTTGTCGACGAGCGGTTCGTCGAGGATGCTGCCGCGCACGAAGCGGAGCTTCGGATCGCGCTTGCGTTCGCTCAGGTTTTGTTCCGACCCGGTGGTGAGGTCGTCCAGGACGATAACGTGCTGGTCCTGATCGAGAAGACGGTCAACCACGTGCGAGCCGATGAATCCCGCGCCGCCGGTGACGAGGACGTTCGAGGACAAGACCGGCCTAGACGCTCGGTGACGACCGCGGTTGCATCACCGGCATGGCGAACTCTCGCCATTCGGCTCCAAAAGTCGCGCAGCTCTCCTTCAACGACTCGATGCGCTCGGGCCCGCTCTCGGGGAGACCACTGGCGTACAGAACAAGATCGATGCGGTGTCGCAGAAGGACGGGCTCGAGGTCGCTCACCGTGCCGAGGACGGGAACGCCCGCGACCCGTCGATAGCGCTTACCCGGATCGTCGTCGAGGAAACCGACCGCGTGATACGGCGTCCCGCGGGTGCGCGAGATGAGACGGAGTGCCAGCGCGCCCGTATCCGTGGCGCCGATGATCAGCACCCGCCGCGCATCGACGCCGGGACGAACGGCGAACCAGTAGCGCAACCAGACGAGTGACGCCCGCGAGCCGATCAGAAACGCGCCAGCAAGGAGCCAGTTGAGAGGCATTCCCGAGCGCGGAAAGCCCGGGACGGCCGCGACGCCGAGGATCAGACCCGCCGCGGCGATATTCGCCACACCGAGAGCCTTCAACACGTTCAGCACGTCCGCGAGCGTGATGAAGCGCCAGAGCGTGCGATACGCGCCGAACAGCACGAGGAATCCGAGCTGCAGCGCGACGACCAAGGGGACGGTCTGCGCGAACAGAGGGAGCCAGACGTTCTGCGTGAATCCTTCGAACCGTAGAACGAAGACGAGGTAATACGCCACGCTGAGGAGGACGACATCGAACGCGATCTCGGCGCCGAATCGTCCGAATGTCACGAGCTCGCGGGCGATCGGGCCAAGGTCGCGCGTCTCCTTTTTTCCCCCGTAGACGTCGATGTCATACAGAAACACACCGAAGAGCGCGAGCCCGATGAGCGCGAGCGCGAACAGCGGAAACACCAGGCCTGAGATCGCCTCCGCAAGAAGTGCGCTCACGGCGAGGACAGCGGCAACCACATACAGGAGGAGGACGACTCCTCGATCAGAGAGTCCGAGCGCCGCGAGCCGATGCGACGTGTGGTCCCGGCCGCCTTGGCTGATCGGCCGGCCGACAAGACGCCGCGATGTGGTGACGAGAGCGGTGTCGAAGATCGGCAGCGCGAGGACCGCGAGCGGCGCGAGGACCGCGAGGCTCACGTTCGCGGCGCCGCTCGCGGTGTGGAGGAGCGCGGCCGCCGCCAGGAGATAGCCGAACACGAGACTCCCCGCGTCCCCCATGAAGACTCGGGCCGGCGGGAAGTTGAAGACGAGGAACCCGAGCGCCGCGCCGGCCGCGGCACCGGCGACGATGCCGGCCGTCGGGTTCTCGGGGAGCGCACTGATGCCGAGGGCGATCCCAGCGATCGCCACGATGCCGCCAGCCAGCCCATCCATGTTGTCGATGAGGTTCACCGCGTTCATCAGGCCGGCGACCCAGAGGACCGTGACGAGGTACGCGACCGGCTCGAACTCGATGATCTCGACGCGCACGCCGCCGAAGAAGAGGAACGACGCGATGGCAGCCTGGCCGACAAGCTTCGCCGAGGGAGTGATGTGGCGGAAATCGTCGACGAGGCCGAGCGCGAAGGCCGCGAGTAGGCCGACGACGATCGTCGCGCTGAGTCGCGAGGCGGGCAGGAGCGCGACGAGGACGACAACCACCGCGAGTGTGACCGCGGCGCCGCCGAGGAGCGGCGTGGGCGATCGAGACCAGCGGTCGATCCGCGGTTTGACGACCAGACCCCCGCGCCGGGCCAGCCGGCTGAACGCGGGCGTCCCGACGGCCGCCACGACGGCCGCGATGACCGCGACGAACGCGAGCGACGTGAAGCTCAAACCGGAAGATCTCCCCTCATCTCATGCGATCGCGCCGGGTTCACCGGCGGGTAAACGGGATTCTAGTTTGGCCAACTGGCGCGCTCCTCAAGAACGGACTCGTAGAGCCGGGTCATGTCGGAGACAAGGCGAGAGGCGTCGTACGCGGGATGAACGGCGCGGCGCGCCGACGCGCCGAGCTCCGCGCGGCGCGCGGGATCGGAGAGGAGCGCCGTGGCCGCCGCCGCGAACGCGGCGTCGTCGCCCGGTGGGACGAGAACGCCGGTTCCGGGCCGCACCACGTCGGGGACACCGCCGACGGCGGTGCAGACCACCGGGCGGCCAGCAGCCATCGCCTCGATGATGCTGACCGGCGAACCCTCGTTCCGCGACGTCAACGCGACGACGTCGGCGGCCGCGTAGATGGACGCCACATCGTTCTGCCACCCAACGAACCGACAGCGCGCACCGAGTCCCAAGGCGGCGCTTTCGGTCTCGAGGCTCGTTCGGAGCTCCCCGTCGCCGACAACGAGCGCGACTGCCGGAGCCGGCACCTTTGCCATCGCGCGGAGGAACAGGCTCACGTCCTTGACCGGCACGAGGCGCGCGACGATCGCGACGATGGGAACGTCGCGAGGAAGTCCGAGGCGATCGCGCGCCGGGCCTTGTTCCGGCGCGCTGAGAAACGGCGCGAGGTCGAAACCGAGCGGGATCTCGACGACCTTTCGCTCATCGCCGATACCGAGCTCGATCAGCTCGCGGCGCTGACTCGGCGTGATCGCGACGATCCGCGTCGTGATGTGGCTGAGCGATTGTTCGACCGCGACCACTGCACGACTCTTCATTCCGCCGAAGTAGCCGCGAAAGACCGTGCCGTGATACGTGTGGACCACCGCACGCGCGCCCGAGAGACGTGCGGCGACGCGGCCGATCGTCCCCGCCTTCGCGAGGTGCGTGTGAACGATGTGCGGGCGAAACTCCCGCGCGATCCTCGTGACGGCGGCGAGCGCGCGGAGGTCATCGATCGGTGAGATCTCGCGGCCAAGCGCCGGGACCCGCCGGAGAGCGATGCCGTCGGCGAGCCTTCCGAGCTCGAGCATGCTGCCCTCCGAGGCCGATTCGCTTCCCGCCACCAGCAGAGTCGTGAATCGATCGGGGTCGAGACGCGTTGAGAGGAGGGCAGCGTTGATGGCGGGCCCGCCGATGTTGAGGCGCGTGATCACTCGCAGAACGCGGGTGCGGGTCATCAGGCCTTGTCGCGGAGCCAGCCGATGGTTTCCTTGAGTCCCTCCGAGAACCCGGTGACCGGCGCGTAGCGGAGGAGCTTCCGCGCCAGTGAGATGTCCGCATGCGAGTCGCGGATATCACCGGCGCGTGCCGGAAGGAACTCCGGCTCGAGCTCGTATCCGAAGACCTCAGCGATCGCGTGTAGAACGCCCAGCACCGAGCGCGGCTCGCCCGCGGCGATGTTCACGGATTCTCCGGCGAGGGCGGGCGCGCGCGCCGCGAGGATGTTTGCCTCGACGACGTTCGCGACGTGCGTAAAGTCCCGCGATTGGCGCCCGTCGTCGTACACCTTCGGCCGTTCGCGCCGCAGGTAAGCCGTGACGAAGAGTGGGAGCGCCGCGGCGTACGCGGAGGTCGGATCCTGGCGCGGACCGAAGACGTTGAAGTAGCGGAGGCTGACCGTGCGCATGCCGTGGAGGCTCGCGAACACGCGGGTGTAGCCCTCAGCCGCAAGCTTCGCGACCGCATAAGGCGATCGAGGGAGCGTGGGCATCGTCTCGGTCATCGGCGGACGCGCGACATTGCCGTAGACCGACGAGGATGAGGAGTTGACGAACGTCCCCACTCCAGCTACACGCGCTGCTTCGAGCAGGCGGAGCGTTGCCGTGGCCGCGGCCTCATGCGACCGAAGCGGCTCCTTGACGGACCGCGGAACGGACGGAACGGCCGCGAGATGGAAGATGACGTCGACGCTCTTCACGAGATCCTCGAGAGCCTCCCGCGACAGATCGCGCGTGACGAGGGCGACGTCGCAGCCGGCAAGGTTCTCGCGGCGGCCTGTGGAGAGATCGTCCACGACCGTGACCGGGTTGCCCTCGGCGACGAGGCGGCGGACCAGGTGCGATCCGATGAACCCGGCACCACCGGTGACGAGAGCTTTCACTGAGTCGTCCCTCCGCGGATCTGCGTGCGCAGCTGCAGCGCGGCCAGGCTCGCGCACCATCTCGAACGCGATTTGGTAGAGCGCGAGACGCACGTCGGCCGATTGCTTGAGACGCGGACCGCTAGCGTCGTCGCTCGCGAAAACGTCTTGGTATCCGACCGCGTGCGAAACGTGTGACCCTGTTTCGAGAGCTCGTCTCGAAGCTCCTGGAAATTGCGAATCTCTCCGTTGAAAACGGTCCAGATCCGCTCGTCTTCGCCCCACTGCCGCTGGTCGCCGGTCACGAGATCGATGATGCGAAGGGGTCTGACGCCGAGCGCGGAGCGCGCGTCGCAACGTTCGCCGGCAGAGTCGGGGCCGCGGTGCGTGATGGCCTCACGCATCGCTCGCATCTCTGTCGCGCGATCGCGGTCCAGCGTGCCGACGATGCCGACGATCCGGCACATATCAGCTGGCTCCCGGCATCGCTAGCGTCCGACCCCTGACTGGATCTGCGCCTGGAGCTGAAGTGCCGTTGGTTGGCCCGGCTGGATCGCCAGGATCGCATCGAGCTCCGTCAGCGCATCGGCCGTTTGCCCGCTCGCGATGAGCGCTCTCACGAGCTCGATACGCACCGGAACCTGGTCCGCCGGATTCGGCAGTCGGTCAATGCCGCGATGCGCCATCGCGATCGCATCCCCGCTTCGGCCCAATCCGAGCAGCACCTGCGTTGCCGTAAGGAAGATGTCCCGATCGTTGGACTGGCTCAGCGTGAACGCGCGCTCGATGGAGCGGAGAGCCTCTGGAAGATCGCCGGTGACCTGCATAACGATCGCCCGAGTCAGATTCGCCTTCGGGTTGTTGGGGTCTCTCTGGACCACTCGGTCCGCGACCATGCGAGCGCGCGGGCCGGACGCTGCGTCGCCGCGCTGGAAGAGCGCGAGATACGCGCGCGCGAGGTCACCGTCGTATCGGGCATCGTACGGAGCCAGCCGACTCGCGTCGTCGAAACTAGAGGCCGCATCCTTGAATCGGCCGGCAGCGACGTATGCGAGGCCGAGGGTGTCCCAGTACTGCGCGCGCTGCGGGTCCGCCTGCGTCGCACGCAGGCCCAAGTCGATCGCCTCCGAGGGATGACCTTGGAGTCTCGTGACTTGCGACGCGCGTATTGACCGCGATGCACTGAGCGCGCTGAACATGGTGACGACCAGAACGAGCCCGACTGCCAGAAGCACACCGGCGCCGAGTCGACGTCCCGGCGTGTCGCGGCTTCGGTCGACGCGCCGGCCCGCCTCCGTCGGGACCGCGGTTTGCGACATACCGGTCGCTGCTGCGACCGCTCCAAGCGGTACCCAGAAGAGCCATTCGGTGCCTACCCAGTTGACGGTCGTGACGCCGGCCGCGAGATAGGCGGCAAGGGCTCCGAGGGCGATCCATGCGACCGGTCGGAATCCGGCTCGGACCGTCGCCCAGACCGCCACCATAAGGATCCCCGCGAATGTGAGCAATCCAGCAACGCCTGTCGTGGCAGCGATCTGCGCCGGCCAGCCGTGAGCGCTCGTGGCCGTGCTCTCCTGTACCTCGAACGGCTCGTTTGCGGAGCGGTATCGCGGGACGCCAACGACGAAGCTATCCGGTCCGTATCCCAAGACCGGACGCTCGCGGAGGATGTCGAATGCGATCGAGTAAAGCGCGAGCCGCACTTCCGCCGATTGTTCGAGGTGCGGGCCGCTGTCGCCTT
>Ga0307308_10000160_pt1 | contig 21266 bp, 21 predicted proteins | sample ER_DNA_195_FD_194501 | JGI IMG/M metagenome (GOLD analysis project Ga0307308, IMG submission 194501) | Bulk soil microbial communities from the East River watershed near Crested Butte, Colorado, United States - ER_DNA_195 | ecosystem: Environmental > Terrestrial > Soil > Floodplain | place...
TCGGAAATCGCGCGCCCGACGATCGGAGGAGCGATGAGCGAACACGCTTTTCGTTCGCGAAGAGTGACGACGACGGCGGATCTCCAGTGCGCGATGCGCGAGCAGCGGACAACACTGCGCCGACGCAAGAAATTACGGCGATTCTCCCGTATCGCGGAGCAGTCTGCCGATAACATCAGCGATGTTTTGAGCTGCTTGCGCTTCGCAACGCTCGCGGCTGAGAACACGGCTTGCATCACCAAAATGCGGCACAGCCTTGAGGCTCCCCTACGGGTCGACCGTGGAGTCCTGGCTACCCCGGCCATGCGCATGCCCGCGACCTAGCCCCGTGCTGTGCCGCGTGTTGGTGATGCAAGCCGGCCCTCCTTCTGAAAGCTGCTCGCGCATCGCGCTTGGACTCCGCCGCCGTCGTCGTCTCTCGCAGAGGAAACTACGCCTCCACTCGCTCCTCCTCCGTGCGGCGGCGCGCGATTCCCCGACGCTCGCAGCTTATGGGAGCCGCTCGCAGCGGCGCTAAGCCTCCTCGGCGTAACCGGGAAGAAACTCCTCGAGGACATCACCAAAGGCCGCCTTGGCATTGAGTTGCGACAACACGGCCAGGCCTCCCAGCCAAACTCGATGGATGAGGAGATAGCTCGGTGGCAGGTTCAATTTCATCGCCACGCCGCCCGAAGCATGAGGGTCGCGCACCCGGATGAACTGCTGCCGCATCCAGTCGCGATTGAATTGGAACTCCGGGACTGCGGCCGGCTCCACGAACGGGCCCAGATAGTCGAGCAGATCTTCCGCGTCGATCTCGGAGGCGAGAAAGCCTTCCTGACGGAGTCCCTCAGCGACCTGATGAGCATCGCCCTGCTGAGCAATCCTCAAGATTCGGCCCATCGCGGCGGGAAGGCCGTCGGGGAGGCGCGAAACCAGACCAAAGTCGACGACACCGAGCCGGCCATCCTTGATGAGCTTGAAGTTGCCGGGGTGCGGATCAGCATGCAGCAGACCGACCACGCTCGGGCCCGCGAAGAGGAATCGCACGTATTGGAGCGCGGCTGCATTGCGCTTCTTGTCCGGGAGGTTCGCAGCCGATGAGAGCGGCGCACCTTCCACCCACTCGCTCACCATGACCCGCGGCGTACTCGCCAGCACGGCGGGGACGTAGAACTCCTTGCTACCGGCGAAGCCATCCGCTGCCTGCTGCTGTGAGTCAGCCTCGAGAGTGTAATCCAACTCCTCGCTCACCCGCGCGGTGAGCTCGTCCACTAATGAGCTCACATCCATCCCGCCAGCCAGCGACGCAAAGACCTTGGAGAGCCGACCAATCTGCCGCAGATCCGAGCGAAGAGCCTCATCGGCACCGGGATATTGCACCTTGACCGCGACCGTACGCCCATCGGACCAGGTCGCCTTGTGCACCTGGCCGATCGATGCTGCCGCCGCGGGTAACGGGTCGAAATCAGTAAATGAATCTCGCCAACGCGAGCCGAATTCGCGGGCGAGTACGGCGTGCACCCTGGAGGTCGGCATCGGTGGTGCGGCGTCCTGCAGCCGAGAGAGGTGCACCCGATACGGTTCCGCGACCTCCTCCGGCAGCACCGATTCAAACAGGCTCAGTGCCTGGCCAAACTTCATGGCGCCGCCCTTGAGATCACCCAGAACTCGGAAGAGCTGCTCGGCTGCCCGTTGCTGAAGCTGCTCGCTCACCTCTTCGGCTGATGCACCGCCCAAGCGTTTGCCGAGTCCGAGCGTCGCGCGGCCTGCGAAGCCAAGGGGCAGCGAGGCCAGCTTGGCACTGCGGCGAAATGCGGAGCGAGCCAGCGAAGAGCCGTCGCTTGCGCCGGGCAGGTGTCGCTCCGCGCCGTTGGCTGGCTTCGCCGGCTGGTCGCTCATGGGCCTATTCTGTCTGGCTCAGCCAACTGCAGCCGCAATCGGGATGGCCTGCCCAGCGCCGCAGTCGGGTGACGAAGGTCGGCCAGCTGATCTCCAACGTCGCGCCAGCTGATTCAGGCAACTCCCCGTGCAGGAACGCCAACACCTGTGCCGCCGCAGTCGAGGCCGCCCAACTCTGCAGCGCGGCTGGAGTGGAGATGCGGACGCGAGACAGCTGTCTGAGCACAGCTGGCCAATGTGGATCCGCATCAGTGCGCGCCAGGTCGGCGCAACGTAGGCAGGACGTCTGACCAGCAACCACCAGCGGGCCTACGCTCACCCCGTTGCCCCAACAACGGACAATCACGTGAGGATGGTCGCTGCGCAGTAGATAATCGGTGATCACTCGATCAGGCTCGGGTTGATCGCAGGCGACGATGGTGAGATCCACCTGGACCCCTTCTGGCTTCGACCAGTGGCTCAGCGAGGAGACCGTGGTCTCGGCTTCGGCGAGTGCTGATCGGAGTGCCTCGGACCTGGAGGACAGTACGCCGGCTGCCGGATACAGCGCCAAGTCGGTCGGCTCGTCGTCGTAGACATACAGGCCGCCCAGCCCGCTGGCCACGAGCAGCCGAGCGAGTTGGTAGCCGACAGGTCCGGCACCGATCAGCCTGACTGCCGAACTGCTTGCCGATCCGGCGTACGGGGTCTTGTCGCGTTCGGAAACCAGGCCGGCCGATGCGAGGGCATCCAACGCCCCTCGGACTTGCGCGGCCGTCAGTCCTGCTGCACGGGCGGCGCGCCGGACCGCACTTGTCGGCTGTGATCCGTCAAGCAGATCCAGCAGCGCAGTGAACCCCGCGCCGCGGAACACCAAAGCAGCGTCCGGCTCGACACCAACCTGCACTTCGTCGGTCGCGCGTTGGATGACCGGTGCGTACGGCGCGAGCTGGGGATGCTGGAGCGGCGGACGGGACCTTGGTCGGAATGGGCCTGAGCTCACCTGGCTCAGTGTGTTGTCAACTCGCAGGTCCTGCCGGGTTATCCACAGCCGAGATTCTGGCGGCAAGTTGCGGCTAGCGTCGCACGCCACTACGGACCAGCACGTTGCTCGAGCCCCGGAATTTGGCGCGCCTCAAACAGAGTCAGGTCGACTGGGCGATCGACCTCCGGGGGGTAGACGCGCATCAGGGACGGCCGACGTACGACCGTCCCTGATGGGATGCTCTGTGTGGTGTTAGACCCTGCCGAGAATGCGGTTCAGGTTGGTGCCGCAAACGGGGCACTTGGCCTTCGCCATCCGGGTGCCTTTGTCGTTGACGTGCACTTCGCCCGAGGCCTCGCGCTTCGCCTTGCACTTCACGCAATAGAACTCGCCGCTGTACGTCTCCGCCATTGCCTTCTCCTTGTTTCGATGTTCGTCCGCACACTGGTCGCAGCTGCGGGACCTCGCGCCATGCCATCGACGGATGACCGGTGGAAACCTCAGGACAACCGGTACCGCGCCAGACGTCATACCGCGTGGACGCCCGTTACTCTACGCGTGCAGGCGGGGAGCGCAGGCGTAGCCGGGGAAAAGATGGCGGAGAACAAAAGACGAAACCTCCAGGGACATCGGGATCGCTAGCCTTCCCCTGCGAGCGTGCCGACCATCTGGAGGTTTCGTGGTCGGAACGCTATCCGCGGCCGAGGCCGCCGTCAAACGGTTCTGACAAATTCACTTTCCACCGAATGTGGACAAATCTGTGGAAACGATGTGCACCGCTCATGGGTACTTTGTGGACCAAAGTCATGATCGCATCGCCGTACGGCGTGGCCCATGTGGAAACCTGTTGAACACTGGTCTCATCTAATTAGTTTGGCTATATATCACCCACTCTCAAGTGCTGATTCAGGCTTACTCACTTGAGCATCCCGGCTCCGGTATCGAAACCTACGTGCACGTGGGTTTCGGTCGCTTTGCATGGGTTGCGACCCGTGCACACAGTCAACAAACCGTGCAGAGCGTTGGGCGGCGACGCCGTGCACCGGCAGGTAAGTTGGCTCGTGCTAGCCAAGAAAGGACGCCGTGAGTCAGCCACGATTGCCACTGTCGGAGTCCGGGACGACGATGAGGCCAAATCGCGAGGTCCGACGGCCGGGACGGCCAAAGAGCACCAAGTCAACCGAGGTGCCACGGACGGAATCTAGCCCCCGAGTGGAGGTGCGGCGAAGCAGCCGTCGGACCCGCACAGTGACCGCCTACCGGGAGCGGGACACCATTGTCGTGGTCATTCCGCTGCGTATGTCGAAGGCCGACGAACAGACCTTCGTACGCGAGATGGTCCAGAAGGTTCTCGCCCGCGAAGCGCGGGCGTTGGCCCCCCAGGGCGACGAAGAGCTCGCATTGCGAGCCCATCACCTGGCAGCGACCTACCTCGCGCCGGCCGTCGACCAGATGCCACTGCCGGCCGGTGTTTTCTGGGTGACCAATCAGCAACAACGTTGGGGTTCGTGTACGCCAAACACGGGTCTCATCAGGCTGTCGCACCGCCTGCAGCCGATGCCGGCGTGGGTCGTCGACTATGTGCTGGTGCACGAACTGGCCCACCTCGTAGAGCCGACACACTCCGATCGTTTCTGGCGGCTGGTCGGCCGTTATCCGGCGGCCGAAAAGGCCAAGGGTTATCTGGAGGGATACGTGGCCGGCAAGGGTCGGCAGGGCGAAGAATCAGATGTCGACTGAGCCGGCGGTCCGGCACCGGGCGGCAGTCGTGCTAGCGCGCTATGACGCCTCCTCAGCGGCGCCTGAAGGCATTGCACCCGACGCATTTGCAGCAGCCTGCCTTCTCGACTCCTATGAGGTGCTGGCCGACCTGATCGGGGTTCGATCCGGAATCGCCGGGCCTCCCGAGGTCGCCGAGCTGCTGTGGCCTGGAGCTTTGCACCTGCCGGCCGACATCACCGTACGCACCATCGCGGGTCAGCTAAGCGGACAGGTCGACGAACTGGTCGTGATACCTGCCGACGTTCCTGACCTTCCGGGTCTGGTCCTTGCCAAGCTATTCAAGGTGTTGCACCGCACAGACATTGCAATCGCACCGGAACGTAGCGGAGCAGGCTGCGTCGCGATCGGCGTGTCGCTTCCGTTGGTCGAATGGATCCCGGACGACGCGTTCGAACTCGACCACAATCCGTTTGCCCGCCTCAGCGCCATCGCGCCCCGGAAGAGCCGATGCGCGCTTGCGCCGACCTGGCATCGCCTGCGGACGCCTGCCGACGTGACACGGCTTGATCCCGGCCTCGAGGGCTGGGAGGAGACAAGGGCACTGCTCGCGGGTGACGCGGTAGCTAGCGAGTGATGGACACATCCCCGGCAGGAGCATCGACGCATGAGGCCGCCAGGGAAAGCCTGGCCGATCGCTTTCGGGCACATGCCGACGACGCCCAACATCTCTACGGGTACGCCCTCCGCGGCATGGCCAACGATTGGGAGATTGGCGGCCCGGTTCGGGTGGTCTGTAGGGGATACGAGAACGCTCTACACGGGGCAGTCATTCATCTTCGGCTGCTCGCCGGCGTGTTTCGGCTGGTGCTGACCGATCGAGCTTCCGAGCTGGTCCGGTTCTATCCGTGCCTTGGGGGCAACGCACCTGCCTCCAAGGCGTGGCCAGTGATGCGCGACGTGATCGGCGCGCATCTCGATGAGATACACGCTGCGCTCGCCATCCCGCCACAGACCAACGAGGTCGGTCGATCTGCTGCGTTGCTGGCAGGTCTCTTTGATCTTGTCGCAGCGTCCGGCGTACGGCGTATCCGGCTGCTCGAGGTGGGTGCGAGTGCAGGCCTGAACCTGCTGCTCGACCACTATGCGTATCGCGGTGACTCCTGGCAGTTCGGCTCAGCCGACTCCACTGTTCAGTTCATCGATCCCATTGAGGGCCCGGTGCAACCTGAACACTTCATGATCACCGATAGAGCCGGGTGCGACCTGCACCCGGTAGACGCCACGACGACCGAGGGCAGGCTGCTGCTGACGTCGTTCGTCTGGCCGTTCGACCTGGACCGTCACAAGCGGCTGAGATTGGCGCTGGCAATCGCGGCCGAGCATCCGGTGCACGTCGACAAAGCGTCGGCAAGCCGTTGGTTGCGCGATGCGCTGACCGAGCCGGATGGACTTCCGGTTGTCTGGCACTCAGTCACCCAGATGTACTGGCCCCGCGAGGAGGTGAGCGCCGTTGAGGAGATCTTGTCGCGCTACGGGGCGCGACACCTGCTCGGCGAGGTGAGTCTGGAGTACGCCGCGGATGGTCCGCCAGGCGGCAAGCCCGAGCTGCGTACGCGGCTGTGGAACCCGGATTCCGGCGGCTCGATTCGGGAACGCAGTCTCGGTATCGCGCATGACCACGGCATCCCCGTCACACTCGCGAGCAGTTGAGTTCGCCGCAACAGGGGAGCGCCCGGTACCGGCTACCAGCCGAGCCGGGCGCTCGCGGCGCGTACCAGGGTGCTCACCGAGCGGTCAACATCAGGCAGTTGATCATGAGGGAACCACCGGATATCGAGTGACTCCGGGCAAATGTCCGGATTAACGGGGTGATCCACACGTGCGAGATATTGCACGTCGAGGTGATAGGTGGGGCGAACCGAACCGCAGGGCACCTCGTGCCTGGACAGCAGGAGCGGGTTCGGATCGAGCGCGAGATCGACGAGCCCGCTCTCTTCGTTCGCCTCCCGAAGGGCGGCGGCTTCCAAGGTGGGGTCAGTGCGCTCGATGTGACCACCGGTCTGTAGCCATCGTCCGATCCGCGCGTGCAGTGTAAGCAGCGCCTTGCCGTCGGCGGCCGCACAAATCAGCGAGCTGGCGGTCAGATGAGCACCAAGGCAGTCCCGCGACCAGCCGTTGGCCCACTTCGCAAGATGATCAAGAAAATGCCGCCGCAATTGATCTTGCTCAGAGTCGGGCGCCGACCAGGTGCGCAAGGTCTGGCGACAACTCAGCTCTAGAGCTGCCGTCGGCGAGTCGGCTACTCGGATTTCTCGTCGCCTTCGGTGCCCTCACCCTTGAGAAGCTCCTCGAGCGCGGCGTCGAAGTCCGCACTCTGCCCACTCTCCGTGCGCGCCTCACCGGTGACAAAGCCCAGCGGATCATCAAGATCAGCCGACGTGGGTATCAGGTCGGGATGCGACCAGACAGAGTCTCGACCCTCCATCCCGCGAGCGTCACGCAGCGCCGCCCACAAGTTGGCGGCGTCCCGCATCCGCCGCGGCCGCAACTCAAGACCAACGAGGGTTGCGAACGTCTCCTCGGCCGGACCCCCGGTCGCTCGAGCGCGGCGTACCGCCTCGGCCAAGGCAGGTGCTGAGGGCATTCGGTCGGCTGTTGCCTGCGTGACCACGTCGTCCACCCAACCTTCGACAAGGGCCAGCATCGTCTCCAACCGGCCCAACGTGGCCAACTGCTCGGGTGTCTTCTGTGGCTCGAATAGGCCCCCTTCAAGCGAGGAACTCAGTTCCTCCAGATTGCTGGGATCGAGCTGGCCAACGGCCTGCTCCAATGCGGAGGTGTCGATGGTGATGCCACTCGCGTACTGCTCAACCAAGGTGAGCATCTGCGCTCGCAACCAACCGGCCGAGGCGAAGAGTCGCTGCCGGGCGCATTCCCGCAACGCAAGATAGAGCGTGACGTCGGAGCTCGATTGCTCGAGACCGTCGCCGAATGCCTTGATATTGGTTGGTAGCAGGGCGACATGTCCGGGTTCACTGAGTGGCAGGCCGATGTCAGTCGCGCCGACCACTTCGGTCGCCAGCTGACCTAAGCCCTGCCCCAGCTGGAGACCAAACATGCTCGCTCCAGAGGTGCGCAGCATCGGCCGAAGCATCTGCTCCATGCCGGCCATGCCTGGCAGACCAGTGGCCTCCTCAGCGCCGCCGAAATTCAGTGCGCCTTCCATCGCGTCGGCAATGTGTAACGCCACTGGCTCCACGAGTCGCCGCCATACCGGCATGGTCTGCTCAATCCACTCCGCCCGGCTCCATGCGGCGACGTTGGTACTCACTCGCGGAAACGCGGTCGCCTGATAGAGCCAGACCTCGGCGAGCTCGACAGCCTCGGTGACGGCACGCTGCTGGCCCGCATCGGGCGTCGGATCAGGACCCAGCGAGGCAACGGTTTTGCGTGCGGTGTCCTTGGTCACCTCCCAGTTCACGCCCGAACCAGGCTCAGCGGTGCCGCTGCCGAACGCCGAGCCGGCCCCACCGAGCATCGCGAAGGCACTTTGCAACTGGGCGGCTAGGGCATTCATGTCCCCACCCGCCAACGACGAGAGGAACGCCTCAAATGGGTTGCTCGGTTCTTCGCCGCTCTTTCCGGACGAGCTTTCCGGGCCCTTCCCGGACCGCCCAGAACCGCCTAGCCGATAGGGCTCGGGTGGATTGTCGCGAGGCGGCGTCTTGTCATCCTCGGGTTGATCGGCCGGATCCGATGTTCGATCCTCGGCCATGTTGACTCCTGACAGGTTGCTGATTCATCGGGAGAGCTGCTGGCGCAATGACCGCCCTTACAGCTCTGGGATTCCAGTTGTGATCATTCAACCGTACGCGGGGGACTGCGTCGCGGATCACCAGCGCACCGGCTGATCGCTAACGGCGTAGGGGCCCGACTGAGAGATCGTCAAAGCTCAAGGCAACGTCACCCTCCCTGATTTCGCATCACGGCTGATGCCCAAAGGGCGGCATTTCGGCTGTTTCGAGCCGTGAGTGATGCAAATCCAGGGCCGGGAGAAACCGACCTCGGCGGTGCGCCATCGGGGTAAGGATCTGGGAAAGGGGTACTAAGGTCGAGGCGTGCCATCGGACAGTGGTCAGGCGAGGGTTCGCCTCGCCCGCATCAGCGAGTCACCACTTGATGTCGGTCAGGCAATCCAGCTGGTGTCGGGCCCAACGATCGGTGGCATTGCGCTGTTCGTCGGGACCGTGCGTAACCACGACCATGGTGCAGCGGTCACCTCACTCGACTACACCCAACACCCCAGTGCTTCCGAGGTGCTGGAACGATGCGCCGCCGAGGCCGCCGAGCTGCACAATGTCGAGTCGATCGCGGTCGAGCACCGCATCGGACGCCTTGAGGTCGGCGACGTTGCCGTTGTGGTGGCCGTCGGTGCCGTTCATCGGGAGGCGGCGCTGGCTGCGTGCGCGCACTTGATCAACACCCTTAAGGCCGAGGTGCCGATCTGGAAGGAACAGCACTTCGCCTCCGGCGATGCTGAGTGGGTGGGTCTGGGAGACGAGGACGTCGCAGCGCGACAGCCTCAGGGCGCAGTTAGGTTGCCGTGACCCGTCAAACCTGGACCGCATTCGTCTCGGCACTGGCGTTCATTTGCCTGGCCGTGCTTCTCGTCGTCGTCCCGGTGCCGTTTGTTAGCTGGAGTCCCGGCGGAACCCGAGACACTCTCGGCAACGTGGGCAATGAGCCGATGATCAGAGTCCAGGGCATGGATACTTACGCGACGACTGGCCGGCTAGACATGACCATCGTCGCGATTACACCTGCCGATGCCCGACTCAGCCTGCCCCAAGCATTGCTTGCGTATTGGCTGCCACACCGCGATGTGTTGCCGCGCGACGCTGTTTACGCCCCAGGCAAATCGGCGGAAGAAGTGGAAAACGAAGACGCCGACATGATGGAAACAGCCCAGGACGACGCGGTCGTGGCCGCCCTGCGCGCCGATGGGCGGCCGGTTACCGAGATGCCGGCCATCTTTTCGGTCACCGTCGGTGGCCCGGCTCACAAGCTCCTGCTTCCGGGTGATCTGGTGGTTTCGGTCGATGGCGTGGCTACAGCCGACGACGATGTGGTGGCCGACGCAATTCGGGCTCACCGAGTCGGCGAAAAAGTAAGGTTCGTGGTCATCCGGAACAAGGTCCAGACCGACGTGACTGTGACCACGGTGGAGTCGAATGTCCAATCCGATGTTCCGGTCGTCGGCATCACCTTGGCCACCGGTTACCGCTACGACCCCAAGATCTCCTTCGACCTCGGCCAACAGATAGGCGGCCCCAGCGCCGGCCTAGTGTTTGCGCTTGCGATCTATGACAAGATCACCGACGGGCCCCTGCTGGCCGGCCGGCACCTCGCCGGCACCGGGAAGATCACCCCTGATGGGGATGTTCAAGCTATCGGTGGCATTCAGGAAAAGATTGCGGCGGCCCAAAAGTCCGGCGCCACGGCGTTTTTCGTCCCGGCCGCTAACTGCCGTGATCTGGCCGGGGTGCGTACCCCCATGTCGCTGATCAAGGTCGCCACGCTGGAGGATGCCATCAAGTCCGTGCAGACTCTCAACCGCTCGGGCGACACCAACGCGTTACCGCACTGCTAGTGGAGCGAAGACACGTGGAATGGGGAACTGCCCGCGATGCAGGCGCATACGCTGACACAAGTGACGTTGCATGCGGGCTGAGCCCGTCGAAGCTCGGTGCCCTTCGACAAGCTCAGGGCATATATCACCCACGGGCGGAACCGCCCGGGCCGGCTGGGTCGTTGCCGAGACAACGAATACGCCGTAGCAGCGGTTGAGGAGAGATGAGAGTTTGAGCAGTCTGCGGGTCGGCCGGCGACGGAGCGCCATTCTGCCGACATTGGTCATCGTCGCGGTCTTGATCGTGGCCTTCGCGATATTCACCAGCGTATGGACAGACCGTCTCTGGTACGGGTCGATCGGTTACGCCTCGGTGTTCAGCACGATGCTGCTCACCAGGATCGGGTTGTTCGTGGCCTTCGGCCTCATCATGGCGACGTGTGTCGTCTCCAATGCAGCCATTGCCTATCGTCTCCGGCCGCGGCTGGGCGCCCAGATGCCGAGCAGTCCGCTGCTCGAACGCTATCGGGAACTGTTGGAGTCCAGATTCGTCTGGGTGCTGGTAGCGATAGGTGTCGTGGTAGGCCTGTTCGCCGGCGGTGCCGCCAGTGGGCGGGCCCTGGAATATTTGGCCTGGCGCAATGCGCAGCCTTTCAACGTCACCGACCCGCGGTTCGGGCTTGACGTCGGATTCTTCGTCTTCTCCTATCCGTGGTGGCGGTTCGTCATGTCGTTCGCCTTCGCCGCGCTGGTCTTCAGTGCGATCGTGGCCGCCATCGTGCACTACACGATGGGCGGCTTGCGGTTCAGTGGACCTCGACGCGGCGGTAGTCGAGCCACCCAGGCACATCTGTCGATCTTGGTCGGCCTAGCCGTTTTGGTGAAAGGCGTGAGCTACTGGTTCGACCAATATGCGTTGGCAATCGACCGCTCCAACCGGCTGTTCACCGGCATTTCGTACACAGCCGATCATGCAACGGTGACCGCCAAGATGATCTTGGCGATTATTGCGGGCATCTGCGCGTTGCTGTTCTTTGTTAATGCGGTATTGCGCCGCTGGATGGTCCCTACGATTGGGCTGATCCTGTTGCTGCTATCCGCGATTGTGCTGGGTCTGGTGTATCCGGGCGCGGTGCAGTACTTCAGCGTCCGACCCGATGAGCCGGACAAGGAACGCAGCTACATCAAAGCCAATATCGACGCGACCCGCGCGGCGTACGGCGTCGACAAGGTGGAGATCACCGACTACTCGGCGAAGACGACGGCTACCGCGGGTCAGCTGCGCGCTGATGCCGAGGCATTGCCAGGAATTCGTCTCATCGACCCGAACGTCGTCGGTCCGACATTCGAGCAGTTGCAGCAGGTCCGCGGTTACTACTCGTTCCCCAAGATCCTCGATGTGGACCGTTACACCATCGCAGGCAAGGAGACCGACGCCGTTGTCGCGGTGCGCGAAATGGACCTGAGCGGTGTCGAGGACAACTGGAACAACCGCAAGACCGTTTACACACACGGCTATGGGCTCGTTGCGGCGTACGGCAACCGGCGCCAGCCCGGCGGTGAACCGGAGTGGATTGCCAAGGACATCCCACCGACCGGAGAAATCGAGGAGCACGAGCCGCGGATCTATTTCGGGGAGTTGCAGGGGCAGCGACCCGATCAGTACTCCATCGTCGGCGAAACCCCTGGCAGGCCACCCATCGAGCTCGATACGCCTGGTGGCGGCGAGGGCGGCAATCCGAAGACCTACGCGTACACCGGCAAGGGCGGGGTCAAGATCGGCAACATGTGGCTGAGGTTGCTCTACGCCGCCAAGTTCGCCGATGTCAACATCTTGCTCTCGGATCGTATTAACCCGGCATCCAAGATCATCTATGACCGGACACCGCGGCAACTGGTGCAAGGCGCCGCACCGTGGCTGAAGGTTGACGGCGATGCGTACCCGGCCGTCGTCGAGGGCAGGATCGTCTGGATCGTTGACGGCTACACCACCTCAGACTCCTATCCGAACAGCGAACGCGTGAACCTGAATGACGTCACCTCCGACGCCCTGACCAGCGCCGGTGGAACAGTGGTGGCCCAGCCGCAGGATGACATCAACTACATGCGCAACTCGGTCAAGGCGGTCGTCGATGCCTACGACGGCAGTGTGAAGCTGTATGCGTGGGACAACACCGACCCCGTCCTGAAGGCCTGGTCGCAGGCTTTCCCCAACATCGTGCAGCCGAAGTCGGCGATCTCCAAAGACCTGCTTGATCATCTGCGCTACCCGCAAGACTTCTTCAAGGTGCAGCGCCAGATTCTGGCCCGCTACCACATGACCAACCCGGACAACTGGTACCAGCGGTCCAGCCTGTGGGACGTCCCGAACGACCCGGTGTCAGGCGCGTCGGCCCAGACCAAGGAGCCGCCGTTCTACCTGTCGGTGAAATGGCCCGGTGACAATGACGCAATCTTTTCACTGACCAGCTCATATGTGCCGTTCAAGCGCTCCAACCTGGCCGCGTACATGGCTGTGAATGCAGATGCCAGCAGCCCCGAATACGGGCGGATGCGCATTCTCCAGATGTCCGACACATCTCAGATCGACGGACCCGGACAGTCCTTCAACGCCATGACCACCAACGAAACGGTGGCCGATCGACTTCGTCCCTTCCTGAACCAGGGCGCGGCCAGCGCGACGTTCGGCAACCTATTGACCTTGCCGGTCGGTGGCGGGCTGCTTTACGTGACGCCGGTCTACACCCAGCGTCAGGGCAGCACCGGCTCATATCCCGCGCTCCGCTTCGTCGTGGTGAGGTTTGGCCAGTCGGTCGGCATCGGTGACACTCTGCAACAGGCCCTGGACCAGGTGTTCCAGGGCAGCGCCGGCGGCAGCACCGGGGAAGCCAGTGCCGATGGAAATACGCCTGCAGGCAACAGCAAGCCCGACAATCCGGCAGCGACCAGGGCGCTGGGTGAAGCGGAGGCGGCCTTCACGGCCGCGGACAAGGCGCTGACCTCAGGGGACCTGGGGACTTACCAGAAGAAGATCGAGGAGGCTCAGGGCGCCGTGCAGCGGGCCATGCGCGCGCTCGGTCGCTGACTTGTCAGAACGTGGATTTGCCTATAGCTCAACTGGGTTCTGACAAGTCGGCTTGAGGCGACTGCACTTCGAGGTCTTCGAAGCCTGAGGCGCGGAGGGGATCGCCCAGCCGCTCCGCGTCGCCGACAACCACCAGAGTCAGGTCGTCCGGATGGACAACGGATCCGTACGCCTCAGTGGCTGCTTCCGGAGTCACCGAACGCAGCAGCGCCAGGCTCCGATCGACGTAATCGTCAGGCAGCCCCGCGAGTACCTGAGTCGCGGCTTGATCAGCCACTCCATCGGCGGTTGCGTACCGAAGTGGGGAAACGCCGGTGAAGAAGGCGATCGCGTCGCTGACCTCCTGGCTGGTGAAGGGTGCTGCGTCGACCTTGATCAAGTCCCTCGTTGTGGCGAGCGCATCGACCAGAACATCGGTGCGAAACGAGCCTTGGACAGCAAATGAGCCGCCGGTTCGCAATGGGCCGAAGTTCATCCGCACGCCGTAGGTGTAGCCTTTCTCCTCCCGCAGCACGGCGTTGAGCCGGGACAGGAATGCACCGCCCATGGCGTACGAGGCGACGCTGATCGCGGCCCAGCGCGGATCCAGCCGGTCGATGCCGAAGCTGCCGAATCGCACATCAGCTTGCACCGCGCCGGGGCGGTCGATCAGTAGAGTGCGCCGCCGGCCGGAAGTTGGCTCTTGGATGCTCACCTGGTGCTGATCTTCGTTTTGCCACGATCCGAGGCAGCGTTCGGCAACCGCAATCGGGTCCTCAGCAAAGTCGCCCGCGAGCACCAGGGTCGCTCTCGACGGTCCGAAATGATCATGGTGGAAGGCGGTCACGGCATCCGGTGTCACCTGTCGGACCGTGTCCGGCTCGCCACCGCTCATCCGAGCGGCCCGGGTGGTCTCGTCGAAAACGGCCGCTCGGAAGGCGATGCTCGCCGTTTGTGCGGAGTTGGCCTGCGCCTGCTCGATCTCGGCCAGCCGTAGCTGCACATGGCGGTTGACGTCGCGATCGGCGAGCGACGGCTCGATCACAGCCTCGGCGAACAGCTCGAGGGCGCGCTCGAGATGCGAGGCCGGCACGTCGAGAACGACCTGCAGACCCGACAGCGAAAGATCAACTCCGAAGCCTGCACCCTCGGTTTCCAGGAGCTCCGCGAACTCTTCCCCGTTGTGCCGTTGAGTACCCTCATCCAGGGTTCGTGCGCACATGGTCGCAACGCCTTCGATGTCACGACGTTCGGCATTGAGCGGCACGTCCAACACCAGGTGCGCCGCGATCACATGCTGGCCAGGAAGATCGAAGATCATCAGCTCGATGCCGTTGCTCAGCCGTCCGAGCCGAGGTGATGGAAACGCCCAGACAGCCGCGGGAGCGATCGACGGGCGGGGCAGGAATTCCCTCATGATGCCTCCTGCCGGTAGATCAACGTCGCTCGCTGGTCGGGACGCAGCCATTCCCGCACAGCATCGCGAACCTCGTCGGAGCCAATGGCGGTGATCTCGGCAATCCGAGAATTGATCAAGTGTGGATCGCCGTGCAAGGTCGCATACTCGCCGAGCGCATCGGCGCGAGAGTCGACGCGGGCCAGCTCATGGAGCCAGTGTCTCTCGAACTGGGCTTTTGCTCGTCGCAGCTCTTCCTCGGTTGGCCCGTCGGTGAGCAACTGGTCGATCAGCTCAGCCATCTCCTGCTCGAGCTCTTCCGGCGGGACGCCGTCGCGTGACCGTGCGTAGCTGAAGCCGAAGGAGTTGCCACCAATGAGGCCCATCGCTGATGCGCTGGTGCCCTCGGCGCGTTCGTTACCACGAACAAGTTGCTTGTGGAGCCGCGAGGTTTGCCCATGGCCGAGGACGCTCAAGCCCAGGTCGATTGCGTCGAAATCTTTGCCGCCCCGCGCGGGTAACCGCCAGGAAAAGTAGACGGCGTCGGCCGGAACCTTGCCGGAGGTTTCGACACGGGGTAGGCCGGAGAGGGAGGGCAGTGACCCATTGCCGGGTTTCGGAGGCTTGACGCCGGAGGCAAGTGATCCGAAATAGAGGTCGGCCCGCTCGAAGGCATCCTCGGGCTCGACATCGCCGGCGATCGTCAGGACTGCGTTGTTCGGTAAATAGTGGCGCCGGAAGAAGCCATGCACGTCCTCGAGCGTTGCCGCGTCCAGATCCTCCATCGAACCGATCGTGGTGTGCCCGTACGGATGGTCCGGGGGGAATGTCAACGTGTTGAGCAGCTCCATAACGTCCCCGTACGGCACGTTGTCGTAGCGCTGCCGCTTCTCTTCCTTCACAACCTCGCGCTGAGTGTCCAGATTCTCTTGAGTGAGAGCATCGAGCAGCGTGGCCATCCGGTCCGACTCCAACCACAGCGCCAGGTCAAGGCCGCCGGTCGGCAACGTTTCGAAGTAGTTGGTCCGATCGAACCAGGTGGTGGCATTGACCACCGCGCCGGACGCCTGCAGCAGCGCAATGTGTTGGCCGGATGCGACGTGCGCCGAGCCTTGAAACATCACATGCTCGAAGAGATGGGCGAAGCCGGTACGACCCTCCTCCTCATCTCGGGAGCCGACGTCATACCAGATATTCACTGCGACCGACGGCGCTAGGTGGTCTGGGCTCGAGATGACGCGAAGCCCGTTATCCAACGTGTGCTGCACGATCGGGTAGCCAAGACCGGTGAGCGCGCCCGAAGTCATGCCCCACATCACAGCACATTGCGGCAAGCCAACGCGGTGCCGGGGCCAGCGCTGGTCTGCTATCTGATCACACCGGCGACCCTGGCCGGCTCGGCGTACGCCTGAGCCAGACTGGCGATGGTCTCGTGGGCATTCAGCCCGCTTGGATTGGGCACTACCCAGACCCGGGCGCCGGCCGGCAGCTCAGCCTGTTCGCCCTCCTTGGCTTTCGGAGCCGCGAAGGCCAGGCGGTACGCGGTGATGCCGGCAATCGCGATTACGGCTGGGTGATGCTGCGCAACAAAATCTTCGAGCCGCGTACGCCCTGCCCTCAGCTCGTCGGGTGCCAGCTCGCCGGCCCGGGCCGTGGCACGATTCACCAGGTTCGTGATGCCGATACCACACTTGATCAAATAGGCCCTGTTCTCCTCGGTCATCGGTTCGCCCCGGCCAAGATCACGATCGACGATCCCTGCCAGTCGCAACGCCGGATAGAAACGATTGCCCGGGTGGGCGAAATGAGTCTGGGTAGCCGCGGTCCACAAGCCGGGATTGATGCCGACGAAAAGCAGCTTCAGTCCTGGACCGACCAAATCAGGCACCGATGCATTACGGAAAGACTGCAACTCAGCCTGGGAGAAGCCCACGAAGGCCACCGTAGTGGGACCCAGGCAACGACCGGTTCTTGTTTGGTGGCCTTGGCTGTTGACGCTTCATGAGTGTCGAAGTGCAAACTTCAGAACTCTCCGGCATGACCACGGTTAGCCTGTCCCCGTGACTGATAGCGGGCGGGCCCGCCATGGCAATGGACGCGACGCATCGCACCGATTGCGTCGCGTCGTGCTGACCATGCTCAAGGCAGGCGCCTCGACCGTCACGCTCCTTGCGATCTACTACCTGCTGCCCTTGGACCGCACCTCGACTGATGTCGTGATCGGGATGCTAGTAGCCGGCCTCTTGGCACTCGTCGGGCTCATCGTCCTGCAGGTGCGGTCGATCATCAAGGCGGAATATCCCGCGCTGCGCGCCGTGGGATCTCTCGCGACCAGCGCTCCGTTGTTTCTGCTCCTCTTTGCAGCGACATATTTTGTCATGGGTCGGATCTCAGCGAGCAATTTCAGCGAGACGCTGACGCGTACCGATTCGTTGTATTTCACCGTTACCGTTTTCGCCACCGTTGGATTCGGCGATATCACCGCCACGAGCGAGGGAGCCCGAGCCTTGGTGACGGGGCAGATGGTTTCCGGCATCGTGATCGTGGGAATCGGCGCCAGGATCATTGTTGACGCGATCAAGTACGGGCGGCAGCAACAGCCGGTACAGCAGGCCAATGCTGAGCCTGACGCTGATGGCGGCTAAGCATTTGTCGGCGAGGTGGAGCCCGCTCCTTCGGCGCCGGATGCCTGCGCCTGGCCCGTAGCCGGCGGCTCTGCTGTTTGTGCACTCGGATCCGGCAGGATGTTGATGATGACAAAAGACACGGCCACTGCGACGACGACCTGCGGTGTCACCACGAGACCGTCGGTGCCCAGCAGCACCACGGCGAGCAGCGTCGAGGTCAATGGCAGTCGCAGCATGGCTGCGCACATGGCCCCGATGCCCATAGCGATTCCAGCCGCCAGGTTCATGCCGGGCAATGCGCTCGCGGCAACACCGATGGCAGCGCCGATGAACATCGAGGGGAAGACCGGACCGCCGCGAAAGGCGCTCAGCGAGAGCCCGTAAGCCAGAGCCTTGCAGAGTACGAGCAAGATCAACACGGAGAGCGAATAGTCGGCCGCGTGTTCGACCAGCTCGGGCAGCGCGTCCTGTCCCGAGAACAGCACCTGGGTGAAACTGCGTCCCGAGATGAGCTGGTACACCATTGCCGTGAGGCCGATCAGCAGACCGAGGAGCACGGTAACCAACACACGATTCAGGTGCACGATTGGACGTAGCCGCAGCGCTAGAGATCGGATCAACCAGCCGAGGAGGGCGCCCACCACCCCCATCACTATCGCCCAAGCAAGCGATGCCACCGTCGGTGGTACTGGGGGCGGAACTGACGGCAGTGCAAGGGAAAACGTGCCGAGGCCGGTCCAGTTGTCCAAACCAACGAAGACCAGGGCCCCGATGCCCGAGGCGAGCAGGCCTGGCAGCGCCACCAGGCTCAGCGTCATGCCGCCGATCCCTGCTGCCTCCATGATCAGAAATGCGCCGAGCACGGGCGAGCCGAGCAGCGTGCTGATCGCGGCAAAACTGCCGGCCGATGCCATGACCGTCACGGCCATCGACGGCGCATCTTTCTTCGCAAGGCGTACGGTGAGCGCTCCAAGCCCGCCACCGATCGCGATGAGAGGTGCTTCGGGCCCGAGCACGGCGCCGAGGCTGAGTGTGGTCAGCGCGGCGAGGGCTATGGCTGGAAGTTCGCGCCCGGTTGGCGGACCACCGCCGGTCTTGAAGCCAAATGCGGGTGAGTGTCCTGCGTTGCCCGGCAGGTACCTGATGGTCAACGCTGTCAGCAGTCCGCACACCAGCAGCCAAGGCACCGGCCACCACGCGGGCGGGGCAGCCCCGAAGAGCTGATTCGGCAGGTCGGTGAACAGGTAGTGCTGGATCGCTGCAACCAATGCGAGGAAGCCGTAGGCGATTGCCGAGATCGGAATGCCCGCGATCGCTGCGAGCACAAGCGCTCCGAGGTAGGCCCTCGAACGAATCACGGCGACAGGGTCGATCGTTGGTGGTCCCGTGGGCGCGCCTAAGGGATGCTGGCTCGGTTCATGGAATGCGCCACTTCTGGGACTGCTTGAGTCAGCCATGAGATGCAGTCTCTCCTCAGATCAGCATGGCGTGGTCGACTACACGCCGGTTTGGACACTCAGTCGCCCGGATTTGGCCGCGGCAGTGAAGGCGTCGTAGTCGCGCTCATTCTGCTCGGCATAGCGAGCCGAGAAATCCGCGAGCGCTTTGTCGAATATGTCGGCCTTGCCGAGGTAGGAGGAGATGGCGATCCGGTCGCCCCATCGGGCATGGGCACGTGCGAGGGCGGCTGCGCAGAGGCGAGCGTAGAAGGTGGCGCCGTGCACTTCGAGGTTGTCGACATTCACCCCGCCCTTCCAGTCATGAAACTGCCGCACGTAGTAGTCGCGCGTGACTCCATCGAGGCCCCTGATGCGTTGCCAGCCTAGGAAGATGTCGGTCGCGCCTTGCATCAGGCGTTGCCCGACCACGACACGTTCGCCGTGGTGCTGGTAGCTGCTGGTGCCGAGGAACCGCTCCAGTACTGAGGCGTTCGCCTCTTTGACTTGCAGAAACAGCGGGTCCTTGGCGTCGCGCCCCATTAGGAGCAGCAGATAGCACCGGGTACCGACGCTGCCCACTCCCACAACTTTGCGGGCGGCATGGACATAGCGAAACTCCTCCAGCGGGTGGCCCTGCCGACCGATGGTGCGTCGGTAGGAGCTCAGCAGTTTCTTGATCAACGGGGTTGGGTCTTCCCACTCCGTTCCGGGCACCACAAGATCCTCGATCGGTACGACCAGCGGGGGATCGGCCACGATCCGAAGCTCGCCGTCGACCTCATCCGCCCGCTTTGCGAGCACCCGGATGCTGTCCCGCGTCTGCGCTTGTGCCACACGTCGCTTTGCCGTCTTCAGCTCCTGCTTGGTCAGGCGTTTCTGCTGCGCCTCCTGTTGGGCCAGTGTCAGCAGCATTCCCGCATCGAGCTGGTCATACCAGGCACCCAGGGTTCCCAATGCTGCGGCGTGGCTCATCCGGCCCCGATACTCGCGCACTCCAGCCATCACGACGGCACGCCGGTCGGCAGGGGAGAAGCCCCGGTCACGTCCCAGGATCTCGAGGCTGGCCGCGAGCCGCTTGACATCCCATTCCCATGGGCCCGGCAGGGTCTCGTCAAAGTCATTGATGTCGAAGAGCATGCGGCGCTCGGGCGTACCGAAGAGGCCGAAGTTCGACAGGTGCGCATCGCCGCACAGCTGCACGGTGACTCCCGACACTGGCGTTGGCGCCAGATCCGCGGCCATGATTGTGGCTGCTCCGCGGAAGAAGGTGAAGGGGGAGAGGAGCATTCGCCCATAGCGAATCGGAATGAGCTCTGCGACTCGGTCCTTCGACTGCTCCTCGAGAAGCGTGACCGGATCCGGGCGGTCAGCGGCCGACTCCCAATGGGCATGGGCTGACCTCGGGGCCTTGGTGCGAGCATCTCTGCCCCTGGCGATGCGCTGTTCTGCCGTAAGACGTGCCCGTCGCCACGACGCTCCGAAGTGCTCATTGAGCGTGCCGGGCGGTTCGATCTGCTCGGATTCTTTGGTGCGTGTGGTCGCCGCCATGTTGCTCCCAGTCGCGCTGCTGTTGATGACAGTTTCTACAGCCAGCGGCGACTTCGCTAGGGGACCGCGCCATGGGATGGCATTCCTGACCTGAATGCCCCAATCGTGATGCACACGGCCGGCGGAGATGATGGTTGCCGTATTGAGCATGCGCCGCAGGAAATTTCTGGAGAAAATCACTGAGTCATGTCAACCGAAGAGGCCGCTGCGGCGAGTGACTCAGTGATGGAAAGCCAAGCCGCAGCGGCAGCCGCCGTCCAACCCACAGTCGATGTGGGTAGCGAGTCGCTGTCGTTCGCCGACTTCTACCGGCGGGAGCACCGACATGTGCTCGGCCTGGCATTTGTCTTGACCGGCAACCAATCGGTGGCCGAGGACACCGCACAAGATGCGTTTACGGCTGCATTTCGTCGTTGGTCCTCCATCGTTGCCTACGACTCGCCGGGCGCCTGGGTGCGGCGAGTCACCTGTCATCGAGCAGCGTCGGTGTTGCGGCGTCGGGTGCGCGAGGCGAAGGCAGTGATGCGCCTTGCCGGGCGTACCCAGGCCTACATCGAACTGGACGAAGGCGATGAAGCGTTTTGGCAAGCCGTCCGTGGTCTGCCACCCCGTCAAGCACAAGTGGTCGCCCTCTACTACCTCGAGGACTACAGCGTGCGGGAGATCGCCGAGGTTCTCGACTGCAGCGAAGGCACCGTCAAAACCCACTTGAGCCGGGCGCGCAATGCCGTCGCTCGTCAATTGCAGCTAGAGGACGCAGAATGAGCGACTTCGAATCGCGAGCCCGCAAGGCGGCCGATGCCGTTCGACGGCAGATAGATGAGCACACGTCCGATCCGGAGAAGGGCATCCGGCGAGTGCAACGGTCGCCCGTCGCCCGAGTAGCCATTCCGAGCGCTGTCGCAGCAGCAGCAGTCCTCATCGCTGGCGTCGCGATCGCCCTACCTCGCGGAGGCGGAGACGGAGGAACCTCAAGTTCCGAAGGTGTGGCGTACG
>Ga0307308_10000163_pt1 | contig 21082 bp, 16 predicted proteins | sample ER_DNA_195_FD_194501 | JGI IMG/M metagenome (GOLD analysis project Ga0307308, IMG submission 194501) | Bulk soil microbial communities from the East River watershed near Crested Butte, Colorado, United States - ER_DNA_195 | ecosystem: Environmental > Terrestrial > Soil > Floodplain | place...
TTCGTCTACGAATCGGGGCGCTCGTCGCCGCGACCGCGATCATCTTCGCGGCATGCGGTGCGGCAGCGTCGCCGTCACCAGCGGCAAACAGCCCGGCCGCGACCGGCAGCACGGCGCCTGAGAGCGCTGCGCCGTCGGCCGAGCCGTCGGCCGCAGTCAAGGAAGGCGGCACGCTCGTCGTGGCCCTGCCGGGCGACATCACCCGGACGGACCCGGCGATGGTCGACGACAGCAACTCGTCGTACGTCATGCAGAACGTCATGGAAGGTCTGCTGGCGCTCAAGCCGGGGTCGACCAGCGAGATCGAGCCGGCCCTCGCCGAAAAGTGGACGGTCTCGCCTGACGGCCTGACCTACACGTTCAGCCTCCGCCAGGGCGTCAAGTTCCACGACGGGACCGACTTCAACGCCGACGCGGTCGTCTACAACTACAACCGCTGGAAGAACTTCCCCAAGGAACTCCAGGACTACACGTACTACGCCGGGGCGGTCTTCGGTGGCTACGGGGCGACCTCGAACGTCGCGTCGGTCACGGCCACGGATCCCGCAACGGTCACGATCGTCCTCAAGAAAGCCCAGTCCAACTTCCTGATCGCCCAGACCCTGACGGTCTTCGCGATCTCGAGCCCGACGGCCCTCAAGGCCGGCAAGGCCGACAACACCGAGAAGGACGTCAGCAAGGTCACCTACGCCCAGGGCGGGACCGGGGCGATGGTCGGGACCGGCCCGTTCAAGTTCAAGGAATGGGTCGTCGGCGACCACGTCACGATCGAGAAGAACGCCGACTACTGGGACAAGACCAAGGTCCCCCACGTCGACGACGTCGTCTTCAAGCCCGTAGCCGAGGAGGCCCAGCGGGTCAACGGCCTGCAGGCCGGTGAGATCGACCTCGCCCAGACCATCGCACCGCTCGACATCGCCACGATCAAGGGCGACACGAAGCTCCAGGTCATCGATCGCGGCGAGTCGTGCAACACGATGCAGCTGTCGATGAACCACAAGTACACGCCGATCAAGAACGTCAAGATCCGCCAGGCGATCGCGGCCGCCGTGAACCGCCAGGCGCTGATTGACGCGTTCTATGCCGGTCTGGCGACGCCGGCTGACAACTGGATGCCACTCGGCACGCAGTACGCCAAGCCGCTCGGTCTGCCGACCTACGATCCGGCGGCTGCCAAGCAGCTGATCGCGGATTCGGGCGAGACCGACCTGTCGATCGACTTCTACTACCCGTCGGATGTCACCCGGCCGTACATGCCGGATCCGAAGGGCATCTTCGAGGCGATCAGCCGCGACCTCGAGGCCGTCGGCTTCAAGGTCGTGCCTCACACGGAAACGTGGCGGCCCGACTATCTCGACCACGAGTACGCGGGCAACTTCGAGATGTGGCTCCTCGGCTGGACCTGCGACTGGGCCGGCCCGGACAACTTCCTCAAGACCGCGTTCTTCGGCTATGTCGACGGCAAGCCGTCGACGGAGTTCGCGTACAAGAACGACGAGCTCGAGAAGACGATGAACGACGCCCTCGCAGCGACTGACGAGAACACCGCCAAGACGCTCTGGGAGCACGCGCAGGATCTGCTCAAGACGGACCTGCCGACCGTCCCTCTCATCAACTCGACACCGCCGGCAGCCGCGCAGGCCTACGTCAAGGACTTCGTCGGAAGCGGCGGGCTGAACGAGTACCTCAACTCGGTCTGGCTCGACAAGTAGCTCGCACTGACGAGCGGCCCGGCTCCGCCGGGCCGCTCGTCGACTTTCCTGAAGGCGCCATCCCCTCTGCGCAGGAGAACGTCGGCGCTCCATGCTGAAGTACATCGTCCGCAGGCTGCTCGGGGCGATCCCCGTCCTGTTCGGCCTGTCGTTCGTGCTCTTCGCGTTCGTCCATCTCCTGCCGGGTGACCCGTCGCGGGCGATCCTCGGCCAGCACGCGACTCCCGAGGCCGTCGCCCGGCTGCGTGAGAACCTTGGGCTGGACCAGCCCCTCTACGTCCAGTACGTGACGTATCTCGGCCAGCTGCTCCGCGGCGACTTCGGGGCGAGCATCATCAACAACCGCCCCGTTCTCTCGGAATTCGCGATCCGCTTCCCGGCCACGATCGAGCTCACGCTCGCGGCCCTCATCTTTGCCGTCCTCGTCGGCATCCCCCTCGGACGGCTGGCCGCGCGCCACGCCCAGAGCTGGATCGACGGCGGCGTTACCGTCCTCAGCCTGGTTGGCATCAGCATCCCCGTCTTCGTCCTCGGGCTGGTCTTCGTCCATATCTTCGCGGTGCAGCTGCACTGGCTGCCGACCCAGGGTCGCCTCGATCCGCGAGCGAGCATTGACGTCAGGACGAACTTCATGCTCGTCGACACGCTGCTCGACGGCCGACCGGACCTCTTCGTCGACGCCCTTCGCCATCTCGTCCTGCCGGCGATCGCCCTTGGCTCGATCCCGCTCGCCATCATCGCCCGGATCACCCGGGCCTCCGTCCTCGACGTGACGAACGAGGACTACGTTCGGACGGCCCGGGCGAAGGGCCTGCGCGAGCGCCGCGTCGACGATCGCCACATCATGCGCAACGCCTGGCTGCCGGTCGTCACCGTCATCGGGCTCCAGGTCGGCGGACTTCTCGGCGGCGCGGTCCTCACCGAGACCGTGTTCACCTGGAACGGCGTCGGCCGCTGGGTCGTCGATGCGATCGGGAATCGCGACTACTTCGTGGTCCAGGGCACCGTCCTGATCTTCGCCCTCATCTTCCTCGCGGTGAACCTCGTGGTCGATATCGGCTACGCCTTCCTCAATCCGCGGATCAGGTACAGCTGATGAGCGCCCCGACGATCTCCGTCACCGCGCCGGGTGCGACCCGGGCTAGCCACGGCCTGTGGCGCGACGCGTTGCGCCGCCTGATCCGCAACAAACCGGCCGTCCTTGGCATGGTCTGCATCGTGATCTTCATCGCGGCCGCGATCCTCGCCCCGGTCATCGCCCCGTACGGCCCGCTCGCGGGCACCCTCGCCGACCGCTACCAGCCGCCGAACGCGGCCCATCTCCTCGGCACGGATACCCAGGGCCGCGACGAGCTGACGCGAATCCTGTATGGCGCCCAGGTCAGCCTCCAGGTCGGTGTGATCGCCGTGATCATGGCCCTGGTCATGGGCGGCATCATCGGAGCGGTCGCCGGCGGCGTCGGCGGCAGGATCGACGCCGTCCTCATGCGGATCGTCGATGTCCTCCTGGCGATCCCGGGCATCCTTCTCGCCATCGGGATCATCGCCTGGCTCGATCGCGGGATCCTCCAGCTGATGCTGGCGATCGCGGTCACGTATGTCCCGATCTTTGCCCGCCTGCTGCGTGGCAGTCTCCTCGCCCTGCGCGAGTCGGACTACGTGACTGCCGCACGCTCGATCGGGGCGAGCCGGATGCGTATCCTCCTGCGCCACATGCTCCCGAACGCGCTCACGCCGGTCATCGTCTCGGCGACGCTCGTTCTCGCCACGGCGATCATCGACATCGCCGGTCTTGGCTTCCTTGGACTCGGGCCGCCGGATCCGCGGACGGCCGAGTGGGGCACGATGCTGACCGATGCCCGCAAGTTCCTCACGATCGCCCCGTGGCTCGTCTACTTCCCAGGCCTGGCGATCGTCATCAGCGCGATCGGTTTCAACCTCGTCGGGGACGGGTTGCGCGAGTCGCTCGATCCACGGCTGCGGCGCTGACGGTGGCGCTTCTCGAAGTCAGGGACCTGGTCGTCCGGTTCAGGACCCACGAAGGCACGATCTTCGCCGTCAACGGGGTGTCGTTCGACCTCGAGCCCGGGGAGACGCTCGGTCTCGTCGGTGAATCCGGCTGCGGCAAGAGCGTGACGAACCTCGCCCTGATGCGGCTGCTGCCAAAACCGGCCGGTCACATCGAGGGCGGCACCGTCTCGTTCGACGGGCTGGACCTCGTGTCGCTGCCGGAGAGCGACATGCGGGAGCTGCGGGGCAAGGAGATCGCGATGATCTTCCAGGACCCGATGACGAGCCTCAATCCGGTGCTGACCATCCGCGAGCAGATGGTCGAGACGATCCAGGCGCATCGCAAGACGACGGCCAAGGAGGCACGCGTGCGGGCAATCGAGCTGCTCGGGATGGTCGGCATCCCGAAGCCCGAGACACGCCTCGACAGCTTCCCCCACCAGTTCTCCGGCGGCATGCGGCAGCGCGTGATGATCGCGATGGCACTCGCCCTTGAGCCCAAGCTGATGATCGCCGACGAGCCGACGACGGCTCTCGATGTCACGATCCAGGCACAGGTGCTCGAGCTCCTGCGACGCCTGACAACGGACGCGGGAACGGCGCTCATCCTCATCACCCACGACCTCGGGGTGGTCGCCGGGATGACCCAGCGGATCAACGTCATGTATGCCGGGTTCATCGTCGAGACGGCGACGACGGCCGATCTGTTCGCCGCGCCGTCCCACCCGTACACCGTCGGGCTGCTCCACTCGATCCCGCGCCTCGACGAGACGCGGCCCCAGGAGCTGGTCCCGATTGAGGGAACCCCGCCGGACCAGCGCCGGGCGCCCGTCGGCTGCCCGTTTGCGCCGCGCTGCGCCTGGCGGCTGCCCGTCTGCTGGACCGACAATCCGCCGCTCGTCCCGATCGATGTCAATGCCCGGCTCGTCGTCTCGGGACCCAACGCCACCCATCAGATCGCCTGTCACAACCCGCCGACGACCGAGGAGTCGACCGCTGGGCGGCCGCTCCGCGAGGGCTTCGTGCCGGCGCCACCGCCGGGCTCGGTGGTCGAGGATCTGGCCCCGACCGAGGAGGTCCTGGCGTGACGTCGCCCGAAACGGGGCCGGCCGGCGCCGCCACCTCGTCGGTGCCGGCCAGCTCGTCGGTGCCCGGCGGCCCGCCCGGCTCGGCTGGCCCTGGCCCGAGCGACGCCGCGGTGCTGGTCGACGTCCGTGAGCTGAAGGTCTGGTTCCCGATCACCGAGGGGATCGTGTTAGAGCGTCACGTCGGCGACGTCCGTGCGGTCGACGGGGTCAGCTTCAAGCTGCGACGCGGCGAGACCCTCGGGCTCGTCGGGGAATCCGGCTGCGGCAAGAGCACGACCGGCAGGGCGATCATCCGGCTGAACGCCCCGACCGCGGGCTCGATCAGCTTCGACGGGGTCGACCTGGCCGGCCTCAGCGGGTCAGAGCTGCGACGCATCAGACGGCGGATGCAGATGATCTTCCAGGACCCGTATTCGAGCTTGAATCCGCGGATGACGGCCGGCGGAATTGTCGGTGAGCCGCTCGACATCCATGCGATCGGCAGCCGCCGGGAGCGCCAGGAGCGGGTCCGCGAGCTCATGTCGACCGTCGGGTTGAATCCAGATTTCGTCGAGCGCTACCCGCACGAGTTCAGCGGCGGCCAGCGTCAGAGGATCGGGGTCGCCCGGGCGCTCGCCGTCAACCCCGACCTGATCGTCGCCGACGAGCCGATCAGCGCCCTCGACGTTTCGATCCAGGCCCAGATCATCAACCTCCTCGAGCGCCTCCAGGGCGAGTTCGACCTGACCTACCTGTTCATCGCCCACGACCTGTCGGTCGTCCGCCACATCAGCGACCGGATCGCGGTGATGTATCTCGGGCGGATCGTCGAGCTCGCGAGCTCGCGCGACCTGAACCGCTTCCCGTTCCATCCGTATACGGTGGCGCTGCTCTCGGCGATCCCGATCCCGGATCCCGTCGTCGAGTCGCGCCGCCGGCGGATCATCCTCCGCGGCGACGTCCCATCGCCGGCCGCGCCGCCGTCCGGCTGCCGCTTCCACACCCGCTGCTGGCTGCGCGAGAAGCTGGGCAACCCCGAGGAATGCGTGACGATCGACCCGGAGCTGCGGGTCATCGCGTCCGGCCACGAGGTCGCCTGCCACTTCGCCGAGAAGGTCGACGATTCCCCCGAACAGCTCCAGGCAACCGGTCGTGCGTCGGCCAGCACGCCGGCCGCGCCCGGTACCGCGCCCGCGTCTGCTGTTACGGACGAGCGGCCGTCCGAAGCGACGACGCCACCGGCCTGATCAGCCGGCGGAGCCGGGCGCAGGGCTGCGCCCGCTATGCTCCGCTCGTGCAACCTCTCAGGATCGCCCTTGCCCAGATCGCGCCGCGTCTCGGGCTGCTCGACGAGAACCTCGCTCGCCACCACGAGATCATCGAGGAGGCGCGCGGCAAAGGGGCCGGGCTGGTCGTGTTCCCGGAGCTCGGGCTGACCGGCTATCTGCTCCAGGATCTCGCCGCCGAGGTCGCGATGCGGCTCGACGATCCGCGACTTGCGACGCTCGCGTCGGCGGCAAAGGGCATGTCCGTGATCGTCTCGTTTGTCGAGGAATCGGGCGATCACCGGCTGTTCATCGCGGCCGCCCTGCTCGAGGAGGGTCGGATCGCGCACGTCCACCGCAAGCTCTACCTGCCGACGTACGGCCTGTTCGACGAGCGACGGTTCTTCGCCGCGGGCGATCTCCTGCGGGCCGTTCCGTCGCGGCTCGGCGTCGGCGTCGGGCTGGCGGTCTGCGAGGACTTCTGGCACCTGAACGTGCCCCAGATCCTGGCCCTGGACGGCGCCCAGATCCTCGTCAACGTCTCGTCCTCGCCCGGTCGCGACCTCGCGGCGACGAACGAGGTCGGCCTGGGGACGGCGACGTCGTGGCGGAACCTCATGCGGACGTACGCCCAGCTGACCACGTCGTTCGTCATCTTCTGCAACCGAGTCGGGGTCGACGAGTCGATCTCCTTCTGGGGCGGCTCGGAGGTGATCGCACCGAGCGGCGAAGCCGTGTTCTCAGCGCCGTTCTTCGAGGAGGGCCTGTTCACGGCCGACATCAGCCTCGCCGACGTTCGCCGCGAGCGGATCGGGCTGCCGCTCCTGCGCGACGAGCGGCCGGAGCTCCACGTCCGCGAGCTCGCCCGGATCGTCGCCGAGCGGGCGGGTCTGGCGACCGATTCGACCGCCGACGACCTCGCGGAGGCAGGCCTCGACGTCGCCCCCGGCGACCCGATCGAGAACCCCATCGGCTTCCGGGCCGGCCGGCGATGACAGCGTCACGGCCGGCCGGGGATGTCGGCGCTCCGAAGGGCGTGTCGCGACCAGCCGGTGGTGTCGGCGCGTCGATGTCTGCCCTCTACGAGATGCCGGCTGAGCTGGCGATCGACACCTCGATCGCCCGGCGGGTCATCGCCGAATTCATCCGCGGCCAGCTCCGCCAGGCCGGCTTCGAGAAGACGGTCGTCGGGCTGTCGGGCGGGATCGATTCGGCGGTCGTCGCCTTCCTCGTCGCAGAGGCCATCGGGGCCGAACGGCTCCTCGCGGTCCTCATGCCATATCGGACATCGTCGCCCGCGTCGCGTACCGACGCAGAGACGGTCGTCGCCCGGCTCGGTTGTGCCAGCGAGGTCGTCGACATCAGCCCGATGGTCGATGCCTTCTTCGCGAACGATCAAGACGCGTCGTCCCTGCGCCGCGGGAACTTCATGGCTCGCCAGCGGATGGCCGTCCTCTACGACCGGTCCGTGACGTGGAGCGGGCTCGTCGTCGGGACCGGCAACAAGACCGAGTCGCTCATCGGCTACACGACGCTCTTCGGCGACAGCGCCTGCGCGTTCAACCCGATCGGCGACCTGTACAAGAGCCAGATCCGCCAGATGGCCGAAGCGCTCGGCGTGCCCGAGGCGATCATCCGCAAGGCGCCGTCGGCCGACCTCTGGCCGGGGCAAACCGACGAAGCTGAGGCCGACATCTCGTATCCGCTCCTCGATCGGCTGCTGTTCTGGCGGGTCGACAAGCGGCGATCGGTCGACGAGGTCGTCGCCATGGGGTTCGAGCGGACGCTCGTCGAGAGGGTCGACCGGATGATCGCGAGTTCCGAGTTCAAGCGACAGGTCCCGCCGATTGCCAAGCTGGGGCCACGGACGGCGGGTGTCGACTACCTCTATCCGCGACGGCGGCCGGGCTCGGCGCGCGGGTGAGCGAGGGACGACAGCAGCCGACCGGCGAGGGTCATGGCGACGGTCACAGCCGCCGGGCGTCCGCGAGTGAGGATCTCGGCCGCGGGCGGCTGTTCGTCGTCGCGACGCCGATCGGGAACCTCGGCGATGTGACGCTCCGGGCCCTCGAGATTCTGCGAACCGTGCCCCTCATCGCAGCCGAGGACACACGGATGACGCGGCGTCTGCTGGAGCGCCACGGTGTCGAGACGCGGACGATCAGCTACCACGCCCGGAGCGGTCCCGCGCGCGAGGCCGACCTGCTCGCTCACCTTGCCGGCGGGCAGGATCTCGCGCTTGTCACCGATGCCGGAACGCCCGGGGTGAGCGATCCTGGCGAGGCGCTCGTCGCCGCGTGGGCGGGCTCGGGCGGAACGGTAATCCCGATCCCGGGAGCCTCGGCCGTGCTCGCCGCGGTCGCGGGGAGCGGCGTCACCGGTCCGCGCTGGTCGTTCGAGGGATTCCTGCCACGGACTGGCCGCGAGCGCCGGGAACGGATCGCCCGGATCGCCTCCGACGAGCGCGGCACGATCGTCTACGAGGCCCCCGGACGCGTCGCAGCGACCCTGCGCGACCTGGCCGCGGCCTGCGGACCGGAGCGACCCGGCGCGGTCTGTCGAGAGCTCACGAAGCTCCATGAGGAGATCGTCCGGGCCCCACTCGCCGAGCTGGAGCGACTGGCACGTGACGGCCAGCTGACCCTGCGCGGTGAATTCGCGATCGTCGTCGGCGAGCGCCACGGTGCCGCGACCCCGACGGCAGCCTCCGAGGCCGCCGCGACGGACGCTCTCGCGGCGGCGCTTGCCGAGGTCGAGCGTCTCGTCGGCGCGGGCACACCGCGCGGGGAGGCGGCCCGGCGGGTCGCGGCGTCGAGCGGCCTGCAGCGCCGCCAGTTGTACGCGGCGCCGCGCGACCGCTGACCGGGCCGAGTCGCGAGGCCCGCGCTGGCGAAGAACCGGGCATTCGACAAGCCGGACCGGCGGCGGGGAGGGGAGACCGCCGCCGGTCCGCGGGAATATCCGGCCGGGCGCCCGGGACGCCCTCGAAGATCAGGCGGCTGCCGTCTCGGCCTCCTCCTCGTCCGAGCCGGCCGGGACCGGCTCGCCGGCCGCGGCAATGTCTGCCTCGTCGCCGTACACCGACGCCTGGGTGGCGAGGGCGTTGGCGGCCGATTCGGCCTCGTAGTCCTTCTTCCGGCGGCCCGACAGCATCTCGACGTGGTTCGCCACGATCTCCGTCTTCCAGTGACGGACGCCGCGATCGTCGTCCCAGCTCCGGGTCTGGATCCGGCCCTCGATCGCGACCTGCTGGCCCTTGCCGAGGAATTCACCGCACGTCTGGGCGAGCCGATCCCAGGTGACGATGTTGTGGAACTCGGCCTTTTCCTTGCCCTGGCCGATGTACTCGTTGGTGGCGATGCTGAACTGCGTCACGGCCTTGCCGCTCGACAGGCTGCGCATCTCCGGGTCGCGCGTGAGGCGACCAGTCAACAGGACCTTGTTCACGGTCCGCGTTCTCCTTCTCGATCGGCCGACGGGAAATCGGGCCGACCCTGCGTGGTCCGGCGGGATCGACACGGCGGGCAGAGGCGGGCGCTGGCGACGGCCGCTCGGCCTGGCGGTTGGCAGCCGTCGAGTTGTTGCCGGCCCCGGCGGTTGGACCCCGGCGGGTGCACTGACCTTCGGTGGTCGGCGGACCGTCGATCGGGCGTTCGGCGAGGCCGGCATGAGCCTGGCGGGCACGGTGAACGCTAGCAGCGGCCCCTTCGCTCGCGATCACCGGCGTCTTCACCGCGAATTGCGCCGCCGCCGGAAGTGGCGCAAACGAGAAGTCCGGCAGGCTCAGCCCGTGGCCGACTCGGGAGCAGGCGGATTGTCCGGCACGACCGACCGAAGATCTGGGGCGTCAGGCGCCGCCTTGAGGCGGCGGCGGCGACCACGGCGCTCGGGTACGAGGCCGGTCGCTTCCATGGCGGACCTCGCGCCCGGGTCGACGACCGCTCGGTCGTCGGGGTTTCTGGCTGTGGTCCGCGGCGATGCGACCACCGGGCGCGATGCAGAAGCGCCGGCCCCCGCGAGCGCCGAGTGGCTCCCGGCCGAGTGGAGCGGCGCGATGATCGACGCCAAAGCCGGGTCGGCGGTGGGGGCGTGCTGGGCGAACAGGTCGCAGAAGAGCGTCACGAGCTGGGGGTCGAACTGGGTGCCGGCGTGACGCCTGAGCTCCCTGATCGCCATCTCGTGGCTCACCGCCCGCTTGTAGGGGCGATCGTGGATCATCGCGTCGTATGCGTCGGCGATCGCCACGATCCGTGCGCCGAGCGGGATGTCGTTGCCGCGCAGCCCGAACGGATAACCGTGCCCGGAGTAACGCTCGTGGTGGTGCAGGATGATTGGGACGGCGTCCTTGAGGGCGGCCGCCTGCTCGAGGATGACCTGGCCGATCCGCGGATGCTGGACGACCGAGCGCCACTCGGTCGACGTCAGGGCGGCCGGCTTGTCGAGGATCTCCTGGGGAACGGCGACCTTGCCGACGTCGTGAAGCAGGGCCGCGACCCGGATCCGGTCGACCTCGGCGTCCGGAAGATCGAGGCTCGCCGCCATCGCGACCACGATCGAGGCGATCAGCGCGGACGGCTGCCCCGCGTAGTGCGCACGCGGTGAGATGACGGAGGCGAGCGACGCGGTTGCAGCGTCGCGGGCGACCCGACCGATTTCGACCGCCCGAGCCCGGCCGGCCGCCGAGATCGGGGCTCGCGGAATCCGGGCGTCCTCGCTGGGCTCGGCGAAGATGTAGGTCTGGTTGCGGCCGAGCGACTTCGCCGAGTACATGGCGGCATCCGCGTCGCGCGCCAGGGCGTCCATCCGCAGCGCCTGGCCCACTCCGCCTGCAACGCCGATCGAGATCGTCACCGACAGGGCCGTGTTGCCCTCGACACTGAAGACCTGGCGAGCGACGAGGTTCCGCAGCTTCTCCGCCAGGATCGCGCCCTCCTCGACGTCGGTCTCGGTCAGCAGGAGCATGAACTCTTCGCCGCCGTACCGCCCGACCGTATCGGTGGCCCGGAGGTTCGCCTTGAGGGTCTGGGCCACGCCTCGCAGGACGATGTCGCCGGTCGAATGCCCGTAGGTGTCGTTGACGGCTTTGAAGTGATCGATGTCGACGAAGGCGACCGACAGCGGCCGCTCGTAACGATTGGCCCGGTCGACCTCGTTGAAGAGGGACGCGAGCAGCGTCTGGCGGTTCGAGACGCCCGTCAGCTTGTCGACCGTCGCGGCATCCGTCGTTTCTGCGAGCGATGTCGAGATCGCGTTGATTGCCCGTGCCAGACGACCCTCGGAGCCGCCGCCGCGTGCCGGCGCACGAACGCTGACGCCGAGCTCGCCCTGGGCCATTCGCTCCGTGGCCCGGATGATCCCGCGAAGCCGCAGCCGGGAATAGGTGGCCACGAGAAGCGCCGTCAGCGATACGCCGACTGCCCCCGCAACGATCGCCGCGAAGACCGATCTGACGCCGTCCTCGACCCACGAATTGGCTGCAGATGGCATCGTGATGAACAGGGCGACGAGCATGACCGGGGCAACGAGACCCAGGCCCCCGAGTAGACGCATCACCTGTTGAGACTAGTCGCCGGGGCTCATCGGGCGGACCTGCCGAAGGTACTTCGAAGCCGCCGCCGAACGTCCCGCCCGGTTCGGGCGCGCCGCGCGCTGCTATACTCCAGCCGTCCTCGACAGACCCGCGGGACCCGCCCGCATCCCAAGGAGGTCGGCCGTTGCTCGAGGAAGGCGCGTCGTTCGTCCCGTGAGGCGGACCCGAGTCTTCGATCAGGCCCGGCGCCGAGTCGTCGGCGCGACACGGGAGACGTCTATCCAAGTCCCAGCCCCAGCGGGCAGGGGCTTTTTTCTTTGCTCCGCGATGGACCGCCGCTGATGCCGGCTACCGTCATTGTCGGGCTGCAGTGGGGCGACGAAGGCAAGGGCAAGACGACCGACTTCCTGGCCGAGCAGGTCGCGATGGTCGTTCGCTACCAGGGCGGGGACAACGCCGGCCACACGGTCGTCTCCGGCGACGAGGTCTTCAAGCTCCATCTCGTCCCGTCGGGGGTTCTCTATCCCCACATCATGTCGGTCATCGGCAGCGGGGTCGTCGTCAACCCGGCGACGCTCATCGCCGAGCTCGACATGCTGGCCGCGCGCGGGATCGATCCCGGCAAGGTCCGGGTCAGCACGGCCGCACACGTGATCATGCCCTACCACGTTGCCCTCGATCGGGCGATGGAGGCGCGTCTCGGCGACGGCAAGGTCGGGACGACCGGGCGCGGCATCGGACCGGCCTACGCCGATCGCGCCTGGCGCGTTGGCCTCCGGATGGAGGACCTCCTCGACGGCGAGCTCGTACGCGCGAAGCTCGCTCATGTCCTGCCCGACAAGAACCTGCTTCTCTCGACTGTCGATGGCGCTCGGACATTCGGCGCCGACGAGCTCGTCGAGCAGGCGGTCGCCTGGGGCGCGCGACTCCGGCCGCACATCGCCGACGCGACGTGGCTCGTGCAGGACGCCCTCCGGCGGGGCGATCATGTGCTCCTCGAGGGCGCCCAGGGCACCCTACTTGACCTCGATCACGGCTCGTATCCGTTCGTCACCTCGTCGAACCCGATCGCCGGTGGCGCCTGCACGGGCGGCGGGATCGGCCCCCTCCAGGTCGACGAGGTGATCGGGGTCATGAAGGCCTACTCGACACGGGTCGGCTCGGGGCCGTACCCGACCGAGCTGCTCGACGAGATCGGCCACGGGATCGCGACCCGTGGGCACGAGGTCGGCACGACGACCGGCCGGCCGCGGCGCGTCGGCTGGTTCGACGCCGTTCCGCTGCGCTATGCCGTCGCCGTCAACTCGGTCAGCTCGATCATGCTGAACAAGCTCGACATCCTGTCGGGCATCGACCCGATCCGGATGTGCGTCGCCTACGTGATCGATGGGCGGCGCGTCGAGGCCTGGCCCTCGTCGGCGACGGTCCTCGCCCGGGCGACGCCGGTGTACGAGGAGTTCGGCGGCTGGTCCGAGCCGATTCACGGCACCCGCTCGCTGGCCGACCTGCCGGAGAACGCCCGGCGCTACGTGACTGCCCTCGAGGAGCACGCCGGCGTCCCGATCGTCCTCGTGTCGGTCGGGCCGGAACGAACGCAGACGATCGAGCGGGCCTGGCGCCCGATGCGCCACCGGCCGGCGGTCTCCGCGTGACGGGTCCCTCCGCATGAGCCGCCTCGTGATGCCGACCCGGATCCTCGTGGTCGGGTCCGGGGGCCGGGAGCACGCCCTGGCCTGGAAGCTCGGGGCGGAGCCGGGCGTCAACGAGATCGTCGCGGCGCCGGGCTCCGACGCGATGGCCGCGGAGCCTCGTGTTCGGCAAGTCGCCGGTCTTGATCCGCTCGATCCGGCGGCCGTCGTCAATCTCGCCCGGGAACGAGCTGTCGAGCTCGTCGTGATCGGCCCGGAAGCCCCGCTGGCGGCTGGCGTTGCTGATGCGCTCATCGGGGCCGGCATTCCCGTCTTCGGGCCGACCGCCGTCGCGGCACGGATCGAGACGTCGAAGGCGTTCTGCCACGAGATCGCCGAGGCTGCCGGGGTGCCGATGGCCCGTGCCACGACGTTCGACTCGGCGGCGCCAGCCATCGCTCACGCCCGGGCCGAGGCCGCTCGGAGCGGCATGGGTGTCGTCGTCAAAGCGGACGGACTCGCAGCAGGCAAGGGCGTTGTCGTGTGCGAAAACGGCGACGAGGCAGCCGACGCGGTCGAGGCGGTGTTTCGCGCAGGAGCCGGGCCGGTCGTCGTCGAGGAGCGACTCCGCGGTCCCGAGGCAAGCGTCATCGTGGTCTGTGACGGACAGCGGGCGATCGCCATGCCGGCCGCGCGCGATCACAAGAGGCTGCTCGACGGTGATGGCGGGCCGAACACGGGCGGGATGGGCGCGTATTCGCCCCTCGAGGATCTGTCCGACGAGGACGTCGAGCGTGTCGTCGCAACCGTCCATCGCCCGATCCTTGCCGAGCTTGCGCGCCGTGGGACGTCGTTCCGGGGGTTCCTCTACGCCGGTCTCATGCTGACCGAACGCGGCCCGTACCTCCTCGAGTGCAATGCCCGGCTCGGCGACCCCGAGGCGCAGGTCATCTTGCCCCGACTCGCTTCGCCGCTCGGGCCGCTCCTGCTGGCCGCCGCCCGCGGCGACCTGCCGAGCGACGCGTCCGGGCGGTTGGCGGTGCTGCCCGTCGCGAGTCTGGGGATCGTGCTTGCCGCGGCCGGGTACCCGGAGGCACCGCGGCGCGGCGACGAGATCGCCGGGCTCGCCGAGGCGTCGGCGACGGGCGCGCTGATCTTCCATGCCGCTACGAAACGGACCGCCGGCGGCGGCTTCCAGACGGATGGCGGCCGAGTCCTGACCGTGGTCGGCCAGGGACCGGACATCGCAGCGGCGCGGATCGCAGCCGAACTGGCCGCAGATCTCCTGACATGGACGAGGATGCAACGCCGACACGACATCGGGGCGAGCGCCCCTGGGGGCGATGTGGCGCCCGCCGCCACCGCCGCGACCAACGCCACCGGCACTGCCGCGACCGCCGCGCCGGCCGGAGCTGGTCGATGATCCGCCGCTACACCCTCGCCGAGATGGGCGCGATCTGGACCGACCGGGCCCGCTTCGAGCAGATGCTCCGCGTCGAGCTCGCCGTCGCTCGCGCCCAGGGCGCCCGTGGCCTGGTCCCCGCGGACGCGCTCGCGGCGATCGAGGAGCGGGCCTCTGTCGACCCCGAGCGGATCGCCGAGATCGAGAAGACGACCGATCACGACGTCATCGCCTTCGTCAGCCAGGTTGCCGAGACGATCGGACCGGAAGGCCGATACCTCCACCTCGGCCTGACGAGCAGCGACGTCGTCGATACGGCCCTCGCTCTCCAGCTTCGTGCCGCGGGCGAGCTCCTCCTCCGGGACTGCGACCGGCTCCTCAGCGCCCTCATCGGCCGGTCGCGGGCCGAGGCGGAGACGCTCATGATGGGCCGCACCCACTCGGTCCACGCCGAGCCGATCACGTTCGGCCTGAAGCTCGCCGGCTGGGCGTTTGAACTCGATCGGGGCCGGCGCCGCCTTGCGACCGCGGTCGACGAGATCGGGACGGGCAAGATCTCCGGTCCGGTCGGAACGTACAGCCACCTCGCCCCCGACATCGAGGCGGAAGTTCTCGGCGAGCTCGGCCTGCATGCCGATCCAGCGAGCACCCAGATCGTCCAGCGCGACCGGCACGCGGCGCTGCTGAGCGCGATCGCGATCGTCGGCGGAAGCCTCGAACGGTTCGCGACGGAGATCCGCAACCTCCAGCACACGGAGATCGGCGAGCTTCAGGAACCGTTCAAGGCCGGCCAGAAGGGCTCGAGCGCGATGCCACACAAGCGCAACCCGATCGTGTCCGAGCGGATCGCCGGCCTTGCCCGGCTGCTTCGCGGCTACGCCCACGTCGCCCTCGAGGATCAGCCCCTGTGGCACGAGCGTGACATCAGCCACAGCTCCGCCGAGCGGGTCATCCTGCCCGACGCGACAATCCTGCTCGACTACATGCTCGTCCGGATGACGTCGCTGATCGAGGGCCTCGTCGTTCGCGGCGAGCGGATGCGCGAGAACATCGAGCGCGGGCTCGGCCTCCACGCCAGCAGCCGCGTCCTCGTCGCCCTGGTCGAGCGGGGTGGACTGTCGCGAGAGGAAGCGTACGCGGTCGTCCAGCGGGCTGCCCTCCGCGCGGCCGACGAGCGAAAGCCGCTGCGCGAGCTGCTGGCCTTCGATCCGGCCGTTGCCGCCCACCTCCGCCTCGCCGACCTCGACGCGTGTTTCGACGATGCGTCGTTCCTTCGCCACGTCCCCGCCGTCATCGCCCGACTCGACAGCCTGGAGGCCGAGATCCATGTCACCAGCTAGCCCGCCCGCCGAATCCTTCCTGCGCTCGGGAAAGGTCCGCGACCTCTATGCCGTCGGGACGGACCGGCTGCTGCTCGTCGCCTCGGACCGCCTGTCCGCGTTCGACGTCGTGCTGCCGACGGAGATCCCCGACAAGGGTCGAGTGCTGACGGGGCTGTCACGGTTCTGGTTCGAGCGAACCGCCGACATCGTGCCCAACCACCTCCTCGGGACCGGCCCGGACGACCTGCCCGCCGGTGTCGTCCCGAATGCCGAGGCCGCCGACGAGCTGCGCGGCCGGATGATGCTCTGTCGACGGGTCGACGTCCTTCCGATCGAGGTCATCGTCCGCGGCTACCTCGCCGGTTCGGGCTGGAAGGACTACATGCGGAGCGGCGCAGTGTGCGACATCCCGCTGCCGGCGGGCCTCCGCGAGAGCGAGCGGCTGCCGGAGCCGCTCTTCACCCCTTCGACGAAGGCGGAGCAGGGCGCGCATGATGAGAACATCGGGCTGGACGAGGCCGCGGCGCTCATCGGAGCGGAGCTGGCCCAGCGAGTACAGGACGTCGCGATCGAGCTCTACCGTTTCGGCTCGTCCGTCGCGGAACCGGCCGGCATCATCCTCGCCGACACGAAGTTCGAGTTCGGTGTCGACCGATCGACCGGCGAGCTGCTCCTCATCGACGAGGTCCTGACGCCCGATTCGTCGCGGTTCTGGGACGCCGCAACGTACGAGCCGGGCCGGGCCCAGGCGAGCTTCGACAAGCAGTTCGTCCGCGATTGGCTCGAGACGCAGGCGTGGGGCAAGACGGCACCCGGGCCGGAGCTGCCGGCCGCGATCGTCGAGGGGACGCGGGCCCGCTACGTCGAGGCGTTCGAGCGGATCACCAGGGCGAGCTTCGGTCGGTATCTCGCCGAGGACACGATCATTCCCGCGGACACGGTCGCCGGATGAGCTCCGACTTCCGCTTCGCCGTCAACGTCAGCCCCAAGCCCGGCATTCTCGATCCGCAGGGTCGGGCGGTCGAGGGCAGCCTCGGCCACCTCGGGATCGAGGGCGTCTCGGCCGTTCGTGTCGGTCGGCGGATCGAGCTGACGGTCGCCGCGGTCGACGAGGCCGCCGCCCGAGCGACGGTCGAGCGGCTGGCGTCGGAGCTCCTGTCGAACCCGTTGATCGAGGCCTACACGATCGAGGCGATCGGGGCGGCATCGTCAACCGTCGGAGCACCCGCGTGACCGCCCGGATCGGCATCGTGGTCTTTCCCGGCTCGAACCGCGATATCGATGCCGTCAACGCGATCGAGGTCGTCGGAGCGGAGCCGGTCGCCCTGTGGCACGAATCGGCGACCCTCGATGGCGTCGACGCGATCATCCTGCCGGGCGGCTTCGCCTACGGCGATTACCTCCGGGCAGGCGTCATCGCCCGGTTCAGCCCGGTCATGCGGGCGATATCGGCGTTCGCGGCCGACGGCGGGCTGGTTCTCGGCATCTGCAACGGCTTCCAGGTCTTGACCGAGGCCCACCTGCTGCCGGGTGCCCTCCTCCGCAACCGCGGGCTCCGTTTCGTCAGTCGCCAGATCCGGCTCGTCCCGGAGCGGCTCGACACGCCCTTCACTCGGGCGATCGGAAAGCGGCGGCCGCTGCGGATGCCGGTCGCCCACGGCGAGGGCTGTTTCTACGCCGATGCGGCGACACTCGACGAGCTCGAACGCGACGGGCAGGTCCTGTTCCGCTACGCCCACGAGGACGGGGCGGCCGCCGACGAGACTGGCGATCCGGCGAACCCAAACGGCTCGCTGCGGGCGATCGCCGGAGTCATGAACGCCGCCGGCAACGTCGCGGGTCTGATGCCCCACCCGGAGACGGCAGTCGAAGCGATCCTCGGCAGCGACGACGGGCTCGGGATCATCCGATCGTTCGTCGACAGCGCGGCGGCTCGGGCGACCGAGGGCGAACCGCTGGCGGTCGGCGGTCGATGACGATGGTCGAGCCGGCGCCGCGCATGGTCGAGGAGCCGCTCCACCGCCGTCTCGGCGTGACCGACGACGAGCTCGACGCCATCCGCGATCGGCTCGGCGGGCGGGATCCGAACGACCTCGAGCTGGCGATGTTCAGCGTCATGTGGTCCGAGCACTGCTCGTACAAGAGCTCGAAGCCGCTCCTCCGGACGCTGCCGACGGCCGGCCAGGGCGTCGTCGCCGGGCCGGGCGAGAACGCCGGCGTCATCTCGATCGGCGACGGGCTTGCGGTCGCCTTCAAGATCGAGTCCCACAACCACCCGAGCGCGGTCGAGCCCTACCAGGGCGCCGCGACCGGCGTCGGCGGCATCCTCCGCGACATCTTCACGATGGGCGCCCGGCCAATTGCCGTCCTCGACGCGCTGCGGTTCGGGGATCCTGCATCCGTTCGGACACGGCACCTCGTCGACGGCGTCGTCCACGGTGTCGGTGGCTATGGCAACTGTGTGGGCGTGCCGACAGTCGGCGGGGAGCTCGTCTTCGATCCGACCTACGAGGGCAACCCGCTCGTCAACGTCATGGCGATCGGGTTGCTCGAGGAGCGGCTGCTGACACTTGCCGCAGCGCCCGGGCCCGGCAACCTTGCCGTCCTCTTCGGGTCGACGACCGGCCGCGACGGGATCGGCGGGGCGAGCGTCCTCGCAAGCGCGACCTTCACAGATGACGACCCATCCAAGCGCCCGAGCGTGCAGATCGGCGACCCGTTCGCCGAGAAGCTGTTGATCGAGGCGAGCCTCGAGCTGATCGAACGCGCGCTCGTCGAGGGCCTCCAGGACCTCGGCGCTGGCGGCATCACCTGCGCGACATCCGAGACCGCCGATCGCGCAGGAACCGGGATTCGCATCGATCTGGACGCGATCCCGCGACGGGAGCCCGGGATGGAACCGTTCGAGGTCCTGATCTCGGAGTCGCAGGAGCGGATGCTCGCGGTGATCCGCCCCGACCGCTGGGAGCAGGTCCGGGCCGTCTGCGACCGCTGGGGTCTCCCGGTCGCGATCATCGGGACCGTGACCGACGACGGCGACATCACCGTGGTCGAGGGCGACCGCGAACTGGCCCGCATCCCGGCCGCTGCCCTGACGAGCGACGCGATCGTCCATGCGCGGGTGGCCACGCCGCCGCCCCATCTCCGTTCGGCGCCGGCACCGGGAGCACCGGAGACACCGACGGGCGGACTGCCCGAGCGGGGAATGGACCCGGGTGCCGTGCTTCTCGCCCTCATCGGGTCGGCCAACCTTGCCAGTCGCCGCCCAGTCTTCGAGCAGTACGACTCAACAGTCCAGGCGAACACGGTCGCCGGCCCCGGTCATGGAGCGGCGGTCCTCCGGATCAAGGGCACGACAAAGGCGCTCGTTGCGACCACGGATGCGAATCAGTCCGTCGGGGCGCTTGACCCGTGGCTTGGGGCGGTCCTGAGCGTCGCCGAGGCGACCCGCAACGTCTCGATCACCGGTGCCCGGCCGCTCGGCGTCACGAACTGCCTGAACTACGGCGACCCGACGCGGCCGGAGGCATTCTGGCAGCTGACCGAGGCCGTCCGTGGTCTCGGCGACGCCTGTCGCGCGCTCGGCGTGCCGGTCACCGGCGGCAACGTGTCGCTCTACAACGAATCGTCGGCGGGCGCGATCGCGCCGACCCCGGAGATCCGCGTTGTCGGCCGGCTGGACGACGTCGCGCGGTTGGTCGGGCCGGCCTTCGTTACCGAGGGCGACGTGATCGTCCTCGTCGGAGAGGCGACGCCGGGCCTGGCCGGGAGCCAGTACGCGGCCCTTGCCGGGGTAGCGGTTGAGGACAGGCCCCCGTCGATCGATCTCGCCCGCGAGGTCGCCGTCCAGGCCTTCGTCCGGGAGTCGGCCGAGCGAGGCCTGCTCGCCTCCGCCCAGGATGTTTCCGGTGGCGGTCTCGCGGTCGCCCTGGCCGAATGCGCCATATGGGCCGACGACGATCACGGCCTCGGGGCACGGATCCGCCTGCCGGTTGCCAACTCGCCGGCCGTCGACCTGTTCGGCGAGAGCCCGTCGCGACTCGTGGTGAGCGCCCGGCCGAGGCACATCCCCGCCCTGGTCCTTCTCGCCCGCCAGCACGGACTGCCGGTCGAGGAGCTCGGGGTCGTTGGCGGGGAGCGGCTCGTCATCGAGCTGGCCGGCGCCGGCGCCACGGGTGCCGCCGAGGAGCGAGGCAGTCGCGTCGCCGATGCGCTCGAGGTCCCGCTCGCCGGTCTCAGGCACGCCTGGGATACCGGCCTGTCGCGAGCCCTCGGCTGGGAGGCGAGCTGAGATGTGCGGCGTCTTCGGGGCGGTGGTCCCGCCCGGCAGCGGCACGGAGGCCGCGACCGTCGCAGCCCTCGGGCTGTTCGCGCTCCAGCACCGCGGCCAGGAGTCGGCCGGGGTCGCGGTCAGCGACGGCGAGCAGCTGATGCTCTACAAGGATCTCGGGATGATCAGCTCGGTCCTCGACGAGCGGCGGATCCCGTCGCTCCGCGGCGACCTGGCGATCGCCCATTGCCGCTATTCGACGACCGGCTCCACGGTCTGGGAGAATGCCCAGCCGACCTTCCGGCTGGGGCCGCGGCGGGCGCTCGCGATCGGCCACAACGGCAATCTCGTCAACACCCGCGAGCTGCTTGCGTCGCTGACCGGTGGCCGGGGGCGCCTCCCGGCTTCGACCGACACGGAGCTCTTGACCGCGCTGATCGCCGACGAGCCGGCGGCCGACACGGTCGACGCCCTCGTTCGCGTGCTGCCTCGTGTCCGCGGCGCCTTCACCCTCGTCGTCCTCGACGAGCGGCGGGTGATCGGCGTGCGCGACCCGTTCGGTTTCCGACCGCTCGTCCTTGGCCGCCTGCCCGCGGAGGATCGCATCGACGCCCCGGAGCGACCCGCCGGCCTGTGGCCGGATGACGATGCCGCGTCGGGCTGGTGCCTGTCGTCGGAGACCGCGGGTCTCGACATCGTCGGGGCCGAGTACGTCCGCGACGTCGAGCCGGGCGAGATCGTCATTCTCGAGGCGGGACACGCGCCTCGCTCCGTCCGCTACGCCACGGCCACCCCGGCGCTGTGCGTGTTCGAGCTGATCTACTTCGCCCGGCCCGATTCCTACATGGAGGGCCGCAACCTTTACGAAGTCCGTCG
>Ga0307308_10000166_pt1 | contig 20737 bp, 23 predicted proteins | sample ER_DNA_195_FD_194501 | JGI IMG/M metagenome (GOLD analysis project Ga0307308, IMG submission 194501) | Bulk soil microbial communities from the East River watershed near Crested Butte, Colorado, United States - ER_DNA_195 | ecosystem: Environmental > Terrestrial > Soil > Floodplain | place...
GTCAGTCCGGACAGCACGTGGGCGCGCGCCGCCACGTTCCAGCCGAACGGGCAAGATATTCAGGCGGTCCCGATCAACATGGAGGTCGCCGGGTTCGACCGCTGCGCGGTCACGCTCGAAGATTCACCGTGGGGTCCGCGCTACGGGACGGTCGTGATGGAGTCGCGGATCGCCCCACCCGCTACACAGCAGTAGGCACCGTGTAGCACACGCCCCTGACTCAGAGCCCGTGCGACGGGCATTCCCTGAACCCTCGACCATCGCGACCTACCATTTCGTCGTCGCGACACCAAGTCCGGCATGCACTAGGGTCGCGCGGCCAGCGCTGGCCCGGTCGATCCCGGCTCGTCTAAGCATTCCCCGCTCGTGCCGGCACTAACAGGGTGGAAATCCGTTGAACCGTGAGAGCTGGGACGACGCAGTCGCGTGTCACTACGCGCAGGTGCTGCGCGGGCTGATGGCGGTCGCCGGTGAGCGGGAACGGGCGGAGGACGCCTTGCACGACGCGCTCGTCGCGGCGATGAAGCCGGGCGTCATCGACACGATCGAACGGCCCGACGCGTGGCTGTACGCGGTCGGCATCCGCAAACTGCGCCGCGCAGCCTGGCGCCGGCGGCTCGACGTCCTCCTCGGGGCCAACGCGAGCAGCTACGCAGAACCCGATCTCGCGGGGATCGAGGCCAGTGAACTCCTGTCGAAGCTGACCCCGCGCCAGCGCGAGATCGTGGTCGCGCGGTATTACCTGGACCTCACATTCAAGGAGATCAGTGAGAACTTCGGGATCACCGTCAGCGCGGCCACTTCGACAGTGAGCCAGGGCCTGGAGCGGATCCGCCGGATCGCGAGGGACTCGGGATGAACCTCGACGATCGGGATGTCGAGATTCTCGAGGGCCGGGTGCGCCGGTCCCTCGCAACGCTCGATCGGGTCGCGGTGCCGGCTCTTTCGTCGATCGACCGGCGCCGACCGATTGCCGCAAGTCCGTTGATGCGAGGCGCTGCCATCCTGGCGACCGCCGCGGTCACGATCGTGGTCGGCCTTGCCATCGGTGATCGTCTGAACGCGCTGCGCGGCGACCAGGCCGCATCGGAACGAACAGCCCCGGCGGTCCCAAGCGCCGGCTACGGATTCTTCGAAGTGCTGCCCAGCGCGACCGATCCCGGGAACGGCACCGTATCAGGGGTCGCGCTGATGGACGAACTCGGGCGTCAGCTCATGCCTGCAATCGATGGCCTGATCCAAGCGAAGACGAGTCCGGATGGCAGGTACGTCGCACTGTGGCTCTCCGGCCCGCAAGGTTTCGAGCTCCGCGTCCTCGATGGAATCAAGCGAAGTCTCGGTCCGGCCATCTTCAGCACGACCGAGCGCTTCACTCGGGTGAACGAGGCGATGGTATGGGCGAGCGATAGCTCGGCGGTCCTCGTCTCCACGACCGCGGACGACACGGCGAACTCGGCCGGGGCCATTCGCGCGAACCTGCGCGCGATCGATCGCTCGACCGGAACCGTCCGGTCCCTAGTGACGTACGGCGCCTTCACGTTCGAGCCGCTCGGGTGGGACCGCGTCAAGGCCTCCGTTCTAGCGAGAGCGACCACCGCCTCGAGCGGCGGGAAGAGCCTGTATCTCCACGTCTCTGACGACGGAAGCGGAGCGACCTCGGTCCAAGAAGTGGACGACACGCCGGTCATCGCGAACGATGCGGCGACGTACGTGGCGTCCTCTCCGACGTGCATCCTTAGTTCGTGCCGCAGGTTCATCATCCACGAGGCCTCGACGTATTCGGTCGTCGCGCAGATCGATCTCGGCTCGCGTGGCGATCCTCTGACAAACACCTCCGCGAACTGGGCTGTCCTGTTCCGCCCGCGGTCGTCGGACGTACTTGTGTACTTCAGCCGCACGGGAAAGAAGGGAGTCTTCGGGATCGAGCTCTATCCCGATGGCGGGCGCGGCGCTCGGCGCGACCTCGGCGACCTGACCGTGGCTCCCCGCAGCGACGGCACGATCACCAGTCCGAACGCGTACTTCCGCGCCGACGGGTCGGCTGTGTTCTATGTGCACCCAAACGATTCAAGCGGGAAGAGCTGGTCCGGTGATGTCATCGATCCAGCGACGGGCACACACCTACCGGCGAATGCCGGCGCGATTCGCGCGACTGTACTTGTCGATGCCGCGGCATCCGGGGGGAGTCCCGGACCGACACCCACAGAGGTCACGGCGTGCGCGCATGCGTCGGCGGTCTACGGCGGGACGCTCGTGGGGGCGTTCACAGTAACCGCTGGCGATCTCGCCCTACAGGACGAGACCCGTAACGGTCCGAGCGGACCGCGACTGCCGCGATCGGCATTTCGGGACTATCTGGCTGACACACCGATCGTCCTGTGCTACTTCGACGGTCCGATTGCGGCGCCAGGAGGCCCGCCCCCCATTTCGCCAGCAACGTTCCGCCCGTACGATCGGTTCGGCGTTGCCGTCGATCCGTCGGATCGAATCCGGCTCCTGGTCGCGGGTCACCGCGATCAGATCGCGGTCGCACCGCGGATGCCCTGACGGGAAACGAAGTCATCGCATGCCGCCGCAAGGCGTTCTCCGAAAAACCGCCGGTCGGACGCTCGTGAGAAGGCGTTTGGTCTATCCCGCCCAGGCCCTTCGCGATCGAAGGACCTTTCATTCAGACGGACGCGAGAAACTCTTGTTGGCGGAGCAGGAATCCAAACCCGCGCAGCGGCTGATCTACAGATAGACGCCCGTGACGGACGCTCAGCGGCAGAGAATTCGCGGTTTTCCGAACAAACTCGCGGGCCCGCTGTCGAAAAAGTCAGGGTCGAGGAACGACCCTCCCCTACCATCACCAGCCTCGACTTGTTCGCGTTCAACCATCTCTCCAACTAGACGTGAAAGTCCTCGGCATAAGCAACAAGCCCTAGCCGCCTCGCGAGCGCGCGTGAGGGCGTGTTAACCCACGAGGTGCTGTAAAGCGGCAGGCGTCCGCCTCGCCGGACCGCGGCCGCCCACGCACTCACGGCGGTTGAGCCATAGCCGCGGCCGCGGTACTCGTCGACCGTCTCAACCCCAGCCTCGGCCGCACCATGTGTCGAACGCGCGGAATGGCAAACCGACGCCAACGTGCCATCGGCCGCTCGCAGTACCGCGATTGGGTGCCACGATGCCACGAAGGTCCGCAGCCATGAGAAGGGTCCGCTCTCAGGAACTTCGGATACATCGATGAGCAACTCAGCCTGATCCGCATTCGGGAGCTCGTCCGGAAAGAAATAGGCGGGCCCGCGGTACTCGCCGTGTGATTTTGAATACTCGGCGAGTACGGAGCGCATGGCTGCAAATGCCTCGGGCCGCGGCAACTCCTCTGTGCAGTCGGAGATTGGAGGTTGCCGCGCCAATATCGATGCCAGTAGCTGGCGCCGCGCTGGCTCCAAGCGCGCGGATAGCAGCCATCGGTTCCCAACACGTGTGCGCACCAAATGGAATGGCGGTGGCGTGACGTGTGGATCGCGTGAAGCGATCACCAGGCCGGCAGCGTCGCGCTCGTAGAGCGCGTCGATGTGAAGGTCCGCTAGCTCAAGCGGATGCAGGCGCAACGCACACCTCCTGCGCGAGAACGACTCCACTTAGCAGTGGCTTGATGGTGCGCGTTTTCAATTCGCGGCTAGCCGTGCGACCACGGGCGCGCAGTCCCTAAGCGCCCGCTCGAAAATTACGATGTAGTTCACGTCCCAGCGTTCCCGTCGCGCCTCCAAGGTCTCCACCAGATGTTGCGGAGGACCAAGGAGCAGGAACGGACTCTCGAGCGCGAGATCACGAGTAAGCCGCGTGAAGCGTGATGCAAGCTTTTCAGCCGCTTTGCGTGGTGTCTCCTCGACGACAACGTGCTGCACGAGGACGTTCAACTCTGGTGCCGGTTGTGCCGCCGCGGAGCGCACCCATTCGATGCGTTCGGCGAAGCCGTTCTCGGCGAATCCGCTCAACTGCACCGGCCTCCCGCCCGGGGAAAGCTTGCCCCGTGAAGCTCACGATGTCGGCCTCGCACGGAGCTAGCGTCAGGACTCTCGAGGGTTCGCCCACAAACTGGCGCGCGCCGATGCTGGCCTAACGCGAAAGTGAACACCTGGTTGACGATGGATCCGTTCGCCGGAAAATGCCAGGTGTCGCTGCGTCGTCGCGTTTCCGCAATGGCAGTGCGGCTGAATCACCGCTCACCGATGTCACGCCACTCGGGGCGTCCCGGATTCCCTAGTTGATTACCAATCGCCAACAACCGTCGGTGCACATGAAGGTGACCGCGCCGGTCTCGAGGTCGATGGTGGCGGTGGTCTGCTGAGTGGCGCCGCCCGAGAACGATAGTGTTCGACCGTCGTGCGAGATGGTCTCGAGGGTCACCTGGCCGGTTAGCGGCGTTTGTGGCACGACCGCGCGTACATCCGTCCCACGAATCCGCCAGAGCTCGTTGGTCAGGTAATCGTGAACGACCACGACGTTGGCGCTCGGCTGCGCGAGCGCTTCGATCGTGAACGCGAAGCGGCCTATGACCGTCGCGTTCGTTACTTCTGGGTCGCGAACCTCGACGGTGCCTGAGCCGCTGATCTGTCGCACGAAGACAAACCGGCCGTCCGGTAACCAGCCTGCCGGGGTCGTACGCTCGCCGCTCGAGACCTGACCGTGCGGCGACACCGTGACCGCCTCGCCCGGATGATCGGGGACGCTCGTCGAGAACGAAGCCCAATAACCGAGCGGGCTGACCCGCGAACCGCTCATGCCGAGGTCTCCGCCGATCGGGTCCCGCAACACGACCTGACCGCCCCTTGCGTCGACGCGGATGAGATCGGCGCCACTCGTCGTTTCTCTCGGCACGATGGCGCTCAACGTCGACGAGCTGGTCCATGTCCAGTTCGCCTGCGCCGCAAGGTGCGTGACGGAATCGGGCCAGATGACATAGCTGTTGCCACTTCGGTCACCTCCGACCACCGCGGTTCCGTCTGGGGACCACGGTCCGAGATAGAGCCACGCGGTCTCGGGGTGGATGTCGGTTCGCTGCAGGGTTCGCGTGACAGACACCAGGCGCGTGTTCGCAGCGGTGAAGCCAGTCGCCGGAACCTGCGCCTGCAAATAGATCCCGCGCGACCAGGCGGCGGCGTCCGCGGTGTCCGGGACTGTGATCTGCCAGAAGATCCCGAAGTCCTCCATCCACTGCGCGCCTTCGATCAGCGGCCGGATGTAGAAGCGGTAGCTTCCGGCCGTCGTCGGCGCGCGCACGCTGAACTGGAACCACGCGATCTGATTCGGCCCGACATAGCTCGCGGGCTGGACAGCGACACGGTTGTATCGGGGCCACGCCGTGTTGGGCGAGCCGATCGTGCCGTCGCCGCCGAGTGCGCTCGGCTGGTCTTGGCCGGGGCTCGGGTACCACGTGCCCAGGTAGGCCACTTGGCCCATCACGCCATTGACCCAACCTTCCGAGCCAGAGTTGTACATGGCCACCGTCGCGGTCATGGAGTCGCCTGCGCACAGCGTCATGTATCCACTCTGCCCGTACCACGAGGCATGGAACCCGGGGAGACCCGAGGGAACGCTCGCCGGCGGCGGGATGCCCGGCCCGACGCTCGAGGTACACGCCGCGGTCAACATCTTCGATGATGCAAACCTTTCGCTGGCGTGCGCGCCGGAGCTGCTCAGTGCCGCAGGCGCCAAGCTAAGAAAAACCGCAGCGACGGCTGCCGTGGTTCCGCGCGAGATCTTCATGTCGACCTCCCAGACGCGTTATCTGGCGGGTGAGCTAGGCGTTCCGTCACGGTGAGCCGGGTATGCCTCGTCTGCAGAGCCCCCATCCGCCTCGGGCTCTCTTTATGTCAGACCATCCGTACAGCCGAAAAGGGTGCACACCTGTTTTTCACGTTTGTGGCCGAGTGTGAATGGGCCTTCCGCCATGCGCCATGAGGTCACCTCGAACAACCTCGCACGTAGACTCCCCGGCGCGGGACTCCGGAAAACAGCCGAGTTGCCCCCTTTTCAGGGCGGTCACCGGTCTCAAGTTCAGGCGGGGTGAGACACGCCGTGGGCTCGCCCTCAGATAGCCGTGGGCTGAATTGGGACGAGCTCTACGGACGTTACTCCGAGGAGTTGGCGCGTTTCATGGTCAAGCTGCTGGGCGATCGCGAGCGCGCGGCGGATCTGGTGCAGGACACCTTCGTCCGCGCGATGCGGTCGGAGAGCGACCTCCGCGAACGGGGCTCGGTGCGGGCGTGGCTCTATGAGATCGCCGCGAACCTCGCACGCAACGAGCTGCGACGCCGCTCGTTGATCGCGTTCCTTCCATTTGGCGGTCAGGAACGCGGTACGGACGATGCCTTTGACGCGGACGCTGCGCAGATCCACCACGCTCTCCGCAGCATTCCTACCAATCAGGCGATCGCACTCGTATTGCACTACCAGAGCGGCTTCAGCCGCGCCGAGGTCGCCTCGCTTACCGGCGTCAGCGAGGAAGGTGTGAAGTCGCGCCTGGCACGCGGCCGCGCGAACTTCATCGCCGCCTACCAGCGACTCGAAAGAGGGCTCGCGCGATGAGTGACGATCCCCTGTTCGAAGAAGAACGCGTCCGGGCGCTGCTACGCCGATCTGACGGGCCGATGGTGGTCCGGCCGTTGCCTTCGGCCGCCCCAGATGCTGGTGGATCGCGATACGGGCGCGTTGTTTCCGCGCTCGCGTTTACCGTCGTGATGGTCGCATCAGCGGCGATCGGTGCTGGCGGGATCAAGGCGCTTCGTGAGCAGTCCATAGCGTCGCCCGCTCCTAGCACCCCTTCCGCTGCGATCGTGGGTCCCAGCCGTTCACCGGCGGCGCCCTCGTCAGGTCCGGCTGTGGCTGGATTTGAGAGCGCCGAGGCTGCGGCCGACGCCGCGAAGCAGGCGATGGAGCAGCATGATTTTCAGCTGCTGGTCCGCCTCGTCTCGCCGACTTGGTATGCGCGTTGGTACAAACAAGCGCAGACCGATCCCATGTCATCCTTCGAAGGAGCCAGTTGGCTCTCGAAGTATCCGAACGCAACTTGGCGTGTGAGCGCCTCCGAGCTCCACGACGCCGGTAGCTCGCGCCCAGTCGGTGAGAAGTACGTGACCGCTCTCGCGATCGACTTCGCCGGTTGGGCCGAACAGCGCGCCGACATCATGCTTGGATTGACGGGAGGTCGTTGGTTCTGGTCAAGCCTGCTGCTCTACCGACCACCGCCTCTCGGCGCATTCGCCGAGGACCTCGCTGGCTATGCGACCCTGACGAGCTTGAGCGAAGCAATGGTGACCGTCCGTTTTCGGACGGTAGGTTCACGTTGTTGCAGCGATCAGTCTTGGAACAACCGCATCGTCGTGCTCAGACGCGACGACAGAACGATCTACAACAAGGCGGGCGGGGTCAGCGCGAGTTCTCTTGCTGATAGCGGGATTGCGACCGGGTCCGATGTTTGGGTCCAGTTTCGACTCGACACGCTAGGTAGTGATGGAACTTACCGGCTTGCGTATCTCGTCGCGATGTATCCGTAGTTCTTCCTCCCAAGAGACTGATGCACGGCCCATTTGGTCTCTCAACCAGCGCGGCGCGGGGGCGCCTGATCGGGAGTCAGGTGTCGATCGCCGCGCTGAACTGGCTGCGCAAGAGGGCATTGGTAGGGTCCAAGTGATCGAGACCGCTCCCAATTGCTCCTAGACCGATAGCGATCCCGGCCGCAACCGTCCAGTGAGACTGTTGCACCCTTTCGACCATGCAGGATTGTCTCTACTGATGTGGAGCGGCCCGCGACTCTATCGCTCGGGCCGAGCGGCGCCGTGACATACGACTGGGCGTCGATCTATGGGACGCACGCCGGCGAGCTCGCGGGTTATCTCGCCAAGCTCACCGGAGACCGCGACGCGGGATTGGAGCTCATGCAAGAGACGTTCGTCCAGGCGCTGCGCGCCGAGCGGTCGATACGGGAGCCCGCCGCCGTCCGCGCCTGGCTGTTCCGAACCGCGACGAATCTCGCGTTCAATTACCGGCGCCGGCGCGCGCTCCTCACGTTCCTACCGTTCACGGGAGCGGAGCGTGCCATTCGTGGGACCTACGATCACGAGGCCGATCAGGTACGCACGGCCCTGCGATCCGTTCCCCGCGAGCAAGCGGCCGCCCTCCTTCTCTTCTACGACAGCGGGTTCAAGCGCGCGGAGATCGCACTCTTGCTCGACGTCAGCGAGGAGACCGTGAAGTCTCGTCTCGCACGTGGTCGACAGAGCTTCATGGCCGCGTACCGGCGCCTCGAGAGGGGGTTGGCGCGATGAGCGAACACGACGACCTCGACCGCGATATCGCGGACGAGGACGAGATGCGCTCCTTGCTCAATCGTCGCTTGGAGCTCGACGTCCCGCCGTTCGCACACGTCACCAGCCGGGCGGACGGACGCTCCGGTCTGCCCGCGACCGCTGCGATCGCGGCTGCCGTGCTCATCGTGGCCGTGGGTGTCGTGCTGATTCGAGGAGGCACTGGGCCGATCGCTCCACCGAATGGTTCTCTCACGCCCGCGTCCGCCTCGGCAGGGCCATCAAGTGTCCCCTTCGAGTGTGGTCTTCCGAGCTCGCTCGCTCTCACGCGTCACGTGAGCGGCAACTCTCTCATCACATCGCTCGAGTACGTGCAGCCGACGGACCAGCAAACGAATCAAGTGAACTGGATCGTGGGCTTTCTGTTGGATCGCGGCGCGTCTGCGCCAGCGACCATCGGCGTGCAGGCGGAAATCACGATCACTAGCCAGAGCGGTACGTCGTTTCTCCAGGTGCTGGGCTACGACGAGATCGAGCCGACCGGGGGTCCGCTCAAAGAAGGCGACTCGCTGACGCTCGATCCGTGCAAAGCGCTGACGTTGCAGATCCGCACCGCGGGTCCAGTCAGGGATGGGATCTTCACATACGACGTAGCCATCCACAAGGTGGGCCTGCCCGAGGGCGGCACGATCCAAGAGCACCTCACTGTCGAGCTGTCCTGCAGCTCACGGACGCTGAGCTGCGATTCTCCGGCTCAGGCGCAGCGCCTCAGCGACGGTCTCGGCGCCGTCAAGCTCGGCATGGGCGCTGACGACGTCCTCCGCGCGGCCGGAACGCCTGCAGAACGGACGGTCTCGCACGGGCTCGGGACACCCGAGTGGCGATACTCAAACGGCCTCACCGTCTTTTTCCGAGGGGCATCAAGTGCGCCCGGCGCCGTCTGGCGAATCCGCGGAGTCCCGCCATTCGACGGCGCGACGGGCGAGGGTGTTCGCATCAGCTCGACCTTGATGGACGTCCGGGACGCCTACTCGCGATTCAGCGTCAACGTGACGGCAGACGGCCAGATCGTCGTGCAGGACGCGTCGCATCGGACGCTCGACGTCGGGTTCGACGCCGGACAGCGTGTCATCTCACTCGATCTCCAGGACCAACTATGAGTAGCCTCGCGCATGCACCTCCGACGTTTACGGGCGTGTACTCGTTGGAGGCCGCATCTCGGATGTGCTCGGCCGACCGTAGGCTCTAGCATCGCCTCCGAGAAGTTAGGCATCTGATCGGGAGTTAGACGCCCTTCCTCACAACCTAATCTGCAATTAGGGCACCTTACTGTGGCCCCGAATAGTGACTAAGCGTCTCTCAAGGATCTCGCAGCATTCGCAAGCCATCGGCCTCCCTGACTCCAGGAAATCGGAGCGCCTCTCATTTGCAGTCATTGCTCCGCTTGATCTCGACCGTCCAGTTCAGGCCGTCCAGGTCGGTGTCGCCATACTGGTGACAGAAGACAAGCTCGCCCGATGCCGTCTTTGTCTCGATTTGACGTAACGGAAGGACAGCGTCCTGACGCTTTCCGAGCCCACGCGGATGGAGACGAACCGCCGCGCCGGTCGACCGACGAAGCCAGAGTTCTCGGTGCGCCTGGGTTCCAACGCGACACGTAAACCCGCCCGCCGCAGAAGGCGCCTCGCGTTCATGCGATCAGTCTCGACGCGGCTCGTGTTTAGCGCGTCTGAGTTGCCGAACCCTAACGATTACGAGCTCGGCCACCCAGCGGCGACGCCCGCGAAAAGCAATACGAGCCACACGCCGACCGCGGGTGCGGTTGGCGTTCGACGCACCGCGCTTCTGCGCACTACTGCCTCACTCGACGCGAGCGATACAGCCACAGGATCGCCGCGAGCGATGCGAGGAGGCCGGCGACAACTGGCAGGATCCACGGCGGGGCCGAATCAGTAGTCGGTGCAGTCGGGTTGGCAGGTGTCGGTGACGATGGGGAGCCCGAGGCAGTGGCAGCGGTCGCGGGGGCCACCGTGAAGTCCGTGAGCAGATTCGCTTCCGTCTGAGAACTGGCGATGTTTCCGTCGAGGCACACCTGCGAGCCCGGGACTACACCAGACGCAATCACTTGGCTGAACGTGTGTGGCGTGCTGCCCGCAGGTCCGGTGGACCCCATCCACGCCGCGGCATAGGTCGTCGAGCCGATGACCAGCACGCCCGACCGAACCGCGGTGGGCGGCGTGTACGACACGAAGCTCCCGCACTGATGAACCGGCCCAGGTGCGACGGCGGTCGACGGGATCCCCGTCGCAATCGGACCTACAGCCACGCCACCGCTGCCGCAGGAAATGAGCGCGGTCGCGATCGCGTCACCAAACACGTCGACGCCGACCGAGTAGCAGTACGAGCCACGTCCGAGGTCCACTGCGTCAGCGATCGCTGGGGGAACCCTCAACTCGGAGTGCGAGCGGTAGCTGAGCACGATCACGCCCGCGCTCGGGCCCGCCGGCGGCGTGTACTCCGACGCCGTCCCGCCGAGCTCGATAGGCATGGCGGTGGTGAGGTAGTCGATGATCGCGCGCGTGTCCCCGAGCGTTCCTTCAAGGCACATGTTCGATCCGACCGTTGTGCGATCGGTCCGATCGCCCGCTGGATCGCCGGTGTAGCTGGTTCCGACGGCGATCGCGCGCGTTGCAGATCCAATCGTGATCGACCCAGCCGCGGTGGCCGTCGCCCGTGTGTAGGACTTCACGGTGCCGCACGGGCTGATCCATTCACGCTGGTTCGTCGTCGTGATGGGCTGCAAGCGGACCGCGGTGAGGTCACCGCTCGGTCGCGCAACCGCGACCACGTAGCAGACCCGCGCGTCGTCAGCCGGCCTGCCCAGGCCGGAACCAAGCGTGAGTACCAGGGCACCAAAGTCGGCGTTCATCGTCACCGGCCCGCTGGTTTGCTGAGGTGCACCGCCCGACAAGTGCTGAACGTTTCCACACATCTGACTGTCGGGCGGGAGCGGGAAGAAGAGGTAGCGGACGAACTGGTTGGTGAAGCGACCGAGGCTGCCCTCGACGCATAGGTCGCGATCGACCGCGACCTGGACGCCGCCATTGCCAGGCTGGATGCCGGGTGCGACGGCGTAGGTACGGGTGCCGATCGTCAGGCTTCCGGCAGCGCTCGCGGTCGCGGGTTGATGGCCTTTGAGCGTGCCGCAGACCTCGAGCGCGACGGTGCCCTCGGAGGCTGCGGCGACGGGTTGGGCGAGCGGTCCGACAAGCGCTGCGAGGATGAAGAGCGCCGTCCGAAGCGCCGAGATCACGACAGCACCTATGGGCACGAGCTGCTCGCCGCCGGCCGTGCCGGCTGTGTGAGCTTGGGGTACTCACCGAATGAGCCCGACCCCTCCGCGATGATCAAGCGGTGGGTGCCGTTGGCCCAAGTGGCGGTTGCGGTCACCGCTCCGCACAAGGTCCAGCCCTGCTGCGTGAGCGCCGACGCCAACGTCCCTCGTGCGTCGCGCGAGGCGGCACCGCAGTCGAAGCTCCACGTCGCCTGGTCGCTGTCGACGACGGGCTGCCCGATATACGCGCAGCCCAGCGGCAGCGTGAACGACACACGTCCGGTCGAGTCCACGAAGCCCGGCCGCGGCACGCTGCTGGTCGGCGTGCACGCGGCGACCCGCGCGACGTTGTAGTTGCGCAGGTTGATGGCGTTCGGTGAGCCAGAGTCGGGCGGAACCTGGCGGCCGGTGATCAAGAGCAGCTGAGACGTACCGGCTGAGAGCCTCGTCCCAATGTCCGTGGGTGCGGTCCCGCCGATGAACTGGTACTGAAGGTTGTACTGCGTGGCGGCGCCGCCCGCGGTCAGCGTGACCAACATGTGCGCGCCATCCGCGGCGTATGCGGTCACGGACCCACAGGAGTCGGTCGCGACCGTGGGCTGCGCGACGTAACCCCCCTCCCCCGGACGGATGAGCGAGTCGAAGGCGACGAGCGGTGCACCCGGAATGAAGCGCGCGCAAATGTACGTCCCAAGCGCCGGCTGGCCGGAGTCCCAGAAGAAACGCCCGGCATTGATTCCGGTCGGCGAGAGCAGCTCGTAGGTGTTTGGACCGGAGCCCTGACCTGAGGTGACGGAGTTCACGACAACGGTGCCGCAGGTCACGATCGTCGTGGCTGGACTATTCGTTTTCGCGGGCGTCGCGACTGGGGTCGAGGTGGCCGCAGTCGCGGTTGCAGTCGGACTCGGCGATGCGTTCGCGGTCGCTGGAGGCACCGCTCTTGCCGCATAGAGGAGCGCGGCACCTAGAACGATCGCAATCAGGGCAACCAGCACGATCGCTGCGGCGCGCGTTTGTGGACGCACCTACGAGGAAATCCGGCAGCCGCTATCAGCGAGCGGAAGCGTGACCTGACCGGCGGGGATGCCATCGGCAATCACCCGATAGCTCCCGTAGCGCTGCACGAACAGATCAAGTGTTGCCTGGTCGACGGCGATCCACGTCGCGTTCTCCTGCGGCTTCCGCGCGCGCGCCATGCACGTCTCCGGACCGAAGATCCCCGACCCTGCGATAGGAAATCGCAGGACCGTGCTCCCGCCTGCATCGACGACGCGGAAACCAAAGGCGTTTCCGTCAAAGAAGAGCTCGAGGAGCGAGCGATGCTGCGGATCATCGGGACTCCCCTTATCCACCGCCCAGCGGGCCGATGTGGGCATGGGCAGCTGCGGCTGCGTCGTATCGATGCCAGGCGGCTTCGTCTGCTCCGGCCTCGCGGTCGCGCTCGCGGTCGGAGAGGCAGTCGGCGTAGGAGACACGGCCGCGGGCCGCACCTGCGATCGCTGCGCGTAAAGGAGGACGACTCCTGCGACGAGGATCAACGGGACCGCAGCGAGAGCGACTGCTCTCCGGCTATTCACAGCAGACCCGCTGCATGAGCGATGCCTTTTCCTGAAGAGCCACATGCAGTACGCGCCTTCATCGTCGGAGCGCGCTAGCCGCGAGCGACGCCACGGCAGCCCGAGTCGAGGAGGACGGTCGGCCGCCACTCACCGCGAACCAGGACCGCGATGCGATACAGCATCGTCCCCCGCTCGCGCAGATCCGTCGCCATATCATTCGGCACTTCACGCGACCACCATGACGCGCCTTTTGGCGGGCGCCGCCCCGGACAGACGCTCACGTTGATCGCCGGATCGAGCGGGACCATCGGGAACTCGCCGACGGTCTCGCCGGTCGATCGAACGAGGCGAAGCGCCGTGGGCGCGGCCGCGCCGGGGGGGCCCTCGACACTCAAAGTGTCGTTGTACGTCTCCACCGACCACAGAAGCGAGACGGGTCCGGCCATATCGGCATTCGCGTTCGACCACTCGAAGTTCCATACGGCGAGTGGGTTTGCCTGGCCCTCTAGGATCCCGCCAGCGATCAGGCCGCCCAACAACACCAAGACCAGTGTCGTTGTCGCGATCAGCAGCGCAGGACGCCGCGGGCGGGCGTTTGGGCTCATCGGCCGTCACCGCGCATTGGTGTTCCGCTACTTACGCGAACCGCATGCATCACGGTACTGGAGCCATCGACCGCGCGAGAGCGATCAACTCGTCGCGCCCGTAGACCGGACTGCTGAGCGCTACGTAGACACGTCCGGCGCCGGTGTCTTCGACCCACCAGAGGATTGAGCCGCCGAACTGGGGCTCCACGGGGACGAACTGCGCCTCTACGCCGGGTCTCAGATTTACGTCCATCACCGCGCTCGGACGCCCCACGTCGAGGCAACACCCTGCGGTGCCCTGCAGCACGAGCACTGAACCGTCGGCAGGGTCGGGGAACGTGTACTCAAGGCACGATGTCGTAGCGAGTCCGCAGATGCGCGTGCTGACGACCCCGGCCGATTTCATCGGCATGGCCTCCGGAACCAGGGGCCGGAATGCGAGCTGACGCTGCACGGCGTGGACATCGGCAACGAGCTGTTCCCGCAGGGGCAGCGCGGGCGCAGTGGGGTGCGCGGTCGGCGACGTGGTGGCAGCAGGCCCGGCATTCGGTCGTACCGCGACGATGCCCTGCGGCGAGAAATCGAGCGCAGTACTACGAGCCGCGATGGCTAGATTCCGCGGATGCCGCCGCGCAATTCAGACGCGACACTCTTACCCCAAACGGAGACCGCCCGTGAACGCGCTTGGCTACCTGCGGTCCCACGGCGGAGGGAACCACGGCCACGGTGCCGGCCAGGTGGCCAGCGAACCCCACACCGGCGAGTGCTGGAAGAAGAAGTAGCGCATGAGCACGAAGAGAAGGAGCAGCGCGACGGACGCAATCGCAAGCGTCATCGGATCGGCGCGCGTCTTGAGTTGAATTGAGAGGAGGCCCGCGTCGCTGCGACGCACGCTGGGGCGGACCAGTGCACGCGACGCCAGCGCGAGCGAGAGCCAGGGAGCTAACACGAGGTAGTAGTGCAGGATCGCGATACCCTGCGCCGGACCCGAGATAGCATCGAACGGTCCCGCGACACCGAGCTTGAACTTCAGCGCGAACGCGAGCACGACGACGATCGAGGGAACCATCACGATGAACGCGAGAAGTGCGTTCCCATTCGCGCCAGTGAATCGTCGGCGCAGGTATGAGACGCGCGCGCCGATCGCCGCGACAGCCACGTCGAGGACCACGGACGGCGACGCCGGTAACTCTTCGAGGAGCGCAGAGAACTCGGCCCCATAACGCTCGCGCCAGTGCTCGGGGTACAGCCCAACGAGGCGGGATGGTTTCATCGCGCGGCTAGCCGGCGCGTCGCTACCGATGCCAGTCGCCGCAGGCTGTCGGCCCGCGCGCGCAGCGTCGTGAGTCCCCACGGGGTGATGCGATACGGCCGCCGTCGATCATCGGAAGCTAGCGGCGCGATCAAGCCGTCTTCCTCTAATCGTGCCAGAGCGGTGTACAGAGTCCCGGGCCCCAACCGGGTATCCGCGAATGCTTTGATATCGGTCATCATCGCGTAGCCGTGCTTGGGGCCCGTCGCGAGACTCATGAGGATGAGCATGCCCGCTTCGGACGGCGCACCGGGGTCGCGCAAGAGCTACTCCTCGCGTCGATATAGCGACGTTCGATATACAGTACGCGGCACGTCAAGTAGGAATACCGCATGTCGGCGGTCACTGTGCTGCCGGCTCCCCGATGGCACGGCCAACCAAGGAGTTGGGCGGGCTGTACGCGCTGACACAAGACGATCAAGGCCGTCGCCAAGTCCTGCTGTCGGAACCGCGGACGCTCGCGATCGCAGCCCGCAGCGCGCCGCTCGACTTTGACCCACACGCATTGTTGCGGTGCGACGAAAGAGCTGACCGCGATTGCGAACCCCGGAGCGGGTCACGAGCGGACTCTCTGAACGCTGCGCCCAACGTGAGGATGTCCGTGCGGGGCCCGATCCGCGTTTCTACTTCCCGACGGAGGTAGACAGACCCATGCACATGATTCGAGCCAGGCAATGCATTCCAGCGTGACCTTTCCCGCCGGCGGGGCAGGAGCCGAGAGCGATGAGGTCGAGCTCGTCCGCCGCGCGGCGGTCGATGCCGATGCGCTCGCTGCGCTCTATCAGCGCTACGTCGCTCGGGTGTACCGGTTTCTCCGCGTTCGCTGCAGCAGCCCTGATGAGGCCGCGGACCTGACACAACAGGTCTTCCTGAAGATGGCTGAGGCCCTGCCACGGTATCGAGAGCGCGGTGCCCCCTTCGCGGCGTGGCTCTTCCGCATCGCGCGTAACGCCGCGATCGATCACGCGAGGCGTCACCGGGTGACCGTCCCGTGGGATTCGCTCACGGACGCGGCCGCGCCTGATGACGTTGAGGCGTGGGTCCTCGATCGAGAGACGCGCGCCCATGTCGGCGCACTCCTCGCGGGGCTGTCGTCCGACGAGCGCGAGCTGCTGTCCTTGCGGTTCGCAGCCGGTCTGAGTTCGCGCGAGATCGCCGTTGTCGTCGGCGGAACCGAAGCAGCGGTCATGAAGCGGCTCACGCGAACGATCCAACGATTGAAGGAGCGGTCCAATGGCTAAGCAGATTGTTTCTCTGTACGGCGATCTGATCGACGGCGCGGACACAGGAGGTCGGCAGCTCGTCGCCAACCTGCACGCCTTCTTCAACCCCGCGGTGCCCTCGCGCCTTCGCGCAACCCCGCCGCTCGTCGTTCACCGCAACGCCCGCCTGAGCTGGCGGTGGACGCGCACGGCGCTCGTCGCGGCGCTGGCGATCTTCGCCCTCGTCGGCGCGACGTACGTCGCACTCCCGTTGCTCCAGCAGCTTTGGGCAAGCGACCGGGGGCTGGCGCATGTCGCGAATGCCGGACTCGTTCGCGACGTGGACGCAGCGCAGACCATCGACGGCGTAACCGTCCATCTGCAGCGTGCGTATGCGGACGCGAACCGAGTCGTCGTTGGCTACACAGTCGAGTTTCCGAAGAGCGTGCGGTTCTATGACAGCGACGCCACCCCAATGGTCGGAGAGGTGACGCTCACGGATGCAGAAGGTCGGCAGTACCCGGGCGTAACGTCAACGTTCGCTGGCGCATCTCCGCTAGGAGCGCAGCTGCTCAGCTTCGAAGGGCCGGGGGTCGCGAGCGCTCTCCGCGACACCGCATACACACTGTCGATCGCGAAGGTCTTTTCCGGCACCACGCCCGGTGCGACACCGACGGGTTCCTTTAGCGGCCCGTGGGTCTTCGCCTTCACGCTCGCGAATGCGCCCGGTCGCGTCGTCACTCCGTCCCTCGCACTAACGTCTGGTGAACTAAGCGTCGTGTTCACGCGCATCGTTGTCGCACCGAGCGCCACACGATTCGACTACCGCTTCACCCGCAGCGGCAGCGCCGTGACGGGAAGCGTCGCTCTGATGGCGAACGGCCGCGGCCTCAACGGCGCAGGTCACTGCGAGAGCGACGGGCAATGCTTCTTCCTGACAACCGAGCCCCTCTACGACACCGATGTGCTTACGCTCGACGCCGTGCTGATCATCCCTGATGGGCCGGGTCCCGAGGGGGCGCCAGCACAGCGTCGCATCAACGGCCCAATCCTTCTCCCCCTCCGCTAAGGCGCGTCAGCCCACCGGTCGCCCACGGCCCCCTCCGGCCATGGGCGACATCCGGTGTCGCGACAGGAGTGGCATGTCCGCTGCGGTCCACTCCCTGCGTTATCGAGGTGAACGGAGGGCTCGTGGAAGCAAGCTCGTTCGCTGGCACCGCGCACGATGAGTCCCAGATCCAGCCGGCACTCGCAGACGATGAGCGGCTCGCGCTCGGGGCTCGGTCGAACCCGACAGCCTTCGCCACGCTCTACGGCCGTCACCGCGAATCCGTTTTCCGGTACCTGCGTGCGCGCAGCACCAACGATGACGACGCGCTCGATCTCACGGCTGTGACCTTTGAGCGAGCGCTCATCGCGCTCCCGAAGTATCGATCTATCGGAGCAGGCTTCGCGGCGTGGCTGCTGCGCATCGCGCGCAACGCGGCCGTCGATCATGGCCGCCGTCAACGCGCCCGGCCCGCGCCCGCCGCGCTCGTCGAAGCGGAGTCGCAACCTGCGGATGACGATCCCGAAGCGGCGGCGATGGCGTCCGATGAGCATCGGCGCCTTCGTGCGCTCGTGCGCGCGCTGCCAGAGCCGCAACGCGATGCGCTCGCGCTGCGCTACTCGGTCGGCCTCACCGCGCGACAGATCGGTGCGGTCATCGGGAAGAGCGAAGAGGCGACCCAGAAGCTGCTCACCCGCGCGCTGTCCGAACTGAAGGAGGCATACGGACATGAGCAACGTTGAATTCACTGAGCGGCTTGAGGCCGCCCTCACGGTTCCAATGACTGCCGCACAACAGATGGCCGTCGACGCCCGGGTCGCAGGGGCAGTTGCCCGGCGCCAGCAGCGCGCCAGCGGCTGGTTTCGGTTGACCACGCGGACTGCGGTGCTGCTCGCGCTACTCGTGTTCGTCGCACTCCCGACAGCGGTCTTTGCCGCCGCCGAGTACTTCGGCGGCTCGGAAAGTCCATTCGGCCTCGCCGAGCCCAACGAGTACAACCGCGAACTCGACGCGGCGAAGGCCGACACACCGATTCCCGCGGGATTCACCTGGCCGGCGTCGTTACGCGCCAAGAACGACGTTGTGTACAGCCGCGGTGGCGGACGCATGCAGGTCGAATACATCGCGATCTGCATGTGGCAGGTCGACTGGCTGGACGCGCGAGCCGCGGCCGACACACAACGTCAAAGCGAGGACCAGCGCGTGATCGCGAGCATCCCAACGTGGTCTTCCTACGGTCCGCCCTTCGCGGATCAGTCCTACACAGACGTGCTCGACCGCGTCATCGCCGCCGTGGGTCGCGACGATCCAGCGCCCGTGGCCGCGAACGTTGCGCAGAACTGCAAGGGTGTTCGCCGATAGGTCCGCGCACACGGTAGTCATGGCGGGGCGTTGGTGGATACGCCTCATCGGTCTGATCACTGCGTTGGCTACGGACACGCGATCGTGCGCGCGTGCTGCGCGAGCTTGGGGTAATCGCCAGCGGCGCCCGATGACTCGGAAACGACAAGCTCCGTCGTTGCCTTCGCCCAGGTGGCGGTTGCAGTCACGCTTCCGCACGGCGTCCAACCCTGCTGCGTCAAGGCAGGCCCGAGCGCTCCCCGGGCGTCATGGTTCGCCGTGGTACCGCAGTCGAACCGCCACTCCGTCTGGCCGGACGTGGTCGTGGGTGAGCCGACGTACGAGCATCCTTGCGGCAGCACGAAGCCAACGGGAGTCGCTGCGGGTGAGGGAGTGCTCACGGCAGTGGCGCTTGAAGCGGGTGCCGAGGACGCAGGGACAACGGTATTGGCGGTCGCGGTTGGGCTAGCCGGCGCCGTGGACGGAGTCGCTGCAGCACAACCGACGATAAGCCCGATACCCAACGCCCACCCGATCACCTGTCTCGAGAAGATCGTTCCATGCATCGCGTTCTTTCCTCTCTTCACGCTGTGAGTCGCTCCTACCTTCCCTTGTGATTTGCGCGAGCCGCTGAAGCCATAGCAAAGGAGCGGTGCCAGTCCGGTTACCGGCGCCCGCGTCTAGCTACGGGCGCCCGCTAGAAAGGGACCGGCTCGGCGCTGAGACATCCAGCCTTCCCTGTAGGCGGCCTCGAAGTCGGTAGCCCGCTGAAGCAAGATCGCCTACCGACGCGAGAGAGGGTTGGCGTTTCGCTAAGTGATCGACGGCGTCTGATCGGAGGTTAGCGGACTTCACAGGTGCCTATAGCGCTCGAGACCCGCGGCTCGCGGTCACATCTTCTCGCGTTTCGCGAGGGCATGTAACGATCATGGTCAACCAAGAGTCCAGGGGTACGCGCACCTCAACTTGCACCCTATGAGCGATTTCATGCGTCATATGACAGAAGTCTTGTGACCGAGCCAGACGCGCCCTGTCCCGAGCAGCTCGACTGGCGCGCCTTGTACGAGCGCTACGCCGGGGAGATCGTCCACTACCTGATGAAGCTCACACGTGACCAGGAGACGGCAAAGGATCTGATGCAGGAAACGTTCGTTCGGGCGATCGAACGGCAAGGGCAGCTACGTGATCGCCTGGCGTTGCGGTCTTGGCTCTACCGCATCGCCACGAACCTCGCGACTTCTTCCCTGCGCCGGCGGCAGCTTCGCGCACGCCTGACATTCGGCGCCTCGGAGCGTCCGGACCCGACGCTCTCCGTCGCGGAGGTCGATCAGGTGCGAGCCGCTCTCCGTTCGATCGCTCCAACGCAGGCCGCCTGTCTCGTTCTCCGCGAGCGCGGCTTTTCGCGGCGCGAGATCGCCGTCATCTGCGGTCTCAGTGAGGACGGTGCGAAATCCCGTCTATCCCGTGGCGAAGCGAGCTTCATCGCCGCGTACCGACGACTTGAACGAGGGTTGTCACGATGAGTCCACTCGATCGCCTGCGGCGATACGCCACCCGCGACGACGAGCGCCTTGACCTTCCGTCGTTCGACCAGCTCCCCGAGCGATCACGCAATCGCCCGGGCGCCACGACCTGGCTCACACTCGTTGCCGGCCTCGCGGCTCTGACCATCGTTGTCACCGGCGCTCTTGCCGTCTGGCAGCTCCGCGCGGGCACGTCGATCGAAACGAGCGCTCCGACCCCGCCCCCGAGCGCATCCCCGTCTGTACTCGCGACGCCCTCGTTGGCGGTGAATGTGCCAGCCTTCCGAGGCCAAGGACGGCTCGCGTTCTCGACTGGTCAGTACTTAGAGGTGCTCGACGGCGTCACCGGCGACGTTCGGCCGGTCGGCCGTTCCGGGCTCGCAGCATGGTCGCGGAGCGGAGATTGGCTTGCCTACCAGCAGAGCGTGGGCCCCTCGGCAGGGTCGCCATCGCTCGAGGAGCTCTGGCTCGTTCGCGCTGACGGGACCGGGCAAGCAAGAGTCACGGGCCTGCCGCCTCTCGTGAATCTCATCTTCACCT
>Ga0307308_10000169_pt1 | contig 20510 bp, 25 predicted proteins | sample ER_DNA_195_FD_194501 | JGI IMG/M metagenome (GOLD analysis project Ga0307308, IMG submission 194501) | Bulk soil microbial communities from the East River watershed near Crested Butte, Colorado, United States - ER_DNA_195 | ecosystem: Environmental > Terrestrial > Soil > Floodplain | place...
AGTGCGCCGGCACCGTCACGAGCTCCGCGCCTTCGAGCGTCAGGATGCGGTAGAGCTCGGGGAAGCGAATGTCGTAACAGATCGAGAGCCCGATGCTCCAATCCTCGACCTCCGCGACGACGGGCTCGTCCCCCGGCTCCTCTGCCTCCGACTCGCGGTAGACGACGCCTCCAACCTCCACGTCGAAGAGGTGGATCTTTCGGTACGTCGCGACGAGCTGGCCTTCGGGATCGAAGACGAGGCTCGTGTTGGAGAGCTTCTCGCGTCCCTCCCGGCGCTCGGCGATCGAGCCGCCGACCAGCGTGATCCCGTGCGTCCGCGCCCATCTGGACATCGCGGCGACCGACTCGCCGCCGTCGAGTGGCTCCGCAGTCGCGTGGTACACGGCAGCGTCGCCGATCGCGTTCCACTTTTCCGGGAGCACGACGACGTCGGCCCCGGTTGCAGCCGCCTGTGCGACGAGGCGCTCTGCCTTTTCGAGGTTCGCGCTCTTGTCGGCCCGGCTCGTCATCTGAACGCACGCGATACGGATCCGGTCCGGCATACGCGCAGGATAGCCTCGCCGCGATGGAGCCAGTGACGACGGCCGGCCCGCGCCTGCGCGTTCTCGAGGCGCTCCGGCACCGCGGCTTCCGGCTCCTCTTCGCCGGGCAGACGATCTCCCAGATCGGCGACGCGGCCTTCATCGTCGCGCTGGGCTGGCGAGCCTTCACGCTCACGGGCAAGGCGAGCTCGCTCGGAATCGTGCTGAGTGTCGAGGCGCTCGGGTTGGTCACGACGCTCCTGATCGGCGGCGTGCTCGCAGATCGCTACTCGCGGCGTCTGCTCTTGATCGGCTCCGACGTCTCGCGTGCGCTAATCGTGGGCGGGCTCGCACTCGTGGATGCGACAGGTCACCTGCAGTTCGGGGTCCTGATCGGCTTCGTCGCGCTGCATGGCCTCGGCAGCGGCCTGTTCCAGCCCGCCTTCGGCGGCATCCTGCCGCTGCTCGTTGAGGAGCCGAGCCTCGGATCCGCGAACGCGCTGATCGGCGTGTCGCGCCAGGCAGCGCTCGTGGTCGGGCCCGCGATCGCCGGCCTGATCTACGCCGCTGCGGGGTCGAGCGCGATCTTCGCCGTCGACGCTGCCTCGTTTCTCGTCTCCGCCGCGCTGCTGACACCTACAAGACCGCGAGCGTTCGAGCCGGGCCCGTCACAGGGCTTACGCGAGGAGCTGGCGAGCGGCTTCCACTACGTCATGCGAGTGCCGTGGCTGTGGCGCACGATCGGAACGTTCACGCTCGTGCTGATGACCGGCTTCGCAGCACTCCAGGTGCTGCTGCCGAAGCTCGTCGAACAGGAGTGGCACGGCGGCGTCGGCGCGTACGGCCTGCTCTTCACCTTGCAGGGAGTCGGGATGGTGCTCGGGTCGATCGTGTTGGGACAGACCTCGCCCACCCGCCGGCGAGGTGTGTTGATCTACTCCCTGCTCGCGACCAACAATCTGGTCGGCATCCTGCTCGGGCTGTCGCCGTGGTTCTGGGGAGGCGCAGCCGTGCAGGTGGTGCGAGGGTTCTGCATCGGCTTCGCGATCACCCTCTGGGACACGATGCTGATGCAGCAAGTCCCCCAGCACATGCTCTCGCGCGTGATCAGCATGGACTGGTTCGGCTCGCTCGGCCTGTTACCGGCCGGGCTCGGCCTCTGGGCCGCCCTATCCGGCCTAGCACCGCCGGGGACGCTGATCGCAGCAAGCATGGCATTCTGCGCGTTCCTGTTCCTGCTCGGCCTAGCCGACCCCAGAATCAGAGACGTGGACTAACCCGCTAGGGCGAGCTAGCTACCGCGCGCGGAGGCGGGACCGCGTCCCGCCGTGAGCGCCAGCGAACATCCGCCTCGCCGAGCCCAAGAAGAAGGGGGCCCATGGGGGAAACCTGGTTTCCCCCATGTTTATCGGGGTGCCCAGATTTGAACTGGGGACCTCTCCGACCCGAACGGAGCGCGCTACCAGGCTGCGCCACACCCCGAAGCGGCACGAAGACTAGCCGCTTTCGGCACAGATCCGTGACGTTTGCCCGGCTATGTTGCCTTCACCGACAACTTGGAGGGCAACGGGTCATGAACAGCGTCAACCTCATCGGCAACCTGACCACCGATGTCGAACTGCGTGAGTTCGGCGAGGAGAAGCGCCTCGCCACGTTCGGGCTCGCGGTCGATCGTGGCGGCAAGGACGGCGAGACCGATTTCTTCCGAATCGCGGTGTGGGACCGGCAGGCGCAGCTGTGCTCCGAGTACCTGGCAAAAGGCCGCAGGATCGGCCTCGAAGGCAGACTGCGGTACCGAACGTGGGAGGACGACGGACAGAAGCGCAGCGCTGTCGAGGTCGTTGCGTATCGCGTCGACTTTCTGTCTCCGCCGGTCGCGGGCTCAGGTGGGGAGGTGGTGCCTTTCGAGGCTGCCGTCGCCTAGAAAGTCGTCGATCGCGTGTGCACAAGCGTCAGGGCGCTCGCCGATGAGGAGATGCCCGCAGCCAGGAATGACGCGCAAAGGTGCGCGCAGGCGGCGCGCGTACTCGAACGCGTCGTCGAGCGGCAGCTGCACGTCCTCCGCTCCCCAGAGGACCAATACAGGGCAGCGCACTGCCTCGAGCTCCTGACGCGGGTCGTCCGCCTGCAACGCCTGCCAGGCGCTGTCGACGTCCGTGTGCAGCAATTGCGCCGCAAGAAATCCCTCGACAGCTTCGTTGGTCAGGGCCCCGGGATCGGCGACGGACACGAAGCCGAAGACGAACCGGCGGAGCAGCGGCGAACGCGAGACCAGGCCACGCCAGCGCGCTGCAAGCCGGCCGGGGCGAACCGTGCTGAACACCGACTGCAGCTGCCGGCCCAAGATGCTGCCGAGGCTGAGCCCGGCTGCGGCGGCGAGCACGACGGCAGACACGTCATCGGGATGCCGAAGCGCGAGGCGCAGCACCACCGCTCCCCCGAGCGAATGTCCGACGACGGGGGCAGGCACCATGCCCTCACGCGCGGCGAGGAGCGCCACCCGATCCGCGAACGGCTCGAGGCCCGAGACCGCAGGCAGGGCCTCCGACCCGCCGTGGCCGGGCAGGTCCGGAACGAGCAGCCTGTGGTTCGGGACGAGGAGCGGGGCGAGCTCCGTCCAGTTGGCCGCGGCCCCACCCAGGCCGTGGACGAGGATGAGCGGAGGGCCCTCGCCGCCCACGAAATAGCGCATCCTGGAGCCCTTGAGCTCAACAAATCGCTCCTCCAGGCCGGGTAGTTTTGCGTCTGTCACCTGGGCCGATTATCCTGTGAGCAATGACTGTTCATGGAGCGCCGGACCGTTGATTCCGGCATCGACATGTGGAGGCTCGATCTAGCCCGCTGAGCGCATTCGCGCCGGCGGGTTTTTTCGTGCAACGACGAGAGGAGCGTAGATGGCGAACCACCTCACGCCCGAGGAGTTGTCCAAGGAGCTCGGGATCGACCGGCAGGAGGTCATCCGCGTCTGTGTCGAAGAAGGTGTGCCGATCTATCAGGGCAAGATCGACAAGACGCTGTTCCAGGCACAGCTAGAAGCCTTGGGCGCGATGCCCGCGCACCACTAGAAGCTACGCAGACTTACGAGCCGGCGCACGCCGGGTACGAGAGCCGCTCTTCGAAGCGGCTTTCGTCTTGGAGGAAGAGGCGGACGGGGTCTTCCGGTCCTTCGCCTCCGCCACGCTCTTCTTCAGTGCCTCCAGCAGGTCGACGACCGGCGCCTCCGGCACGGGCTCCGGCTTGGCGATCTCCTTGCCGTCGAGCTTTGCCTCCAGCATCTGGCGCAGGTCGCTGCGGTACTGGCTGACGAGCTCCGACGGATCGAACTCGCCGACGAGGCTCTGCATCACCTGTTGCGCGAGGTCGAGCTCGGCCTTCTTCACCTCGGTGCCTGCGACAGCCTCCTCGATCTCGGCCTGCGAGCGAACGTCCTCGGCGAGAAAGAGCGTCTCGAGCACCAGTGCTTCGCCCTTCGGGCGGATGAGCGCGAAGTATTCGGCGCCACGCAGCACGAAGCGGCCGATCGCCCCCATCTCCGAATCCTTCATCGCTTCGAGCAGGAGCACGTACGGCCGGCGCTGGGCGGGGGCCTGAGCAGGCGCGAGGTAGTACGTCCGGTCGAGGTAGACCGGGTCGACCTGATCGAGCGGAACGAACCGGGTGATGTCGATCGAGCGCGAGTCGTCGTGCTGCTGGATCGCTTCGAGGTCGGCGTCCTCGACGATGACGAATTCGCCCTTCGCGACCTCCCAGCCCTTGACGATCTCGTCGGGTCCGACCTCACGCTCGTGGGTGGGGCACCAGCGCTTCTGGCGGATCGGGGTTTTGCACTCCCGATGGAGCGTCCGGAAGCTGACGTCGGACTGCTTCGCCTTCGGCGTCGTCGCCAGGGCCAGGCCAACGGGGATGTTGACCAGTCCGAATGAAATCGATCCGTTCCAGATAGTGCGCATGGCCGCCTTCGAATTGTAGAGGGACCGGGCAGTTTCGACCTCACCTAGGTCCCTTCCTGCAAGGGCGGCGCCCGGATGGCCGTCTCAAATTACGATGGGAAGGTGGCAACCACGACCACCGCGGCGGGGACTCGGACGATCGCCCGGCTGTGGCAGGACGCCGTCGAGCGGCACTGGCCGGGCCCGGCCTACCTGATCCAGGAGGGCGAGGACTGGCGCGAGGTCTCGTGGGACGAGGCGGCCCAGGCCGTCGAGGAGCTGGCGAACGGGCTCCTCGCCCTCGGGGTCAAGAAGGGCGACGCCTTCTCGATCCTGGGCTCGACCCGCCTCGAGTGGGTGCTGTTCGATTTCGCGCTCGGCCTCGTCGGCGCGGTCGGCGCTCCGATCTATATGAACAGCTCGCCGAAGGACACGGCGCACGTCGTCGAGCACTCGGAGGCCGTCGGCGTGCTGTGTGAAGACGAGTCGCAGCTGAGCAAGCTGGAAGGGCTCGACCTGGACCACATTCTGACCTTCGCCGACCTGGATGACCTGCGCGCTCGCGGGCGTGCCTATGCCGAGAGTCATCCCGGAGCCGTTGCCGAGGCGGCGGCCACGATCCGCGAGGAAGACCTCTTTACGTACATCTACACGTCGGGGACGACCGGCCCGCCGAAGGCGTGCATGATCACGCACCGCAACTACTACGAGATGGCCGACAAGATCCGGCAGATCGACGACTTCACGGTCATGGACGACACGATGCTGCTCTTCCTCCCGCTGGCGCACAACTTCGGCCGGCTGATGCATCTGCACAGCCCGCACGTCGGCTACACGCTTGCCTTTTGCCCCGACCCTTACGCAGTCGCGGAAGCGCTGCCGGCCGTGCGCCCAACGGTGTTCCCGAGCGTCCCGCGCGTGTACGAAAAGGTCCACACGGGCGTCACGGCGAAGTTCGACGAGGCGACCGGTGTCAAGCGCAAGCTGATCGACTGGGCGCTGCGCGTCGGTCGTGAAGTGAGCAGGCTGCGCCAGGCCGGCGAGCCGGTTCCGCGAGGGCTGGCCCTGCGCCACCGCATCGCCGACAAGCTCGTGTACTCGAAGGTGAAGGAGCGGCTCGGCGGACGGATCCGTATCTGCGTGTCGGGAGGTGCACCGCTCGCGAAGGAAATCATCGAGTTCTTCCACGCCCTCGACATCCTCATCCTCGAGGGGTACGGCCTCACCGAGTGCACCACGGCCGCGACGGTGAACCGCCCGACGAGCTACCGGTTCGGCACGGTCGGGCCTGCGTTGCCGGGCGTCCGGCTGCGGATCGCCGACGACGGTGAGGTGCTGATCGAGACCGAGACGATCTTCGACGGCTACTACAAGGATGAGGAAGCGACGCGCGAGATCCTTCCGGGCGACGGCTGGCTGCGCTCGGGCGACGTGGGAACTCTCGACGAGGACGGCTTCCTGACGATCACCGACCGCAAGAAGGACATCCTCGTGACCGCGGGCGGCAAGAACGTCGCCCCGCAGAATCTCGAGAACGCGCTGAAGACGCACTCGATCATCTCGCAGGCGCTCGTCGTCGGCGACCGCCGTCCCTACGTCGCGGCCCTGATCACCCTGGTGGAGGACGCTTCCCACGAGGACGCCGAGGCAGAGGTCCAGCGCGCGGTCGACGAGGTGAACCGCGATCTTTCACGCTTCGAACAGATCAAGCGGTTCACGGTCCTCCCCCGCGACTTCACGGCCGAGGACGGCGAGGTGACACCGACGCTGAAGCTCAAGCGCCGCGTCTGCCAGGAGCACTTCGCCGGCGAGATCGAGGCGCTCTACTCCTGACCGACGTCTTTCTCGTACTGTCGTCGTTCCTCGCGAGCGCCGTGGAGACCGTCGAAGCGCTCACGATCGTGCTCGCGATCGGGTTGACCCGCGGCTGGCGCTCCGCCCTGACCGGTGCCGCCGTTGCGACTCTGGCCCTTGCGGCGATCGTGGCGGCACTCGGCCCGGCGCTGACTGTGATCCCAATCGAGACGCTTCGCCTCGTGGTCGGCGGATTGCTGCTCGTGTTCGGTCTTCAGTGGCTGCGCAAGGCAATCCTGCGCGCGAGTGGCTGGAAGGCCGTCCGCAACGAGGCGAACGTCTTCGAACGTGAGCGCGCGGAAGCCGCGAGCGCCCCGCACGAGGAACGCGCCGGGCTCGACTGGTACGCCTTCACGATCTGCTTCAAGGCGGTTCTCCTCGAAGGGCTCGAGGTCGCATTCATCGTCCTGACGTTCGGAAGCACGCAGGGAAGCATCCCGCTCGCCGCCATCGGCGCGGCCGCTGCCGTGATCCTCGTCGTCCTGGCAGGGATCCTCGTACGCGAACCGCTGAGCCGCGTCCCCGAGAACACGCTCGCATTCGCGGTCGGCGTGATGCTCACGACGTTCGGGATCTTCTGGGGCGCGGAAGGCGCCGGCGTCGACTGGCCCGGGGGCGACGCCTCGCTGCCCGCCGTGCTCGGGTTCGTCCTGCTCGTCTCGCTCGGCTACGTCACGATGCTGCGCCGGCGGAGGCTCGTGTTCGCATGAAGCGCTTCGCGAGGTTCTGGTGGGACTTCATCGTCGGCGACGACTGGCGCGTGGCGGTCGGCGTCCTGCTCGCCTTCGGCATTACCGCCCTGCTCGCGGCGACGTCAGTTCCCGCGTGGTGGGTACTTCCCCTCGCGGTCGCGGCCGTGCTCTGGCTGTCGCTGCTGCGCGCGGCGCGCTAGATGCGCCGGCCGCCGGCGAAGTTCGACGAGTAGTAGCCGGAGAGGGAAGAGATCTTGACCACGTCGCCGGTGTGCGGCGCATGGATGAACTGTCCGCCGCCGATGTAGATCCCGACGTGGCTGGCCCCGGTGAAGAACACGAGGTCGCCGGGCTGCAACTGGCTGATCGAAACCGCAGTGCCCATACCGAACTGCGAATACGAGCTGTGCGGGAGCGAGACGCCGATCTGGGCGAACACATACGAGACGAGGCCGGAGCAGTCGAAGCCACGCGGCGTCGAACCGCCCCACACGTACGGAACGCCGAGGTAGCGCATCGCGATTCCGACCACCCCGCCGTGGACGTTCGGAGGTGCGACGGTCGAGCCCTCCGGCGTGGACGCCGAGATCCCGACGCCCTCCGTCGTCGCGATCTGAGTTCCAGACGAGAGCCGGGACTGGGCCGCCGCCTCGAACTGTCGCTGCTGTACGGCCTCGGCGGCCTTGAACCTCTGAATCTCACCCTTGATGGAGGAGAGCAACTGCCGGCGCGAGGCGAGCTGGGACTGGATCCGCTGCTTCTGCGCGGCCTTCTCGGCAACGACGCCCTGCTGCTCCGTGTGTGCCTTCGAGAGCTCAGCGCGATGCTGCTGGACCGCCGCCTTGAAAGAGGTCACCTGCTGCACGATGCTCGCGTCCTGCTGGGAGGTCGAATTGACGGCCTCGAGCCTATTCAGCAGATCCTCGAAACTCGTGGACCCGAGCAGCAGAGACAACGTGGTGTCGTCCTGCGTGCTCGTGTAGGCGGTGACGAGCCGAGCCGCGAGCGACTTCTGTGCGACCTTGAGGTTCGCCTTCGTGACCTTCAGCTGCTTGCGGTTCTCGCGCTGGTCGGTCTCGATCTTCTGCAGGCGGACGTTCGCAAGGTTGTACTGCTCGACCACGGCGCCCATGCTCTCGTCGATCTGCTGGATCTGCGCAAGCACTTGCTGCGCCTGTGCCTGCTTCGACGCGACGGTGCCCGGCGTCGCATTTGCCGATGCGGCCGCGCACAGCGCCGCTATGCCAATGAGAAACGCCTGCGCCTGCCGTCTTCTACCGCGGCTCCCCAGCGCGGTCAGAACCCTGCTCGACGGGCGCACCGGAGGGGGCCGGTACGTCACAAGTGGGGCACCCTAGCAACGTATTCGGACGGCTGCAACCGCTTTCCGAGCCTAAAAGTCATTAAACCTTCCATGTGTGGGGACCGCACAAAGTCGGCCGTTGCTAGGGTCCCGAGCCGTGCGATGGCGCAGGGAGAGCCGCCTCGCGGCCGGGCTGGTGCTCGGAACCGCGCTTCTACTCGGGGTTTTCCTGCCCGGAGCGGACGGTGCGGCCCCAAAACGGCTCCGCGAGCGGCAGGCGAGCCTCTCGGCCCGCTCCCACGGCGCCCTCCTGAGCCTCTATGCCCTTGACTCCCGCCTTTCCCGGGGCACGAGCGAGCTCGCGGTGCTCCAGGGCCGCGCAGAGGCGCTCCGGGCCGACCAGGAGCGGGTCAGGCGCGAGGTCGCCGTGGTGCAGGGGAACCTGGAGGCCTCCCAGCGGATCCTGGGCGCCCGCCTCCGGACGCTCTACGAGGAGGGAGAACCAGACGCGATCGCAGTGCTGCTCGGCGCGACGTCGCTCGACGACGCCGTCACCCGGCTGGACGAGCTCGAGCGGAGCGCCCGGCAGGGTGCTCAGGCCGCGACCGATGCCCGCGACGGCCGGACGAAGCTGCGTGGGCTTGCACTCGAGCTCGCGGCGCGCGTGCGCGAAGTCCAGACGCTCGAGGCAGAGGCGACGCAGACATCCACGGCCATGACGCGCGAACGGGCCGGCCGCGTCGCCTACCTCGCGTCGCTTGCCCGGCAGCAGCGCCTCACGAAACGGCAGATCCGCGCACTCGACTCCCGCGCCCGTCAGGTGGTCGTGAAGGCACAGCAAGTGCAAGCGCAGAGCTCCCCGAGCTCGGGTACTGCGCCGGCCGCACCTCCGTGGGTCGTAGCGGGCACCCGCACGCTCACGGTCACGTCTACCGGGTACTCGCTGAAGGGCAGGACTGCGACGGGTCTTCCGGTCGGGCTGGGAATCGTTGCGGTCGACCCAGCAGTGATCCCGCTCGGAACCCGGCTGACGATTCCCGGGTACGGCGAGGGAATCGCGGCGGACACGGGTGGCGCGGTACAGGGAATGACAATCGACCTGTGGTTCCCGACCTTGACCGCAGCCATGGCGTGGGGCCGGCGCACGGTCACGGTCACGCTCCACTAAACTTTGCCCCGCCCGCGGCCGGGGAGGCAACGCCCAGTATGAGTGAACCCGTCATAGCCGGCGAGCAGACGCTGGCCGACGTCCGCGTCCTGATCGTCGACGACCACGATCTCTTCAGGAGTGGTCTTCGCAACCTCCTGGAAGACGAGGGTGTGCAAGTGGTCGGTGAGGCCGCGGCAGGCCAGGAGGCCCTCAACATCGTGCGGGACATCGCCCCGGACGTCGTCGTGATGGACCTGAACATGCCGGGCATGGGCGGCGTCGAGGCGACGCGGCACATCTCGACGATCGCACCGCTCACCCGTGTCGTGATGCTGACCATCTCCGACCAGGACAACGACGTGATCGACGCCATCCTCGCGGGCGCCTGCGGCTATCTACTCAAGGACTCGTCGATTCAGGAGCTGATCGCCGGGATCCGCGCCGCCTCCCACGGAGAGTCGCTGATCTCGCCGACGATCGCGTCGAAGGTCCTGCAGCGGGTGCGCGCGTCGAGCACACAGCCGGCGATCGAGACGACGATTCGCGCGGAGCTGTCCGAGCGCGAGATCGAGGTGCTGAAGCTGATCGCGAACGGCAAGGACAACGCGATGATCGCCGGCGAGCTGCACATCAGCCCGAAGACGGTCAAGAACCACATCTCGAACATCCTGATGAAGCTGCAGATCGACAACCGCATCCAGGCGGCGGTCTACGCCGTGCGCAGCGGAATCGTCTAGTCGATTGCCCTGACCTCGTCCGCGCGAGAGCGCAGCGAGGCAAGGAGCCGACGGAGCAGCGTCAGGTCACCGTCGGCCGCAGACAGCCGTTGGCCGAGCTCGGTGAGCTCGTCGTGCTCGTCGTCCTGCGGCTTGGCGCCGAGGTGGGCCGCGACCTCCGCGATGCGGCGCTCGAGCCGCCACCGCTCCGCCTCGAGCGCGAGTGCCCGCGCGTAGCCCGCTGTCAGCGTGTGCTCGATCGCATCGATGCTCGGGGCGTCCTCGCCGAGCGGCGGAGAATCGAGCAGAGTTCGGATCTCGTCCTGGATCATGGCGCGGGGAGGATTGCAGCCTTACGAGCAGTATCGAGGCTGCAAGACCCGGTGCACATGGGCCGCGAGGACTATCTTCCCGCCCGTAGAGGCCTATGTTCTTGATGCCGTTGGATCAGTCTCGAAAAATGGATTCCGTTTGAGCCGCCGTCTCCTCGCAGCCGTCTTCGCCCTGGTCGCACTCGTTGCGCCGGCGGCTACCTCCGCCGGGTCTACCCAGGACGGCACGCTGCAGCACCGCCTCGCGCGAGCGCTCCAGGTCCCGCACGTCGCTCCGGCTCGCTCGGGTGCCGTCGCGCTCGACCTCACGACCGGCACCGTTCTGTTCGCGCAGAACGGTGGTCGCTCGCTTGCTCCGGCGTCCAACGAGAAGCTGCCGCTGACGTATGCGGCACTGACGAAGCTCGGGCCGTCGTTCCGGATCGATACCGATGTGCTCGGGACCGGCGGGCAGGAGGGGACGGTTTGGGACGGTGCGCTCATCCTCAAGGGCAACGGCGATCCAACGCTCTCGCGCGCCGACCTCCGAGCGCTCGCCGTTCAGGTCAAGGCGGCAGGAGTCCACAGCGTCACCGGCGGCGTGATCGGCGACGAGAGCTCCTACGACACCCGCCGGATCGTGGCCGGCTGGAAGCCGAGCTACTTCATCGACGAGTCGCCGCCACTTTCGGCGCTCGTCGTCGACCGGGCGCGGGTCGGCCGGATTGTCACGAGCACGCCCGCGCTCGCGGCGGCGACCGCGTTTCGCGACGCACTTCGGAAGGCCGGTATCGCAGTTGCCGGTCCCGTCCGGGTCGGACAGGTCGACGACTGGACGGAGCCGCTCGCAACCGTCTCCTCACCCACTCTCGCAACCATGGTCCGCTTCATGGACCGCGAGAGCGACAATTTCACGGCGGAGATGCTCTTGAAGCAACTCGGCCTCAACGAGCTCTACCGCGGCACGAGCGCCGCCGGCGCAGCAGTGGTGATGCAGACGCTCACGGCGGCGGGCGTGCCGATGGCGGGCGTGCGCATCGTCGACGGTTCGGGTCTCTCCCGCCTCGACCGGCTGACGGCCAACGCACTCGGCGGCATGCTGAGGGTGGCCTGGACCGATCCGATCGTACGGCCGGTGCTGCTTGCGGCGCTGCCGGTCGCGGGCGTCAACGGCACGCTGCAAGACCGGCTCCGTAAGCCTCCGGCTCGCGGCCGTGTTCTCGCAAAGACGGGCACCACGGACGACGCGTCGGCTTTGTCCGGCTACGTGAGCGATAGCTACGCATTCGCGGTCGTGCAGAACGGCCATCCGCTCTCGTACTGGTGGGCCCGTCGCGCGCAGGACCGCTTTGCGCAGGTACTAGCCGCGCAGTAGCTCGACGAGGTCCGCTTCGGACAAGAGCGGCACCTCGACCTTACGCGCCTTCGTCAGCTTCGAGTTACCCGGTTCCTCTCCGACGATCAGCCCGGTCGTCTTCCCTGACACCGCGTTCCCGACCTTGGCGCCCTTCGCTTCGAGTGCGGCGGCAGCCTCGTCGCGCGTGAACGCTTCGAGGGTTCCGGTGATCACGTACGTGTTGCCGGTCAGCGGTCCCACGACCGGCTTGAGCTCGTCGCCGATCTCGAACCGCAAACCGAGCTGGCGCAGCTCGTCGACGAGCCCGCGGTTCGCGTCGTCCGAGAACCACTCCGCAATCGCCTCGGCTCGCTCCGGCCCGATTCCCTCGACCTCCAGGATGTCTTCCTGCTTCGCTTCGAGCAGCTTGTCGACGCTCTCAAAATGACGTGCGAGGTTCTGCGCCGTCACCCAGCCGACGTCAGGGATGTTCAGGCCGAACAGGACACGGTGGAAGGGCACCTGCTTCGACGCCTGGATCGACTCGATCGCGTTCGTCGCCGAGATCTCGCCGTAGCCCTCGAGCTCCATCAGCTGTTCCTTCGTCAGCTGGTAGAGATCCGGCAGCGAGCGTACGAGCCCGAGATCCCAGAGCCGGCGCACCGACTGCTCGCCGACGCCTTCGATGTCCGCGGCCGCCTGCACCCAGTTGATCAACGACTCGAGCCCACGAGACGGACAGGCACGGTTGGGGCAGCGGTGCATCGCCTCGCCCTCCGGCTTGACGATGTCCGCCCCGCAGAGCGGGCACTTCTTCGGCATCTTGAAGGGCTTCGTGCCCTTGACATGCGGAAGAACAGGGCCGACGACCTGCGGGATCACGTCACCGGCACGCTGGACGATCACGTTGTCGCCCTCGCGGATGTCCTTGCGGTTGATGTCTTCCTCGTTGTGCAGCGTCGCCTGTGACACCGTCACGCCGCCGACCTCGACGGGCTCGAGCTGTGCCCAGGGATTGAGTGCCCCTGTTCTTCCGACTCGGATGTGAATCTTGTTCAGCTTCGTCTGGGCGGTCATCGGCGCCCACTTGAAGGCACGCGCCCACCGCGGCCGATCGTGCAGCGCACCGAGGCGGCGCTGCTGGTCGAAGGAGTCGACCTTGATCACGATCCCGTCGATCTCGTAGTCGAGCTCGATGCGGCGCTGCTCCCATTCCCGGCAAGCGGCGGCGACGGACTCGACCGTGTCGTGATGCTCCGCGTAGGGGTTTGTGCGGAAGCCGTGCCCGCGCAGCCACTCCAGCGCCTCCCAGTGACCGGCCGCAGGAAGGCCCTCGCGCTGACCGAGACCGTGGATCCAGATCGAGAGCGGCCGCGAAGCCGTGATCGACGAGTCCTTCTGACGCAGCGATCCCGCCGCAGCGTTGCGCGGGTTCGGAGTCGGCTTCTTGTCCTCCGCGATCAAGCGCTCGTTGAGCTCGTTGAAGCCGCTGAGCGGGAGGTACACCTCACCACGAACCTCGAGGAGAGGCGGCGGCGTCTCACCGGCGGCGAGCTGCATCCGCATCGAGATCGGCTTGATCGTCCTCAGGTTGACCGTGACGTCCTCGCCGCGTCGCCCGTCGCCGCGCGTCGCGCCGCGCACGAAGACGCCGTTCTCGTAGATCAGGTTGATCGAGAGCCCGTCGATCTTCGGCTCGGTGACGTATGCGACGTCACTCGTGCCGAGCCGTTTGCACACGTCCTGGTGCCACTTCTCGAGCGCCTCGCCGGTCGTGACCTTCTCGAGCGATCCCATCGGCGAGGGGTGCTCGACCTTCTGGAACTTGTCCGAGGGCGGGGCGCCGACACGCTGGGTCGGCGAGTCCTTGGTCACGAGGTCCGGGTTCGCCTCCTCGAGACGAACGAGCTCGTCGTAGAGGACGTCGTACTCCGCGTCCGTGACCTCGGGATCGTCGAGGACGTGGTAGCGGTAGAGGTGGTAATCGAGGACGTCGCGCAGCTCGGCGGCGCGCTGCTCGACCTTAGAGGACGCCAAGAAGCTCCTCCGTCGTATCGACGAGCGCGTCGGGCTCCTCAGCCTCGAGTCGCTGGCGCCCATGGATCCCGCCCCAGCTGACCCCGACGGAGTACAGCCCGGCCGCCTTCGCCGCCTTGACGTCGAACGGCGCGTCGCCGACGTACACGGCCTCGTCGGGAGCAGCGCCCAGCCGTTCGAGCGCGAGGAGCAGCGGCTCGGGATCGGGCTTGTGCCTCTTCGTCTCGTCGCCGCCGACGACCGTCTCGAACAGGTGCTCGATCGGGATTCGCGCAAACGCGAGCTCCACGGTCTGCCTGCGCTTGGCCGTGACGATTCCGAGCCGGCGGCCTTCGTCCTTCAGCTGCACGAGGACCTCGTCCATCCCGGCGCAACAGGTGAGCTCGTCGTGCAGCGGCTCATTGTGCGCCCGGTAAACCGTGACGAGCTCGTCCGCACGGTCGGGAGAAAGGGCCTGCATCTGCGCCTCGAGCCCCGGCCCGCCGACCGCGGCCATCAGCTGCTCGTCGGGAACCTCCACGCCGAGAACCTCCCTGGCGGCGTGTCGCATCGAAGCGAGAATGATCGCGCCCGAATCGATGACGGTGCCGTCGAGATCGAAGAGAACGACAGGAAAACGCATGACGTGATGCTAGCCGCGTGTACTCAATACTCGACGCGTTCGAGGTAGAGCCCCCACGGCGGAACCGTCGAGCCGGCCTCGCTGCGGTGGCGTCCTTCGAGGAGCGGTGCGATCTGCTCCGGCGGCCGCTCGAGCATCGTCCCCACGAGCGTGCGCACCATGTGACGCAGGAAACTGTCGGCCGTGATCTCGAACTCGAGCGCGTCACCGCGCCGATGCCACTCCGCGCGGTAGACGTTCCGCACGAACACCGTGTGCTGCGTCTCCGTCGGCGTGAACGCGCGGAAGTCGTGCCGGCCGACGAGCAGGTCGGCCGAGTCGGCGAGACGCTCCTCTTCGAGCGGTCTCGGAAACCACAAGGCGCGGCGCTGCTCGAACGGCGAAGGTTCGCGCCGTCGCCAGATGCGGTAGCGGTAGCTCCGCGAGCGGGCCGAGCGGCGCGCGTCGAAATCGGCTGCGACCTCCTCCGCGGCGACGACCGCGACGTCCGCGGGCAACGCGGCGTTCAACGCGTTCGCGGTCCGCTCCGGCGCGGGCCCGCCCTCGACGTCGACGGTGACGACGTTGCCGAGCGCGTGGACGCCGGTATCGGTGCGGCCCGCGACCGCGAGCCCGGACACCGACGGAAACACGGTTGCGAGCGAGTCGCGCAAGACGCCCTCCACGGTGCGGAGACCCGGCTGCGCGGCCCAGCCGTGGAAGCCCGCGCCGTCGTACTCGAGCGTTAGCTTCACCCGCACGTCAGGCTCCCCTGACTCGGATTGTCAGGTCTGCCTTATGCTCTATCGATTTGCGGTTTGACTGATACACTCTAGTTAATGAACGGCCAGCAGACGTTCCTCCTGCAGCGCGTCCAGCCCGCGATGGTCGGGCTGATCGACGGCTCGCTGTCCACGCTCGCACCGATCTTCTCGGTCGCGATCGTGACGCACAAGCCGCACTTCGCGTTCATCGCGGGCGTCGCGGCGGCCTTCGGCGCAGGTGTCTCGATGGCTTTCTCCGAAGGGCTCTCGGACACCGGCGAGCTGACCGGGCGAGGCAATCCGGTCATGCGCGGCACGATCACCGGCGTTGGCACTTTCATCGGCGGCATCCTGCACACGCTGCCGTTCCTGATCCCCCACTACCAGGCGGCACTCTTCACGGCGATCGCGGTCGTCGCCTTCGAGCTCTTGATCCTCGCGTGGCTGCGCTGGCGTTTCTTCGAGGTCGGCTTCATCCGCGCCCTCGCCTCGGTGACGCTCGGCGGCGTCATCATCGCTTCCGTCAGCGCGGCTCTCGGCTCGGTCGGCTGACCTCGAGCGTCAGGCTGCTTGCCCCCGTCACCTCGACCTCGTCGCCGGGACGAAGGGGCTCAGCCGCTCGCGCCTCCCACAGCTCGCCGCCGACCCGGACCTGGGTCGGTGAGACGACGCGCGCTCGTTGCCCGATGAGTGCGTCCCCGCCGACCGGCGCCTTCCGCCGCCGCGACCACTTCAGCAACACGAGGGATTCCGTGATGTCGAGGAGGCCGCCGGCGACCACGGCGATGATCCCCCAGGGCGAGGGCAGGACGAAGATCGCCAGCAAGATCGCTCCGAGCAGGAGCATCCGCTGCCGGGACTAGGACGTTGAGGTCGCCGCCGGCGAGGTGCCGGCAGGCTGGTAGTCCACAAGCTCGAGATAGACCATCTCGGCCGCGTCGCCGAGGCGCGGCCCGAGCTTCACGATGCGCGTGTAGCCACCGGCCCGGTCCGCGAAGCGCGGAGCGACGTCGGCAAAGAGCTGGTGGACGACGTCCTGCGAGCGAAGCTCGGCGAGCGCGAGCCTCCGGGCGTGGAGGTCACCGCGCTTGCCGAGCGTGATCATCTGTTCTGCGAACGGCTTGACCGCCTTGGCCTTCGCCTGGGTGGTCTTGATCCGGCCGTGCTCGATCAGCGCCCCTGCGAGGTTCGAGTAGAGCGCCTTTCGGTGCGCCGAGTCGCGCCCGAGCTTCTTGCCTGCGCGACGATGACGCATGACTAGATGTTGTTCCCCCCGCCGCTCTCGTCGCCGCGGAGCGTCAGGCCGTGGGCCTGCAGGGTCTCCTTGACCTCTTCGACGGACTTCTTGCCGAAGTTCGGGATCGCAGCAAGCTCGTTCTCGGTCTTCACGACGAGGTCGCCGATGGTCTCGATGCCGACGCGCTTGAGGCAGTTGTACGAGCGCACACCGAGCTCGAGCTCCTCGATCGGGAAGTTCTCCATCCCGTGCGCGAGGGGCATCTCCGGCTGCGCGCCGTCCGGGCTCGCGGGAGCCGCGGACTCGCCGAAGCCCTCGATGCGATCGAGGTCGGTGAAGATCGCAAGCTGCCTGATCAGAATCTCCGACGCCTGCGCGATCGCGTCCTTAGGGCTGATCGACCCGTCGGTCGTCACGTCGAGGCGCAGCTTGTCGTAGTCGGTGCGCTGGCCGACGCGGGCTGCCTCGACGTCGTACGCCACGCGGCGGACCGGCGAGAACATCGAGTCGATCGGGATCACGCCGATCGTGTGCTCGGGCCCACGGTTCAGCTCGGCCGGCACGTAACCGCGGCCGCGTCCGATCGTGAGCGTCATCTCGAGCTTGCCCTTGTCCGACAGATGCGCGATCTCGAGGTCCGAGTTGAGGATCTCGAGCTCCGCGGGCGCCTCGATGTCCGATGCCTTCACCGCACCGGCGCCGCGCTTTGCAACGTGCACCTCGATCTCGGGCGAGTCGCCGTGCAGCAGGCAGACAAGGTTCTTGAGGTTGAGGATGATGTCCGTCACGTCCTCACGGACGCCCTGGAGCGTCGTGAACTCGTGCGAGATCCCCTCGATCTTCACCGAGGTGACCGCAGCGCCCTCGAGCGACGAGAGCAGCACACGGCGCAGCGAGTTGCCGAACGTGTATCCGAAGCCGCGGTCGAGCGGCTCGATCTCGAACACCCCACGCTGTTCGTCCAACTCCTCGTGAACGATCCGGGGGGTCTGAAACTCCATCAAGCTTGTGCGAGTAGCCAAAGTGATTCCTTCCTTACTTCGAGTAGAGCTCGACGATGAGCGATTCCTGGACCGGCGTGTCGATCTCGTCACGCGACGGCCACTTGAGGATCTTTCCGGTCAGCCCGTCATGGTCGGCCTGGAGCCAGGGCGCCACGGAGGCGGTGAGGTCGGTTGCGTCGCGGATGACCTGCTGGGCCGACGAGCTTGCCGCGACGTTGATGATGTCGTCGGGCTTGACCTGGTAGCTAGGGATGTTCACGCGGCGCCCGTTGACCTGGAAGTGACCATGCCGGACGAGCTGGCGCGCCTGCGCGCGCGACGCCGCGAAGCCGAGGCGGTAGACGACGTTGTCGAGGCGCGTCTCGAGCATCCGGAGAAGGTTCTCGCCCGTGACGCCCGTGCCTTGTGCCGCCTTGCTGTAGTAGGTGCGGAACTGCTTCTCGAGCAGGCCGTAGTACCGGCGCGCCTTTTGCTTCTCGCGCAACTGCAGGAGGTACTCGGACTGCTTGATGCGGCCGCGGCCGTGCTCGCCCGGCGGATAGGAGCGGCGCTCGATCGCGCACTTCTCCGTCAGACAGCGCTCACCCTTGAGGAAGAGCTTCATGCCTTCGCGGCGGCACTGCTTGCACTTCGGTGAGGTGTCGCGGGCCATTAGACCCTCCGCCTCTTCCGCGGGCGAACGCCGTTGTGTGCCTGCGGCGTCACGTCCTTGACTCCGAGGATCTCGAGCCCGGCAGCCTGGAGCGAGCGGATCGCCGTCTCGCGGCCGGAGCCCGGTCCCTTCACGAACACCTCGACCTTCTGCAACCCGTGCTCCATGCCCTTCCGCGCGCAGGAGTCGGCGGTCACCTGGGCTGCGAACGGCGTCGACTTGCGCGAGCCCTTGAAACCGGCCGAGCCGGCGGACTCCCACGCGATCACGTTGCCGTCCTTGTCGGTGAGCGCGACGATCGTGTTGTTGAACGACGTCTTGATGTGCGCCTGCCCGATGGCGATGTTCTTGCGGACGCGGCGACGCGTGCGGCCCCTGGCCGCTGTCTTTCGCGGAGGCGCCATCTAGGTCTTCGCCACAGCTTTCTTGCCGCGGCTCACCGTCTTGGCCGGGCCCTTGCGCGTGCGAGCGTTCGTGCGTGTGCGCTGGCCGTTGACCGGAAGCCCGCGACGGTGACGGATCCCTCGGTACGCGCCGATCTCGCCGAGGCGCTTGATCGCCTGCGAACGGTCGCGGCGGAGGTCGCCCTCGACCTGGAGGTTCTCGTCGATGTAACCGCGCAGCTTCGTGACCTCCTCGTCGGTGAGGTCGCGAATCTTCGTGTTGGCATCGAGGCCGAGCGCGGCAGCGACCTTGCGCGCCGTCGGCTGGCCGATCCCGTAGATGTACGTCAGCCCGATCTCGAGCCGCTTCTGGTTCGGAAGGTTCACGCCCGCAATTCGTGCCAAGGTCCTAGCCCTGCCTTTGCTTGTGTCGGGGGTTCGTGCAAATGACCATGGTCCGACCGTGCCGCTTGATCACGCGGCAGCGCTCGCACATGGGCTTGACTGATGCTCTGACTTTCATCGGTGTCGGTATGTGATCCGGCCGCGGGTGAGGTCGTATGGGGAGAGCTCCACCTTCACCTTGTCGCCGGGGAGGATGCGGATGTAGTGCTTCCTCATCTTCCCGGAGATCGTGGCGAGCACTGAGGGCCCGCTTTCGAGCTGCACCCGGAACATCGTGCTCGGGAGCGCCTCGGTGATCTCTCCTTCCATCTCGATCTTCTCTTCCTTGCCGGTCATCGCCTTTCTCTCGCGTCTACGCACACAAACACGGCGGGAGGGCCCGCCGCGAACCGGTCATGGTACCAAACCCGCTCTTTCCCGCGACTTCGCGGCCGTGAGCACCCTCGGAGGCCCTTCCTCTGCGACGGCGACCGTGTGCTCGAAGTGGGCAGCAAGGGAGCCGTCCTCGGTCGAGATCGACCACTCGTCGTCGTGGAGGTACACCTCGGGGCCGCCCGCGGTGATCATGGGCTCGATCGCCAGGGTCATCCCCGACTGGAGGAGCGGCCCACGGCCTGGCTCGCCGAAGTTCGGGATCTGCGGCTCCTCGTGATAGGAGCGCCCCACCCCATGGCCGACGAGCGAGCGGACCACCGAGAAGCCGGCGCCTTCGACGACCAGCTGGACGGCGTGGGAGATGTCCCCGACCCGGTTGCCCGAGCGGGCCTGGTCGATTCCTGCGGCCAGGGCCTGCTGTCCCACCTCGAGCAGGCGCCGTGCCTCGGGATCGACCTCGCCGATCGCGAAGGTGTAGGCGCTGTCGGCCACGAGCCCGTCGAGCGTGATGCCGACGTCGACCGACAGGAGGTCTCCCTCCTCGACCCGGTGGCTGCCGGGGATGCCGTGCACCACCATCGTGTTCGGCGAGATGCAGGTCGCCGCGGGAAAGCCGCGGTAGCCCTTCGACGTCGGAATGCCTCCGTGCTCGCGGATGAAGTCCTCGGCGATCCGGTCGAGCTCCGCCGTCGTGATCCCGGGCTGGGCTTGCTCGCCGAGCAAGGCAATCGTCTCCGCCACCAGCTGGCCCGCCTTCGCCATCCCGTCGACCTCCTGTGCTGACTTCCTGACGATCATGCGGGCACCTGCTCCAGTGCGGCCTGGATGTCCGCGAACACTTCGTTCTCCGTGCGGTTACCGCGAATGGGCACGAGATTCCCACGCGTGCGGTAGTACTCGATCAGCGGCTCGGTCTCACGGTGGTAGTTGTCGAGCCGGCGCTTGATCGCCTCGTCGGTGTCGTCGGCACGTCCTTCGACCTCGGCACGGCGGCGAAGCCGCTCGAAGGCGACCTCGTCCGGAATCTGGAGCGCGAACGCAACGTTGAAGTTGCGGCCGATGTCCGAGAACATCGAGTCGAGCGCCTCCGCCTGAACGGTCGTGCGCGGAAAGCCGTCGAGGATGAAGCCCGCTTCCGTGTCCGGCTGTTCGAGCCGGTTTCGGATCAGCTCGATCATCAGGTCGTCGGAGACGAGGTCACCGCGGTCGTAGACCTCCTGCACGCGCTGGCCGAGCTC
>Ga0307308_10000175_pt1 | contig 20183 bp, 15 predicted proteins | sample ER_DNA_195_FD_194501 | JGI IMG/M metagenome (GOLD analysis project Ga0307308, IMG submission 194501) | Bulk soil microbial communities from the East River watershed near Crested Butte, Colorado, United States - ER_DNA_195 | ecosystem: Environmental > Terrestrial > Soil > Floodplain | place...
TGCCGGACCGAGAGGTTGACGCTGATCCCGAGCGGCTCCTTGCGATCGAACCGTTTCTGGAGCTCGAAGCCCTCGCGGCAGGCCTCGTTCAAGACCCAGCGACCCATCGAGATGATGAGACCGGTCTCCTCGGCGAGCGGGATGAACTGGTTGGGCGCGATCACGCCCCGCGTCGGGTGGTTCCAGCGGAGCAGCGCCTCGACGCCGAGGATCTCGTGCCCCCCGAGGCGCACCACGGGCTGGTAGTGCAGCTCGAGCTGAGCCGCGTCGATCGCCTGCTGCAGCTCGGCGCGCAGCTCGAGGCGCTCGACCACCCGCTCGTGCATCGCGGGCTCGAACACCCGGTAGCTGCCCTTGCTGTCGCGCTTGGCCATGTACATGGCGACGTCGGCGTTCCGCAGTAGCTCGGCCGCTTCCGGTGCCTCCTCCTCACGGTTGACGAGGCAGATGCCTAGGCTCGCCCGGGGGAAGACCTGCTTGCCGTCGATCTCGTACGGGATCTCGAGCGCATGCAGGATCCGGGCCGCGGCGTCGGCTGCTTCCGAGGAGTCGGTGACGGTTTCGAGCAGCACCGCGAACTCGTCCCCGCCGAATCGGGCGACGGTGTCGGTCGGGCGAACAGCGATCCGCAGCCGGCGGGCGACTTCCTGGAGGACCTGGTCGCCGGCCGCGTGGCCGAGGCTGTCGTTGACGGTCTTGAAGTCGTCGAGGTCGATGAAGACGACCGCGATGTCCGGGAACCCGCGTTGCGAGCGCATCAGCGCGTGCTCGACGCGATCGGAGAAGAGCGCTCGGTTGGCGAGGTTCGTGACCGGGTCGTGGAAGGCCTGGTGGGCGAGTTGCTCCTCGAACTCCTTCCGCTCGCTCACGTCGCGGCTGTTCAGCACGATGCCCTGAACGTGCTCGTCGCCGAGCAGGTCGGTGTGCTGGACCTCGAACAGCAGCGTGGCGCCGTCCTGCCGTGTGAGCGAGCACTCCAGCGTGTGCGCCTCTCCGCTACCGGCGCCGTCGCCTGCGATGAGCCGCTGAAGGCGCGGCCGGTCGGCCTCGCTCAGGAGCCGGTCGAAGCGCGTGCCCTCGATCTCCTCGACCGAGTACCCGAGGACTCGCTCCACGGAGGGGCTCTGGTAGGTCACGACGCCCTCGGCGTCCAGAACGGTGATCAGGTCGCTCGAATGCGCCACGAGCGACCGGAAGCGCGCTTCACTCTGCCGGCGGTGAAGGTCGGCGGCGAGCGACGCGCCTTCAACGGCCAGCGAGACCTGGAGCCCGAGCGCCTGGAACGAGTTCGCGACTTCCTCCGACACCTCGCTCGTAGAGTTCGCGAGCAGCAAGCCACGGACCTCGGCACGCGTCGAGAGCCCGGCGATCAGGACGGTGTGGCCGCCCTCGAGCTGAAGCTCGGTGCGAACCTCCCGCGGAACGTCGTGGTACGGAATCCGAACGTCAGTCGAATGCTCTCGGAGCCACTTGAAGGTCGGCTCCGAGAGCGGCCAGTCGCTGTCGTGCGAGGACGCGACGACGGCCGGCCCCGAATCGCCGAGGAGCGCAAGGTGGACGCAGACGTCTTCTCCGAGCAGCCGCTGAACGCCGGCGATTGCGGCTTCGTAGATCTGATCGTGGCCGGCCGCGCCGACCAGTTCGGCGCCTGCCACCCGGAGCGTGCGCTCCCGCGAGACGATGCGCTCCTCCTGGCGGACGAGCCCCGCCATCCTCGTCACGACGAGGAGGAAGAGCACCGCGGAGGCGACGATCAAGACGAGGACGTCGGTGTTCTGGATCGACTGGAAGAACCGGATCGAGGGCGCGATCAGGCAGGCAGCGCCAAGCAGCGAGAGGCGGGCCCAGGTGAGGCGCGGCCGGGAGCCCTGCGCCGGCTCCTCGAGGACGCGCATCGAGGGGTGCAGGGCCGCGGCGCCCCAGAGGATGTAGTAGAGCATCCAGCCGAGGTCGTAGATCAGCTGGCTGTGGTTGTAGGTGCCCTTGAGCAGGGCCAGGTTGTAAGCCGAGTCGGTGGCGAGCAGGCAGACGATGCTCCCGGACAGGAGGTAGAACGACGGCGCGCGCTTCCCGGTGTCGACGGCAAGGCGGATCGCGGCTGCCAGCAAGAGCACGTCGCCGAGCGGATAGGCGATCGACACGCCCTGCGCGAGCCACGAAAGACCCGTGAGGTGGATGTTGGGCGCGATCAGGAAGACCCACGAGAGCAGGCCGATGCCGATCGAGAGGATCAGCGCGTCGATCAGCGCAGACGGATCCCGCTTCGGGTTCCGGCGCTTCACGAGCACGAACAGCCCGGCCATCAGCACCGGATAGACGGCCAGGTAGAGGGCGTCGCCCGGAGACGGGAACGGCGCGTTCGGGTTGCTGTACGTGTAGACGTCGCCGCTGAAGAAGAGGAACTGGCCGACCGCGAAGAGCAGCCACGCGGCCCGGGCGCGCGGCCTGTGCATGCGGATCCCCACCACGATCGCAGCGAATCCGCAGAAGCCGACGGCGTTCATCACCGGTCCGACACCCTTGAACGGCGGCACGAACATGTAGAGCCCCGCAAGCGCGCAGGTGCCCAGCGCGAACCAGATCCAGGTCTTGGAGCGCCAACCCGCAGCCATCAGGCCGCCCTCACCTTCGTCTGCGCCGGCTGGAGGTCGAACCTGCTCGCGAGCCGGCCGAGCACGTCGACGAGCTGCTCGATCTCGGCGTTCGTGTTCGCGGCGGTGACCTGGATCCGGAAGCCGACCTCCGACCTGGGTACGAGCGGGTACGCCGCGAGCGTCACGTAGATGCCGTTCTCGAAGAGGAAGCGGCCGACGGCGTCGATGTCCTCGTGCCGGGCGAGCGGCACCTCGATGATCGGGAAGCCCGAGCGGTTGGGCGTGTGCGCCCCGAGCAGATCGAGGCACTCCAGCACGGCGGCGGTCTTGTTCCAGAGGTCGGCGCGGATCGCGTCGCCGCGCCGTTCATTGACCTCGAGGCCGACCAGGGTGGTCGCAAGCGAGGCCACGGGCGACGGCCCCGAGTAGAGGTACGGCGGCGCCGCCGTCTTCAGGAGGCGCTTCAGCTCTGGCGGACAGGCGATAAAGGCCGCGAGCGACGAGTACGCCTTGGACAGACCCCCGACGAGCACGATGTGGTCATAGCTCTCGCCGAAGTGCCGCACGACACCGTTGCCGCGGCTGCCGTACGGACTGGTCTCGTCCGGCGACCTTTCGCCGATCACGCCGAAGCCGTGCGCGTCGTCGACGTAGAGGAGCGCGTCGTGCTCGCGGGCCACGCGCGCGAAGCCCTCGAGGTCGGCGGAGTTGCCGGTCATGCTGTTCACGCCGTCGATACAGACGAGCCGGGGTGCCGGGCTCGCCTTGCTGAGCAGCCGCTCCAGGTCGTCGACGTCCTCGAAGGCGAAGCGCTTCACCGTGGCGCCGTGGGCCTCGGCCAGCCGGCAGCCGTCGTAGATCGTCTTGTGCGAGCGTTTCTCGAGGAAGATCGTCCCGCTTCCCGCCAGCACGGGAATCACGGACATGTGGATCAGCGTGATCGTGGGCAGCACGAGCGCGTCCTCCGACCCAACCAGCTCGCGGAGATGCTCCTCGATCTGCTCGTAGAGGACCGGGCTGCCAAGGAGGCGCGACCAGCTGGGGTGCGTTCCCCAGCGTTCGAGGTAGCCAGGGACGGCGCCGATGATCTCGCTGTCGAGGTCGAAGCCGAGGTAGTTGCAGGAGGCGAAATCGGCGAGCCACTTGTCGCCGATGCGGATCATGCGCCCGTCGATCTCGTCGATGACCGCGTCCGTCATCGGGTTCGAGCGCGAGAGCTCCGCGAGATCGCGGCAGGCGTCGAGCCACCGGTCGATCCAGCGGGTGGCCACGAATGGCCGATCCGTGCCGCGACGGTCCATCGGCCGACAATCGGCACGGAAAGCGGGAAGCTTTAGCCGCGCAGGCTCGAGTCAGGGCCTGCGGACGAGCGTCACGCCGTCTCGAACGGTGAGCTGCACCGCGACGATGCGGTCGTCTCTCGCGATGCGGTCGTTGATCTCGCGAATTGCCTTCGTGGCGTCCGATTCGTCCTCTTCGTCGAGGACTCGGCCGCTCCAGAGTGTGTTGTCGATCGCCATCAGGCCATTCGGCGCGAGGCGCGGAAGCAGCGCCTCGTAGTAGTTGAGGTAGTTCTCCTTGTCGGCGTCGATGAAGACGAAGTCGAACTCGCCCTCGAGCTGCGGGATCGTGTCGAGCGCCGGGCCGAGGTGGACGGTGATCCGGTCGGCGTACGGGCTCTGCGCGATGTAGCGGCGCGCGACCTCGGCGTGCGTCTCGTCGAACTCGCAGGTGTCGATGTGGCCTCCCTCGGGGAGGCCCGCCGCCATCGAGAGCGACGAGTAGCCGCTGTAGGTGCCGAGCTCGAGCACGCGCTTCGCCTGGAGGCCGTGGACGAGCAGCTCGAGGAAGCGGCCCTCGATCGTCCCGGTCAGCATCTGCGGGGCCCGAAGGTTCGCGCGGGTTTCCTCGGCGAGCTCCTGAAGCAGCTCGGTGGGCGGCGTCGTGTGGGCGGCCGCGTACCCCTCGATCTCGTCGGGGACGATCACGCCGTGGCGGCCGCGTTCGGCGGCTGGCTGCGCGGCGCTTCCATCAGCTTGCCCTCGCCGATCCGCTGCGCCATGTCCTTCGACTCCTGGCGGTACACGGAGCCGTCCTCGTACTCGACCCACGGGAAGCGTTTCTGGCCCGTGCGCCTGACCGTCTCCTCGCGCGGCCCGAAGTACTTCTCCTTGACGATCTCGTAGTTGACGCCCTGCTCGTCGAGGGCCTTCTGGACCTTCCAGCACGGATGCGGGCCCTTGACCCACACGTTTTTGCAGCGATGAAGCTTGACTGCCATCAGCCCTCCCTTCTCTCGACCCGCGAGCCGCCGACGATAGCGTCCCGGCCGTCGTCGAAGCGCACCCAGGCCTTGCCCTTGCCGTCGTAGTCGGGCGACCAGACGACGAGCGTCGCGTCCTCCCCGCCGACGCGCACCCGTTCGGAGCCTTCGGGGTCCACCCCGTTCCAGACCCGGATGAAGGGGTTGTGCTCGCGCTCTCGGCCGATCGTCGTCTCGTCGGTGTGGCCCGGGAGGACGCGCAGCTCGTCGGGCAGCTGCATGAGGACCTCCATCACCGAGCGGCGGATCTGCTCGAAATCACCGCCGCCGACGGCGTCCTTGAAGAGCACGTCGCCGGTGACGACGAGCTCGTCGTTGATGACGAAGGCAAGGTGGTCGTCCTTGTGGCCGGGGGTCTCAAGCGCGCGGATCTTCAGGCCGCCGGTCTCGAGGTCGCCTTTGACGACAGGGCAGTCGTAGCGACCGAGAATCTCCGAGTCGCCCGCGATGTGGTCGTGGTCCGCGTGGGTCGTGAGCAGGTGCGTCACTTTCAGGTTGCCGCGCTCGACCGCGTCGAAGAGCGGCTCCAGCGGCGCGCCGGAGTCGATGAAGACGGCCGTCCCGCCAGGCTCGTCCGCGATCAGGTACGCGTTCGAAAGCCAGTCAGGGTGGATGCTCCGCTCGACAAGCATGCCTATATACACGCGAATTTGACATATACAGCGGGTCTGTGCATGCTCGCATCGCACCAGCTACCAAGGGGAGAGGACGTGCGAGGGCGGCGACGTGGTTCTCGCTGTGGCGGATGAGCGCGGCGCGAGAGGCGGCCGCGTCGGGCGAAGCGTGCGGATCCGAACTTCAGGACAGTCCTATCCGTGTGTTCCTCGTGGCGGATGTGTGCGTGTACCGGGAGTTGCTCGTCGATGCACTCGCGACCGACGAGAGCCTTGAGGTCGTCGGGAGCACGCCCGGCGACATCGCCAGCATGGCGATCGGGCTGGCCGAGCCCGCCATCGTGCTGCTCGACACGTCGTCAGGCTCGGCGCCCGCACGCGTCCAGGCGCTCTCCGCCGCAGTTCCCGCCGCGAAGATCGTGGCGCTCGGCATCCACGATGACGAGGACACCCTGCTAGAGCTGGTCGAAGCCGGTGTCGCGGGCTACGTCACTGCCGAGCAACCGCTCGAGGAGCTCGTCGAAACCGTCGCCTCGGCGGCCAACGGCGAGCTGCGGTGCTCTCCGCGGGTCTCCGCCGTCCTGGCCAGGCGCGTGGCGGTCCTCAGGGCCGAGCTCCCGCGAGATCGCGGTGAGCGCCGGCTCACCCCCCGCCAACTCGAGATCGCGACGCTCATCTCCGAAGGCCTGTCGAACAAGCAGATCGCGAGACGTCTATCGATCGAGCAGGCGACGGTGAAGAACCATGTCCACAACATCCTCTCGAAGCTCGGCGTGAGCCACCGCGACGACGTCACGACGTTTGTCCGCGCGCAGTCGCTCACGGCGCTGGACTAAGCGGGGGCACAAAGGTGGCCTAAGCCAGCCGGGTTGCTTCGTGGACCTAAGTTGTGCCCCCCGGTCCATTGCCTTTCTAGGCCGTGCCTCCCGAGAATCGCAGAACGCCGCAGGGATGGTCCCTGCCTCACTTCGAAAGGGGGAGTTCCGCTATGCGGAATCGAAGAAAGAAGGCGATCGGGGGCGCGCTGTCAGCGCTGTTCCTCGTCCTGATCGCCCTGGCCGCGACCGGCGGCGTCGGACTGGCAGCAGGATCGTCAGCCTCCGGAACGACCGTGCTCGCGGGCCCACTCGCACATGCTCAGATGCATCCCGGAATGCGGGTGGGCCATTCGGCCAGGAACGACATCTCACCCGCGTTACGCACGATTCCTCCTGTGCCGTACGGCCGATCCACTCGAGGCGAGGCGGCTGAAAATCCCGGCCTCGCCAAGGGTAGAACCTTCGTGCCCCGGAGGGACACGGTCGTGCAGGGAACCATGCCGCGGCCGAACATGCCGTCTCCGATCTTGAACTTCGACGGCATCCCGTTCCCGGGCGTGAACTGCAACTGCGCACCGCCCGACACCAACGGAGACGTCGGGTTGACGCAGTACGTCCAGATCGTCAACGAGGGATTCGAGGTCTTCGACAAGAACACCGGTAACTCGGTTTTCGGGCCCGTAGGCATCGCGACGCTCTGGGCGGGCCTTGGCGGCGTTTGCGAGACAAACGGGCACGGCGACCCGGTCGTCGTCTACGACGCGCTCGCCAATCGCTGGGTCATCTCGCAGTTCGCGGGAACGTCCGTTCCAACCGACGAATGCGTAGCGGTTTCGACCGGAAGCGACGCGACCGGCTCGTACGCGCGCTACGACTTCTTCCTGGGCAACAACTTCTTCGACTACCCGAAGCTCGGGGTCTGGCCCGACGCGTACTACCTGTCGATGAACGTCTTCAACTCCTCGGGCACCGCCTTCCTGGGCCCGCAGGCGTTCGCACTCGACCGGAGCCAGATGCTGGCGGGCAACCCTGCGACGTTCATCGCCGGGCCGATGGGCAGCCCCTCGGACGACGGCTACATGCCGGCGGACCTGGACGGGCCGATCCCGCCGCCTGCCGGCGCGCCGAACCCGTTCCTCGCGGTCGGCACGAACCCGACGTGGCCGCTCTACCGTTTCCACGTCGACTTCGCGAACCCGGGGAACTCGACGTTCACGCTCGGCGGGACGCTGACTCCGGCGCCGTTCACGGTCCTGTGCCCGGGCACGCGTGCCTGCGTCCCCCAAGCCGGCACGGCCGACACTCTCGATGCACTGGCCGACCGCGGCATGTTCCGCTCGGCCTATCGCGTGATCAATGGCCACGAGTCGCTGGTCGGCAACATGGCCGTCAACTCGAACGGCGTGGCCGGTATCCGCTGGTTCGAGGTCGACAACGCCACCTCCGGCTCCCCGAGCTTCACGCAGCAGAGCACCTACCAGCCCGACAACACCTGGCGTTGGATGGGCAGCATCGCGGAGGACGGCAGCGGCGACATGGCTCTCGGCTACAGCGCGTCGAGCGCCACGATCAATCCGCAGATCCGGTACGCCGGTCGCCTCGTCAGCGATCCACCGAACACGCTGGGCCAGGCAGAGGTGCATCTCTTCGACGGCACCGGAAGCCAGACGGACACGGTCAACCGCTGGGGCGACTACAGCGACATGACGGTCGACCCGGTGGACGACTGCACGTTCTGGTACACGCAGGAGTACTACCAATCCACTTCGAGCTTCAACTGGCGGACACGCATCGGGAACTTCAAGTTCCCGACCTGCACTACAGCGCCCACAGGGACGCTCGAAGGCACCGTCACCGATTCCGGGAGTCACAACCCGATCAGCGGGGCGACGATCACCGTCCAGCCGTTGGGCGCCACCACCACGACCGGGCCTGACGGTCACTACTCGTTGACGCTGCCGACCGGCGATTACCAGGTCACGGCCCACAGCTTCGGGTACGACGACCAGACACAGCCGGCAACGGTCACCGACGGGGGCGACACCGTCCTCAACTTCGCGCTCAACCCGTCGCCTTCCGGCTCGCTGAGCGGTACTGTCAACGACAGCTCGAACAACCCGATCGAGAACGCGACGGTGACGATCCTCGGGACGCCGATTCCGCCGGCGACGACCGACGCCAGCGGGCACTACAGCTTCTCGTCGGTGCCCAACGGCACGTACAACGTCAAGGCCGAGGCGGGGCAGTGCAACAGCCCGCAAACCGACTCGGTCACCGTCAACGGCAACACGACACACGACTTCACCCTGCCGGCACGGCACGACTCCTTCGGCTACAGCTGCCGCGTCGAGACGCCCAATTACATCGAGGGCGACACGGCGCTCGGGCTCTCGGGGGACGACAACTCCGTGTCAGTCGCGCTGCCGTTCGCGTTCAGCCTGTACGGCGATACCTACAACACGGCCTACGTCTGCACGAACGGGCACCTGACGTTCCAGAACCCGGGTACGGGTTGTCCGTTCACCAACGAGTCGATCCCGACGCCGAACTCGCCGAACGCGGCGATCTACCCGTTCTGGGACGACATGTATCTCGACCCGTCTTCGTCAACGTGGACGAAGACGCTCTCGGGCCCCAACCGATTCGTGATCGAGTGGCGGAACGCGAGCTTCTTCCCATGTTGCGGCGACCGCGTCGACTTCGAGGTCGTGCTCTACGAGAACGGCCAGATCCTCACGCAGTACCGCAACATCGACAACGCACACGAGCAGGGCAACTCCGCCACCATCGGCATCGAGAACGCGGACGGGACGGATGCGTTCCAGTACTCGTTCAACGCGCCGACGATCGGAACGCCGGACTTCGCGGTCCGGTACCTGCTGCCGCCCTCGGGCTTCGTCCAGGGGCATGTGACGGATGCGAACGACCACCTCGCCATTTCCGGAGCGACGGTGAAGGCGCTGCAGAGCGGCAATGTCGTTCGCCAGACGTCCACTGACGGGACCGGCTTCTACCGGATGCAGCTACCGGTGGGGAGCTATACCGTCGAGGTGAGCAAGACCAACTACGAGACGGGCTCGGCACCCGTGGTGATCGCCGAAGACGGAACGACGACGCAGGACTTCTCGCTCCGTACTCCCCGGGGTGCGGTGAGCCCGACGTCGCTCCAGTTCATCGTTCCGCCCAACCAGACCCGTACCAAGACGCTCACGTTGAGCAACACCGGCAGCCTGCCGATGACGTGGGACGTCGGGGAATCGGGAGGGGCGCCGACGAAGAAGGGCAAGACGCTCCGATCCGCCCGCGTCGCGAGAGCCCTGCACGCCAGAGGCTCGAGGCTCGTCAGGATCAGGCTCAGCAAGGGTGAGCTTGCCAGTCCGGTCTCCCTCGCAGCCGCTCGCGCTCAGGGACGCCTCACAGGCTCGGCCGTCCGTACTCACGGCCGCGTCAGGGCTCCGCTCGATCCGACATGGTCGACGATCGCGAGCCTCCCGTCCGGGATCATGGACAACGGTGGCGACATCATCGACGGCAAGGAGTACTCGGTCGGAGGCTTCGACTCGACCTTCAGCCTGACGAAGAAGGGCTACGTCTACGACCCGGACGCCAACACGTGGTCAGCGATCGCTGACATGCCGCTCGCGCGAGAGAAGCCAGGCGTGGCGGCGGTCAACGGTCTGCTGTACGTGACGGGCGGCTGGGATGCCATCGGCAACCCGATCGCCGAGACCGACGTCTACGACCCCGGGACGAACACCTGGAGCACGGTTGCACCCAATCCGCACCCGACTGCAGCGCCTGGCGTAGCAGTCGCCGACGGCCAGATGTACCTGGTCGGCGGGTGTGCGGACAGTGCGTGTACGCCGTCGTCCACGGTCGTTCGCTACGACCCGGGAGCGAACAGCTGGGACACCCTCGCCTCGTACCCGACCACGGACTCGTGGGAGGGCTGCGCGGGGATCAGCGGCAGCGTGTACTGCGCTGGCGGTGTTAACGGTGGCACCACGCTCAGCAGCGGCGCTGCCTACGACCCGGGCTCGAATTCGTGGAGCCCGATCGCCAACATGCCGCTCGACCTCTGGGGCTCCGTCTCCGGCGGGCCGAACGGCCTCCTGGTCATGGCCAGCGGCGTGACGAACGGGTTCAACACCGTCACGAACCAGGCCGTCGCCTACGACCCGTCCACGAACAGCTGGACGGCGTTGGCCAATGCCACGTTCGCGCGCTACCGCGCCGGCGGCGGGTGCGGCTTCTACAAGGTCGGCGGCTCTTCGGGCGGATTCAGCCCGACGCCGGACTCCGAGAAGCTGTCCGAGCTCGATCAGTGCGGTGTCACGGAGGTGCCGTGGCTGTCCGAGGATCCGACGAGCGGAACGATCGCGCCGGGAGCCTCGCAGAACATCCACGTGACCGTAGACACGCACGGGCTCACCCCGGGCGTCTACCACGCGAGACTGACCATCCACACGAACAGCGGCCGGAGCCCGAACCTCGCAGTTCCGGTGCAGCTGATCGTGCCGGCGTACGAGCAGGGCTTCGACTCGGGCGGCGGTGCCTACGTCGACGGCAACGGGGACACCTGGGCCGCCGACAGGGCGTATACGCCGCAGAACGGGTCGGGCTACGTCCAGTCGCCGCCGAAGACGACCAGCACGAGGTCCGCGATCGGCGGGACGACCGACGACCCGCTCTACCAGAAGGCGCGGGTGAACTCGATGAGCTATCGGTTCACGGGCCTACCCGCAGGCGCCTATCTGCTCGAGCTCAGGTTCGCCGAGATCGATAACAAGAAGGCGGGCCAGCGACAGTTCGACGTGATCGTGAACGGCCAGCCGTACCTGATCGCGTTCGACATCGCAGCGCAGGTCGGGAAGAACTACGCGCTCGACAAGTCGCTGTACGTCAGTGTCCCGGCAAACGGAGAGGTCAACGTCCAGCTCGCTACGCGTAGGAGCACCGGCGTCCCGATCCTGAACGCGATTCGCGTGACGAATCGGCCGGACCACTAACCGACCAAAACGACCGGCACGACGGCGAGGGGCCCGCGAACGCGGGCCCCTCGCTTTCTTCGCGTCTTCTCGGCGCTGCAGCCTCGCTACGCTAGATGTTCCGCACCGAGAGGAGGACGTATGGCCGGCCTGATGTCACGTGCGTCGATGGTGGTCAAGGCGAAGTTCTCGAAGCTGCTCGACCACGCAGAGGACCCGGCGGAAACGCTGGACTACTCGTACGAGCGGCAGCTCGAGCTGTTGCAGAACGTCAAGCGCGGGATCGCCGACGTGGTGACGGCGAAGAAGCGGCTCGAGCTTCAGGAGACGCAGCTGCAGCAGAGCGTCGTCAAGCTCGACACGCAGGCTCGGCAGGCGCTGGCCGCCAACCGAGAGGACCTTGCACGGCAGGCGCTCGAGCGGAAGTCCGGCCTCCAGCAGCAGCTGCAAGGACTCGACCAGCAGGCACAGCAGCTCGAGCAGCAGCAGGAGAAGCTCGTCACCAGCGAGAAGGCGCTCTCGGCCAAGGTCGAGGCGTTCCGGACGCAGAAGGAGACGATCAAGGCGCAGTACTCCGCGGCCGAGGCACAGGTGCGGATCGGCGAGGCCGCGACCGGGATCGGCGAGCAGATGGCCGACACAGGGCTCGCGATCCAGCGAGCGAAGGACAAGACGGACCAGATGCAGGCGCGGGCCTCCGCGATCGACGAGTTGACGACCTCGGGGGCGCTCGAGGACTTCACGTCCGACCAGACCGAGCTCGACCGGCAGCTCGGCGCGATCGCGTCGCAGTCGCAGGTAGACGACGAGCTGGCGAAGATGAAGGCCGAGGTCGGCTCCGGCGACAAGCAGAAGGAGCTGCAGCAGTGATCGTGCGCCTGATGGGCGAGGGGCAGTTCGAGATCGACGACGAGGTCGCGAAGGGACTCAACGACCTCGACGAGCAGGCCGCTCAGGCGGTCGAGGCCGGCGACGAGGAGCGGCTGTCGGAGCTGCTGCGGCGGATGGCCGAGGCGGTGCGGACGAACGGCGCCCGCGTGCCGGACGAGCACCTCGACGCCTCGGAGGCGATCGTCCCGCCGGACGACCTCTCGCTCGACGAGGCGCGGCGGCTGTTCGAGGACGAGGGCCTGATCCCCGATCTCCCGGCTGCTAGCTAGCCAGAGCCCCCTTTGATGTTCACGCGCGCGCGCGTGCGCGCGTCCCCACCCGGGTGGGGATGAAGGTTCCACCCGCCACCCGCTGCGAGCGTAGTCGCGAAATGCGCGCGTGTGGGTGACCCGTGTGTGCCGAAAGCGTGACTATTGCGCGGGAGCCAGGTGTTGCAGCGCCAGCCCGAGCCACGTCACGGCATGCCTGACCCACAGGCTCTGCTCGTGCGCGCCCGCGTAGAGCTCGAAGACATGTGACACTCGGGCCGCAGCCAGCTCGCGGTGCAGGAGTTGGTTCTCAGCGCGGAAGGTCGCGTCACCACGGCCGACGTAAAACGCGAAGAACGTGGGTCGCCGCCGGAACGCGCGCTGCAGCGAGCGAACGAAGCTGTGCGCGCTGGCGCGCCGGTTTGCAGCAGCGGAGCCGAGGTCGAGCGGCGCGGTCCCGCTCGGGTTCGTCGGGTGGAAGTAGCCGCTCCACGACTCCATCACGGAGTACGCGTCGAGGTGATGCAGTGCGAGCAGGACGGCGCCGTACCCGCCGGCGGAGAGTCCGACGAGCGCACGGCCCCGCCGGCTCGCGATCGTGCGGAAATGCGAGTCGATGTAGTGCGGCAGCTCCTGGCCGATCGCCGTCTCCCAGTTACGCCCCGGTCCCCAATCGAGGTACTCGGAGTCGCTGTCCCGATCCCGCGCGCCCTGCGGAGCCACGAAGATCGCCCGCTTGCCGACCTCATCGAGCGCGCGGGCGAACGTCTGCATGCCGCGGAAGGCGTACGGCGACGCGGGCAGGCCGTGCAGGAAGTAGATGACGGGATACCGCGCCCTCGAGCCCGCGTACCCCGGCGGCAGGTAGATCTCGAATGCCAGGCGCCCGCGCAGCGCGGCCGAACGCAGCGAGCCTTCGAGGAGTGTCCCATGAAGCGTCGGACTTGCAGACGACCCTGCCGTCCCAAGCACCGCCGCGGCCACAACCAGCGTTACAACGGCGCGTTGAAGAGCCCGAACCACCTGGTCAGGTCTTGCTCGATCGGCAACTCCTGCTCCAGCTTCGCCTTCAGCTCCAGCTCCTCCGCGTTGTCGCGCTCCTGGCCCTTCCCGGTCGGGACGAAGGGCCAGAACGCGCCGCCCTTGAAGCCGTAGATCCAGTAGACGCGGCGGCCCTCCTTGAACTTGCCCTCGAACGGGAACATCGCGGCGAGCAGCTGCGGGCCGAACCCGCGGTCCTGCAGCTCCTGCGCGATCAGGTGCACCGTTGCAACCAGGTCCTCGAAGTCGCCGTCCCGGACAACGATCCACTCGAAGCCCATGTCGTCGGTGTGGCGCTCGACCTTCGAGCCCGATTCGTTCGCGACCGCGTCGAGGAGCTGCTGCAGCTCGTTTTCGGCGCGGACGAACTCGCCGGCCGAGAGCGGCTTGAAGCAGACGCCGGCGGCGCCGGCGGGCTTCAGGTCGAGCTCGGTCTCGAGCGTGATCCGCGCGGTCGAGATCGCGAACAGCCGCTCGCGCGCCGGATCCTTGAGCTTCTTCCGCCCGAAGAGGACGTCGCGTAAAGCCAACTACGAGACCGGGCGGCCCATTTCCCGCGAGATCCGCTCGAGGGCAGCGAGGCGCTTCTCCAGCGGCGGGTGATCCATGAACAGCTCGTTCATGCTCTCCTTGACGCGGGCCGGGATGATGAAGAACGCGTTCATCCCCTCGACCTCGCGCAGGTCGCGCTGCGGGATCAGCGTCATCTGGCTCGAGATCTTCTGCAGCGCGCTCATCAGATACTCGGGCGCGCCCGTGATCAGCGCCGAGCCGCGATCGGCTGCGTACTCGCGGTAGCGCGAGATCGTCCGGATCAGGACCCAGCTCAGGATGTACGTTACGAACGAGACCACGATCACGATCAGCCAGACCGGGACCGAGTTGTTGTTGTTGTTCCGGCCACCGCCGAAGCCGCCGAACATCCCGGCGTAGAGCCCCCAGCGCGTCAGCAGCGCGGCGAGCATCGCGAAGAACGAGGCGACGGTCATCACGAGGACGTCGCGATTGGCGATATGCGTCAGCTCGTGGGCGAGCACTCCCTCGATCTCCTTCTCGTCGAGCCGCTCCCAGAGCCCGCGCGTGACGGCAACAACAGCGTGCTTCTGGTTTCGCCCCGTCGCGAACGCGTTGGGCACTTCGGTGTCCACGATCGCGACGCGCGGCTTCTGCAGCTCGGCCATCGCCGCCAGCCGCTCGATCATCGCGTGCAGCTGCGGCGCCTCTTCGGGGCTGACGACCTTCGCGCCGGAAGCGCGCAGCGCGAGCTTGTCCGAGGTGTAGTACTGGAAGATCGCGAGGCCGATGACGATCACGAGCATCAGCACCAGGCCTGCGTTGAAGACGTAGAAGAGGACGAGCGCGAAGACGACGTAGAGCAGCCCGAGCAAGGAGCTCGTGAGCAGCATCCTCATCGTCAGTCCGGCGTCGCGTCCGTAAGCCTTGCGTTTCATCGAGAATCGGCCTCCTTGGAGGCGAGAGGGTTTAGCCGGATTGTAGCTCTGGCCATCGTGGCGGCCGCGGCAGTCGCCGGGACGGCGCGGGCTGCTCCGTCCGAGAAGGTGGCCGTGCTGGTCGTGCCGCCCTCGGCGGCGGTGTTCGGCTCGCCCGAAGCGGCGCATGGGCTCCTCGTGGCGGGCGAAGGCGCGACCGTCAGCCGGCGGGGCGCGCTCGCCTCGCTCCGGCGCGGCGAGCTGGGCAACGCGCTCGTCAACGGCGGCCTGCCGAAAGGGAAGCCTCGGATCTCACTCTCGCGCCGGCCGGCCCAGGTGACGTTCTACGTCGCCCTTCCGCCGCCGGGGAAGCATCACAACGTCGTGCGCTACCCGATTGCGGTCGTCGGCCCCGGCTACCACGGGCTCCTGACGTCGACCGCGACGCATCTCGACGGGCTGATCTCGATCGCGGACGTTTCGCCCTCGGTGCTCGCGCTGGAGACAGGGAAGCGGCCGCGCATCCGCTCACGCGCCTCGCCCGATCCGGTCGGCTATCTGCGGCGCTTCGACGAACGGCTCACCCGGGCGCACGCTTCGCGTACCGGGGCGACGCTCGTGCTCGTCGGGCTGATGACGGTTCTGGGCCTGCTCGCGCTCGGCGTGCGGCGCCCCTGGCTGGGACGGGCGGCTTTCCTCGCCGCGCCCGCGTGCCTCGTCGTCGCCGTCGTCCTGAGTGCGGTCGGCCTGACGCGGCCCTGGCAGGTGCTCGTCGTGCTCGCGCTTGCAGCCTCGGCGCTCGCGCTGGCCGGCGGCGCGTTACTGCGTCCTCGTCTCACGCTGGCGGCCGCGCTTGCCGCGGTCTTCGCGTTCCTGTACGCGGTCATGTGGGCCAAGCCATTGTGGAATAGCCTGGCGGCGCTCGGCCCCCGGCCGGACGGCGGCGGCCGCTTCTACGGCGTCAACAACCAGGTGTCGACCTTGCTGCTCGCGCCCGCACTCGTCCTGGGGACCTTCGCCGGGCCTGCGCTGCCCGCGATTGCGCTGCTCGTGATCGCCGGAATGGCGGCGAGCTTCATCGGCGCCCAGTCGGACGGCCTCGTCGTCTACCTCGCGGGCTTCCTCGTCCTGGCCGTGCGCACACGCGGCGAGCGGCCCGGGCCCGCGCGCGCGGCTGCGGCTGTCGCGGTTGCCGTGGCGGCTGCCCTGGCGCTCGTCGCAATCGATGCGGCCTTCGGCGGCTCGAGCCACATCACGCACGCACTCGGCGGCGGGCCCGGGACACTTGCAGGAGACCTCGCTCACCGCATCCATCTCTCGGCGGCGTTCGTCGTCTCGCGCTGGAACGAGACGCTGCTCTTCTTCCTCAGCGTCGCGGCCCTGGTCTGGCTGGCGCTGCAGCGGCCGCGTCTTCCCGTGCTCGACGCGCTGCTGGTTGCGCTCGCCGTCTCGCTGCTCGTCAACGACACCCCGACCGACATCGCCGGGCTCGGCTTCCTCTCGGCGGCCGTGCTCTGGGTCTGGCTGGCGCGAAGCGGCGAACGAGCCGGCGCGCTCGATTAGACTCGCGCGTTCATGCGCCGCCTTGCGCCCCTTCTCGCGCTCGCGTTCCTGCTCGCCGGCTGCGGCGGCGGGCGCACGATCGAACCGACGGCCGAGACCGTGATCGGACCCGTGCCGACGAGCACGCAGGCGTCCGTTCCGGCAGGCGACGCGAAGGCAGGCGCGTCACTCTTCAAGTCCAACGGCTGCGGGGGTTGCCACAAGTTCATGCCCGCCGGCACGAACGCCACGATCGGCCCCGACCTCGACAAGCTGGCCCAGTACACGAAGCAGGCGAACCAGGGCTCGCTCGAGCAGTTCACCTTCGACTCCATCAAGAGCCCGAGCTCCTACACCCAGCCCGGCTACGAGAACGCCGCGCCGATGCCCAACTTCGGCCAAACGTTGAGCGACAAGCAGATCGCCGACCTCGTCGCCTACCTGACGAAGGGTTGATCGACCTTAGAGCCGCGCGAGCCGACCCGGAGTCCTTCCGAACAGCCGTCGCGCGCAAGAGCGCCGAAGCAGCCGAGGCGTTCGACGAGCTGATCGCCGCCGACGAGCGCTGGCGCGAGCTCGTGCCCCAGGTCGACGAGCTCCGCGGGAAGCAGAAGCTGAAGGGCAAGCCGACGCCGGAGCAGGTCGAGGAGCTCAAGCAGGTCAAGGAAGACCTGCGCCGGCTCGAGGAGGAGCTGGCGACGGCGGCGGGCCAGCGAGACGAGCTTCTGCAGAAGGTCCCGAGCCCGCCGCACGAGTCCGTCGCGGACGAGGTCACGGACGACGCGGAGGGCGAGGTCGTACGTGTGGTCGGCGAGCCTCGGTCTGGCCCCGCGCGAGATCACCTGGAGCTCGGGCGCTTCGACATGGAACGGGGCGCGCGGCTCTCCGGCTCGCGGTTCGGCTACATCGTCGGCGACGCGGCGCTGCTGACGCTGGCGCTCTACCGGTGGGCGTTGGATCGCGTCGTCGCGCAGGGCTTCCAGGCGGTGATCCCGCCGGTGCTCGCTCGGGAGGAGGCGATGTACGGGACGGGGTTCTTCCCAGCGGAGCGGTTCGAGATCTACGAGGTCGTGGACGAGGGGCTCTTCCTGACCGGGACGTCGGAGGTCGCGCTGGCCGGGCTGCACATGGGCGAGATCCTCGAGGCCGAGGAGCTGCCGCTGCGCTACACGGCGTTCTCGACGAACTTCCGGCGCGAGGCAGGCGCGGCCGGGCGCGACACGCGCGGGATGTTCCGAGTGCATCAGTTCAACAAGGTGGAGATGTTCAGCTACGTGCGGCCCGAGGAGTCGTGGGATGAGCACGAACGGCTGCTGGCGATCGAGGAATCGCTGGCGTCGGAGCTCGGCCTGCCGTATCGCGTGGTGAACATCGCGGCCACGGAGCTCAGCGCCGCGGCGGCGAAGCGATACGACCTCGAGGCGTGGTTCCCGTCACAGCTGCGCTACCGGGAGCTGACGTCCGCCTCGAACACGACGGACTACCAGTCGCGGCGGCTCGGAATCCGGTATCGCGCGAACGGCGGGACCGAGTACGTGCACACGCTCAACGGCACAGCGGTGACCGATCGCTGGGCGCTCGCGGTGCTGGAGAACTTCCAGGAGGAGGACGGCACGGTCACGGTGCCGCCGGTGCTCCTGGAGTTCGGAGCCCCGCCTAAACTGGGCTGACCCCGGGCGGGGTGCCAGAGCGGACGAATGGACCGGTCTTGAAAACCGGAGGGCCGTGAAAGCGGCCCCGTGGGTTCGAATCCCACCCCCGCCGCTCCTACTCGTCGCCGAGAACGCCGAGGAAGCGCGTCACCGCGGCGGTGCGGGTGTGCACGCCGAGCTTCGCATAGACGTTCTCCAGGTGCTTCCGCACGGTCGAGGGCGTCACCCAGAGGATCTCTGCCACTTCGGGGTTCGTCTTCCCCCGCGCGACCCAGGCGAGGACCTGCCGTTCCCGCGCGGTCAGCCCGAGCTCGTCGCGCGTCTCCTCGAGCAGCAGCGTCCTCCCCGAGCGGCTGACCGTCAGGCGGTGCTCTCCCTGTCCACGGACGAGAGTGGACGAGCCGGACGCGTGCCATTCGACGAGCTCGGCGGGAGCCTCGACGCGCCCGTCCGCGCCGAAGTACTCGCGCAGATGGCGACGCGCGGCGGGAGAGGCGAGCTCGATCAGGCCACCGGAGCCCAGGAGGATCACGCCACGGGCGTCTTGCTCGGAGCCTCGGTCGACGCTCTCGAGCGCCGCGCGTAGCTGCCGTCGGGTCCGCGCCGCTCGCCAGAGACGGCCGAGGTGCGGTTGGAGCAGGTTCAGCACGAGGCGATCGCGCTCGGTGAAGTCCCGGCCGGGCCCGCGCTCGAAGAGGAACGTCTTCGTATGCCAGGGAGGTGATGGAATCGCAACGTTGAGCTCGCGCTCGACCCCCCAGGGCCTGTGCCGGAGCGCGTAGATCCGGCTCTTGTGCAACTCCTTGAGGCTCACGAAATCGGAGAGCTTGAGCGCTTGAAAGTCACCGCTCCTGTGCCGGCTGCAGACCGGATGCTCGTCCTCGAGCTCCCAGTAGTCGACCTCCAGATCCACCTTTGGGTCGCCGGTCCGAGCGACGTCGTGCAGCTTGCGCCGGCGAACACGGTCCAGTTCGGAGTATGCGACCTGATCGGCCTCGACGAGCTTCCCGAGCTCCTCGAGAACCTCTGGCGTGAACGGCTCGTCCCCTCCGAGCTCCTCGGCGGCAGCAACGAAGCGGAGCACGCGCTCCGCGTCTCGGGCGGCGAGCGCGGCCACCTCCAAAGGATACGACGGATGACGAATGGACTCCAGGGGGCGATGAACGGATCGTTGAGGCTGAGCGAAAGGGGAGAACATGAAATGCGCATCACTCGGCCGGCTGGCGGCGCTCGCGGCAGTCGTCGCGCTCGCCGTACCGGTCGCCGCACAGGCGAACGAGGTGACGGACTGGAACTCGATCGCCCAGACCACCATCCTCGCGCAGCCGCCCAACGCCTCCGCGCCGCCCGCCGCGGCGGTCTTCATGGCGATGGTGCAGGGCAGCGTCTACGGCGCGGTCAACGCAATCGACCGGCGTCATCGTCCATATCTCGTCCACCGCAGGTTCCCGCACGCCTCGGAGGACGCCGCCGTCGCCACGGCCGCCTTCCGCGTCCTGGATGGGCTCTTCCCGGCCCAACATGCGGCCCTGCAGGCGCAGTACGACACCTCGCTCGCCGGGATTCCCGACGGACGGGCCAAGGACCAGGGAATCGAGGTCGGCAGGGATGCCGCCGAGGCCATGCTCGCGCAGGGCCACGACGGGCGCGCTGGCCCGTTCCCGCCGCTCCCGCCCAGCGGTCCGGGCTACTGGCAGCCGCTGATCGGGCCGGACGGCAACCCGCTGCTCGATCCGAGCCCCTGGGTGGCTCTCGCGCAGCCGTTCCTCATCCGGAGCCAGTCACAGTTCAGAACCGCGGGCCCGAATGCGCTGACCAGTGCCGCCTACGCCGCGGACGTGAACGAGACCGAAGCGCTCGGGGCACTCGACAGCCCCTTCCGGACGCCTGACGAGACGCACACCGCGGTCTTCTGGCAGACCAACCCGCTCGCGGTCTTCAACGGCCTCGCCCGGCGCCTGGCAGACGAGCGGGGGCTGGACGTGACGGACAGCGCGACGCTGTTCGGGATCATGGACCTGGCGGCCGGCGACTCCCAGATC
>Ga0307308_10000176_pt1 | contig 20180 bp, 19 predicted proteins | sample ER_DNA_195_FD_194501 | JGI IMG/M metagenome (GOLD analysis project Ga0307308, IMG submission 194501) | Bulk soil microbial communities from the East River watershed near Crested Butte, Colorado, United States - ER_DNA_195 | ecosystem: Environmental > Terrestrial > Soil > Floodplain | place...
GCCGAGGCCTTCGCCGACGATCGCGCCGGTGACGTGGAGCATCTCGCGCATCCCCGGACCACCAGCCGGCCCCTCGTAGCGAATGACCACGACGTCGCCGGCCGCGATCCGCCGCTCCTTCACGGCCGCGAAACATTCCTCCTCGGAGTCGAAGACCCGCGCTGGGCCCCGGTGGTGCAGGCGCTCGTGCCCCGCCAGCTTCACGACGCCGCCCTCCGGGGCGAGGTTCCCACGCAGTACGGCGAGGCCGCCAATGGGCTTGATCGGGGTCTCGATCGGCACGACGACCTCCTGACCCGGGCGCTCCTGGACGGCCGCCGCGATCTCGCCGAGTGAGCGTCCGTCGACGTTCGGCGAGTCCGCATGGACGAGCTCGCGCTTGAGGAGCTCGCGGGCCACGAGAGCAACCCCGCCGGCCTCATACATGTCCGTGGCCACGAAGCGGCCCCCAGGCTTCAGGCTCGCGACGATCGGCGTTCTCGCCGCGATCTCGTCGAAGTCGTCCAGCTCCAGCGGAAGGCCCAGCTCCCGCGCGATCGCAAGGAGATGGAGCACCCCGTTGGTCGACCCGCCCGTGGCCACGATCGAGGCGGCCGCGTTCTCCAGCGCGTCGCGCGTGATGATCTGCGACGGGCGCACGTCCCGATGGACGAGATCCATCGCGAGCCGGCCGGCCTCCTCGGCGGCTGCGTCCTTGGATGGATGGAGCGCGGGGATTCCGTTCAGCCCCGCCGGGCTGATGCCCAGGAAGTCGAGCGCCGTGGACATCGTGTTGGCCGTGAACTGGCCGCCGCACGCGCCCGCGCCGGGGCAGGCGACGCCCTCGAGCTCGTGGAGGTCCTCGTCGCTCATCTTGCCCACCGCGTGGGTACCGACCGCCTCAAAGACATCCTGGATCGTCACGTCTCGTCCCCGGAAACGTCCCGGCGCGATCGACCCGTTGTAGAGAACGAGTCCGGGCAGGTCGAGCCGGGCGAGGGCCATCACCGCCGCGGGGATCGTCTTGTCGCACCCGACCAGGCAAACCAGCCCGTCGAGGAGGTGGCCGCGGGCGACGAGCTCGATCGAATCGGCGATCACCTCGCGCGAGACGAGCGAGGCCCGCATGCCCTCGGTGCCCATCGAGACCCCGTCGGAGACGGAGATCGTGTTGAACTCCATCGGTGTGCCGCCGGCGGCCCTGATCCCGGTCTTCACGTGCTGGGCCAGCTCGCGCTGGTTCAGGTTGCAAGGCATCGTCTCGATCCACGTCGTCGCAACACCGATGAGTGGGCGAGCGAGATCCTCGTCGGTGAAGCCGACCCCCTTCAGCATCGCGCGGGCAGGCGCACGCTCCGGACCATCCGTGAGAGCCGAGCTCTTGCGCTTGGCGGGATCGCTCATAACACGCTTGCTCCTTCCGGGGACACGGCGAAGCGCACGACGCTCGCCTCGATGAACCTGCTTGCAAGCTCGGCCTCCGATGCTGCGGCCGATTCCTCACGAACCCAGACGATCACGGTCGGCCCGGATCCTGACAGGGTGGCGCCGAGAGCACCGTTGGGAAGGTTCGACCTCGCAGCCTCCAGAAGCGGAGCCTTGTCGGCCCGGTAAGGCTCGTGGAGGCGGTCCTGGATGGCCTCAGCAAAGAGCTCGGCCGAGCCCTGGGCCAGCGCTGCACCGAGCAGTGCTGCCCGCCCCGCCGTGAAAGCCGCGTCCGCGTGAGGAACCGAATCCGGGAGCGAGTTGCGGGCCGCGGCAGTCGAGACGGTCGTCTCGGGGACGAGCGCGATCGGCACCGCGGGAAGGCTGTCGGCCACTCGCACGATCCTGTTCTCCCACGTCAGACAGACGCCTCCGGTGAGCGCGGCGGCGAGATTGTCCGCATGCCCCTCCAGCTCCACGCCCTCCGCGAGAAGCCTTTCCGGGTCCGGTTGCTCGCCGGCAGCCAGCGCGCCCGCGACGAGACCGAGCGCGATCACCGCGGCGCTCGAGCCGAGACCGCGTTCGCGCGGGATCCTGTCCGTGAAGCGAAAACTCTTGCCCGCGGTCGGCGCGAGGCGGGCAAACGCCTGGACGCCGAGGTGCGACTCGTCCGCGTCGCCGACACCCTCCTCCACCTCGACCTCGTTCCAGAGATCGAGTGCTGCGGCCGCGCAGTCGAAGCCGGGGCCGATGTTGGCCGTGGTTGCCGGAGCGCGGACGCGAAGGGTCACTCGACTGCGTCGGGATCCTTGAGCCCATGGCCCGTGATCACACACACGACCCGCGCGTCGCCCGGCGGGTCGGCGAGCAGGGCGGCCAGCCCGGCCGCCGACGAGGGCTCGCAGAAGACGCCTTCCTCGCGCGCCAGCAGGCGCCAGGCCTCGAGGATCGCGCCGTCGGCGAGAGGAACGACTTCGCCGCCGGATTCCTCGACAGCCCGCTGCGCTTCTTCAGCGTGGGCGGGCTCGGAGATCCTGATCGCGGAAGCGACGGTGCCGCCACGGTTCGCCGCTTCGCCGGCGACGAGGCGTGGCATCCCGGCGCCTTCCTCTCGGAAGCCAAGCGCGTAGGCGCAGACGTTTCCTCCGCCGCCGTAGGGGAGCGCGACGATGTCGGGTGCCGATCCCATCTCCTCGACGATCTCGAAGGCGGCCGTCTTCTGTCCCTCGAGGCGCAGCGGGTTGAGCGAGTTCACGAGCACATGCGTTCCGCGCGCCTCCAGCTCCCGCGCTTCCTCGAGCGCCTGCTCGAAGCTAGGGCGCACTTCTACCGTGGCTCCGACGGCGCGCGCCTGCGCGAGCTTCCCGCGCGTGACCGCGCCTTCGGGCTGGAGGATGACGGCCTCGAGTCCCGCGCGGGCGGCGTAGGCGGCCGCAGAGGCGGCCGTGTTCCCGGTCGATGCGCAGACGACGGCGCGCGCTCCGTCCGCGAGCGCCTGGGACACGGCCACGGTCATGCCGCGATCCTTGAAGCTCCCGGTCGGATTGGCTCCCTCCCACTTGAGGAAGACCTCTGCGCCGACTCGCGAGCCGATCCGGGGGGCGTGCAGGAGTGGCGTCCCGCCTTCGCCGAGCGAGACGATCTGGGCTCCCTTCGAGAGCGGCAGCCGGTCCGCGTAGCGCTCGGCGAGCGGCCTCAAGCCCATCCGAGGCCGGGAACCCCGCGATCGGAGATGACCGGCAGCGCTGAAGGCGCGGAGCGCGCCTCCTCGAGCTCGCCGATTTCCTCCAGGGCTGCGTCTACGTCCCCGGCGGGCGCTTCGTGGGTGACGATGTGGAGGGTGGCCGAGCCGTTGTCCTGGTGCTGGATGAGGCGGCCAATCGAGACCCCGTGCGTGGCGAGGCGCAGCGCCACGTGGGCCAGGACGCCCGCGCGGTCCTCGACGTCGATCCGGACGTAGAACGGCGAGCGCAGCTTCCCCGACTCGAGGCGCTCGAGCTCGCGCCAACAGGCGTCGTTCTGGAGGAAGCCGGTGCCGGTCGTGCCGATGACGCTGACCATATCGGCCACGACAGCCGAAGCGGTCTCGATGCCACCCGCGCCCGGGCCCTCGAGGGTGATCTCGCGGATCGCATCGCCCTGCAACATGACCGCGTTGAACGCGCCTTCAACAGCGGCAAGCGGATGATGACGGTCGACGAGTGCCGGATGGACGCGAACATCGAGCTTCCCATTGACGAGGGTGGCTGCACCGACGAGCCGGATCGCCATACCCATCTCCCGGGCGGCCGCGATGTGGAGCGGAGTGATCGATTCGATCCCCTCGTACTCGACATCCGCCAGCGTGACGCGGGAGCCGAAGGCGACGGTGGCGAGAATGGCCATCTTCGCCGCCGCGTCGGCGCCCGAGACGTCCTCGGTCGGATCCGCCTCCGCGAAGCCTTTCCTCTGCGCCTCGGCCAGCGCCTCGTCGTAACCCAGGCCTTTCTCCATCTCGGTGAGGATGAAATTCGTCGTTCCGTTGACGATGCCGAGGATCCGGTGAACCGTCGTGACGACGAGAGCCTCCCGGAGCACCTTGATGACCGGGATCGCCGCGCAGACGCTCGCTTCGAAGCGAAGCTGCACGCCGCCCTGCGACGCGGCTCCGAAGAGCTCCGCACCGCGTCTGGCCACCAGCTGCTTGTTCGCGGAAACCACGGGCTTCCCGGCAGCGAGCAGGGAGAGCACGTAGTCCCCGGTCGGCTCGAGGCCGCCCATGACCTCGGCGACGACGGCAATGGAGGGGTCGTCGAGGATGTCCGCGATGTCCGTCGTCAGCACGCCCGGATCGGGCGGAAACGCGCGTTCCTTCGCAGGATCGCGGACGAGCGCCCGGACGACTCGGAGGCGGTGGCCCGTGGCGCGCTCGATGTCGTCCGCGCTCTCGACGAGAAGGCGGTTGACCGCCGATCCCACGGTGCCGTAGCCCAGGAGTGCTACAGGAACATCGATCATTGGACGAGCGGGCCGCGTCGCGCGCCCTCGAAACGCGAGCAGCGCAAGGACGGAGGGAGGGTTCGTAGCCGGAGGCTACGGGCGCGACCGAGGACGCCGCGGGGCGACGCGTTGCAGAGTCGCGCGTGGCCCGGAACGGGAGTCCAAGGGTCGATTAAAAAATCAACGGACGCCATGAGCTTCCGTCGCCTCCGTTTGCATCAGGGCGCGGAGCTCCCGGCCAACCTTCTCAAGCAGCTGATCGGCGGCGCTTCGGCGAAGCTCCTCGAGCTTCTCCTCGCCCGCATCCATCTCGGCAATCCACTCACGGGCGAAGGTGCCGTCCTTGATCTCGCCGAGGACGTGGCGCATCCGTTCGCGCACGTGCTCGTCGATCACGACCTGGCCGCGCGTGTAGTCGCCGTACTCGGCCGTGTCCGAAATCGAGAAGCGCATATGCGAAAGCCCGCCTTCCCACATGAGGTCGACGATCAGCTTCAGCTCGTGGAGGCACTCGTAATAGGCGATCTCGGGCTGGTAGCCCGCATCGACGAGCGTCTCGAAGCCGGCCCGCACGAGCTCGGTCACGCCTCCGCAGAGGACAGCCTGCTCGCCGAAGAGGTCCGTTTCCGTCTCCTCCGCGAACGTCGTCTCGATCATCCCGGCCCGTCCGGCACCGAGCGCGGCTCCGTACGCGAGCGCGAGGTCGAACGCTTTGCCGCTCGCATCCTGCGCCACGGCCACGAGCGCCGGCGTACCGAGACCCTGCTCATACAGCCTCCTGACAACGTGGCCCGGCCCTTTCGGGGCGACCATGATTACGTCGTGGCCCGCCGCGGGAGCAATCCGCCCATAGTGGACGTTGAACCCGTGCGCGAAGAGCACCGCCGCGCCCTGCTCCAGGTTCGGCGCGACCTCGTCCTCGAAAACGCGGGGTTGCACCTGGTCGGGAAGGAGCATCGCCACGATCTGCGCCCCGTGAACGGCGGCAGGGATTGCGTTGACCGCTAGTCCAGCTTCCTCGGCCGTGGCCCACGAGGGACTGCCGGTGCGGAGACCGACCTGCACGTCCACCCCGGAGTCACGCAAGTTGAGCGCGTGAGCGTGGCCCTGGCTGCCGTAGCCGAGAATGGTGACCTTGCCGGAGAGGAGCTCGGTGTTTCCTTCGCGGTGAACGGTTGCCATGGGATCCTTTCTAGCGATTAGCGGAGAACATGCTGCTGCCTCGGCGCGCGACTGGCGGAGGCTCTCCCGAGTCCGATACGGCCGGTGCGGGCAAGTTCCTTGACGCCGTGGGGCCGAACGAGCTCCTCGAATGAAGAGACTTCCTCGGGATGGCCGACGACTTCGAAGACGATCGAGTCTGGCCCGAGGTCCGCCACCCTGGCCCGGAAGACCTCGGCAAGGGACATCAGCTCGGCCCGTTTGCTCGGGGGAGCGTTGACCTTGACGAGGGCGAGCTCGCGCTCGACCGCCTCGCCGGCCTCGAGCGTGCTCACTCGGAGAACATTGACGAGCTTGTGCATCTGCTTCTCGAGCTGCTCGAGCGACTCGCGGGAACAGTTGACGCGGAGGGTGATCCGCGAGACGTCGGGCCGCTCGGTCGGGCCCACAGCCAGGCTCTCGATGTTGTAGCCGCGCCGCGCGAACATGTTGGAGACGCGCGCAAGCGCGCCGGGCTTGTTCTCGACGAGGAGTGAAACGGTGTGCATCAGGCCTCGACGCGGTCTTCGAGGTCGTCGAACTCGATCACGTCGATCGCGGCGGCGCCCGCAGGGATCATGGGGAAGCACTTCTCCTCCGGATCGCAGCGGGCATCGACGACGGCCGTCCGACCGCAGTTGAGCGCCTCCTCGAGCACGCTCTCGAGCTCGTCCTCGGTCGAGAGCGTGAACCCCGCGCCGCCGTAGGCCTCGGCCAGCTGGGCGTAGTCGGGAACCTGGTGGGTCAGATGCGTCTCGGCAAAGCGGCTGTCGTAGAACATCTCCTGCCACTGGCGCACCATGCCGAGCCAGCCATTGTTGACGATGACGACCGTGATCGGCAGTCCCTCGAGCACCGAGGTTGCGAGCTCCTGGGAGGTCATCTGGAAGCAGCCGTCACCGTCGACGCAGATCACGCTTGCGTCCGGCCGCGCCGCTTTGGCGCCGATCGCGGCGGGAAGCCCGTACCCCATTGTCCCGAGCCCGCCCGAGGTGATGAAGGTGCGCGGCTGGTCGCAGACGAGGTACTGCATCGCCCACATCTGGTGCTGGCCGACTCCGGTCGTCCACACGACGTCGTCGCGCCCCGCCGTGAGGTCGCGGAGCGTTTCGATGATGGCCTGCGGCTTGAGGAACTCGCCCTCGCGCTCGTATCGATACGGGTACGTCGCGCGCCATTCGTCGACCTGGCGGCGCCAGGCTGCAGGCCCCAGGTCTCCGGGGGCAACGAGGCGGCGCAGCTCGTCGGCGAGCTGCGAGAGCGCGGGCTTGAGCGGTCCCACGACTGGAATATCCGCCCGGCGAAGCTTTCCGATCTCCGCCGGATCGACGTCGAAATGAATGACCTTCGCGCCGGCCGCGAATGCCGCCAGCTTGCCGGTGACGCGGTCGTCGAAGCGGCTCCCGACGGCGATGAGGAGGTCACCCTTGTTGAGAGCCCAGTTCGCCCATTTCGAGCCGTGCATCCCGGGTGCGCCGCACGCGAGCGGGTGCGAGTCGGGAAACGCCCCCTTTGCCATCAGCGTCGTGACGACGGGAATGCCAACGATCTCCGCGACTTCCAGGAGCTCCGCACAGGCGTCGGCGTTGATCGTTCCGCCGCCGACGTAAAGGATCGGCCGTTCCGCGGCGACAATGGCCTTCGCAGCCTCTGCGACCTGGCGCGGATGGACGCTCTGCGGCGGCCTCCAGCCGGGAAGCTGGACCTCGTCCGGGTAGCGGAAGTCGAACTCCGCTTCCTGGACGTCCTTGGCGATGTCGACGAGGACGGGGCCCGAGCGGCCGGTGGAGGCGACGTGAAACGCCGCTTTGATCGCGTGCGGCAGCTCCTCCACGTCCTGGACGAGCCAGGAGTGCTTCACGATCGGGAGGGTGATCCCGGTCGCGTCGGTTTCCTGAAACGCGTCGGTGCCGATGAGGCTTGAACGCACCTGGCCCGTGATGCAGACCAGCGGCGTCGAGTCCATCCACGCGTCCGCAATCGGGGTGACGAGATTCGTGGCACCCGGCCCGGAGGTGGCGATCGCGACGCCGACTCGGCCCGAGGCTCTGGCGTAGCCCTCTGCCATGTGGCCCGCGCCCTGCTCGTGGCGGGCGAGGACGTGGCGCACGCTCGACCCGCGTGCGAACGCGTCATAGGTCGGCAGGATCGCGCCGCCGGGGATCCCGAAGACAACGTCGACTCCCTCTGCCTCGAGCGAACGGAGAATCGCGTCGGAGCCGAGCATCTTCACGCGGCCACCCCGGCGAACTCGGTGTCCGTTCGGGCTCCCGGAAGAGCGGCGAGGAGGACGTCCATGAACTCTCGAGTCGTCGCCCCCACTCCCGATGCCATCAGGTCGGGGGTCTGCACGCCGTCGTGAAGAGTCTCGGCGACAGCGTTCTCGAGTGTCCTGGCGGCGCTACGCTGACCGAGCCCTTCGAGCATCAGAGCCGCGGCGAGAAGCATCCCGCTTGGATTTGCGACGCCTTGGCCGGCGATCTCGAGAGCGGAACCGTGCGTCGGCCCGAAGATCCCGGGTCCGTCTGCGGACAGGCGGCCGGAAGCGACCATGCGGGTCGAGCCATGCGCGTAGGCGGCCGTGTGCGACAACGCCTCGGCCAAGACCTGCTCGCTGACGACGACGTCGAAGCGAGAAGGCTCGCGGAAGAGATCCGGGACAACAGCCTCGAATTCGACGTGCTCGACCGTGACACCCGGGCAGCGCTCGGCCGCGCGATCGACCAGCGCGCGCCATTCAAAGCTCGCTCCAACCGACGCCACATGGGCCTGCCGGTTGCAAGCGAGTGCAAATGCGCGCTCGACAGCGAGCTCGCGCGCGTCGTCGGCGAGCGGGCTCACGACCGTGAGCCTCGTTCCGTCGAGCCTGACGCGGGTCATCCGCCAGGTGAGATCGAGCTCGGCCTTCACTCCCTCGAGCGCCGGCTCGGTCGTCGTGGCGACCAAGACCGCGTCCGCGTGGCGGCAAGCCTCCCGAGTGACGACCGGGAGTGGATGACCGAAGCGGCGGACGGCGTCGCCTCCGAATGCCACGTGGTGCTCGTCGATGCCGAAGCCATGCAGCTGGGAGACGTCGGCCAGGGCGCGGCTCGCCTCGGCCATGACTTCCGGCCCGATCCCGTCTCCCGACAGGCAGGCAACGGTGTAGCGCTTCTTACTCATGCGAGCACCACCTCTTCGAACACATCGGAGAGCGTTACGTTCTTCCCTGAATCGGCAAGCGCCTTGAAGCGCGTGAACGCATCTGCAAGCGCTTTGCCGTCGATCTGGATGCCGGCTTCCGCGCAAGCACGCGCAAAGGCGTGCCGGCCCGAGTGCTTCCCGAGCGGCAGCGTCATCACGAGGCCGAGCTTCGCGGGATCCATGATCTGGTAGGTCTCGGAGTCCTTGAGCATCCCGTCCTGATGGATGCCTGCCTCGTGGGCGAACGCATTCGCGCCAACGATCGCCTTGTTCGGCTGGACGGCATAACCGGTCAGCTGCTCCACGAGACGGGAGGTGATGCCGATCTCCTGAGTGACCACTCCGGTCTTCATGCCGAAGCTCGCATGACGGACTTCGAGGGCCATGACGACCTCCTCGAGCGCTGCGTTGCCGGCGCGTTCCCCGATCCCATTGATCGTGCATTCGGCCTGAGTCGCGCCCGCCTGCAGGCCGGCGAGCGTGTTGGCGACGGCGAGTCCGAGGTCGTTGTGGCAGTGGACGGAGACCGTCACGCTGCCGAGCTCGGGGCACAGGCGGCGGACATCGAGGATGAACTGGGCGTACTCCGAAGGGAGGCAGTAGCCGACGGTGTCGGGCAGGTTGATTGTGGTCGCCCCTGCGCGCACGGCTTCGCAGCAGACACGCGCCACGAAATGCGGGTCGGAGCGGGTCGCGTCCTCACAGGAGAACTCGACGTGATCGACGAGCGAACGGGCGTAGCCGACGGCCCAGCGAGTCTGTTCGACGACTTCCTCCGGCTCGAGCCGAAGCTTTTTCTCCATGTGCACGGGGCTGGTCGCGATGAAGACGTGGATGCGAGAGCGGCGGGCGCCCGCGAGCGCCTCGCCGGCGGCGTCGAGATCTTCCTTGCGGGTGCGGCAGAGCGAAGCCACGGCCGGACGGTCAACCGCTTCGGCGACCGCCTTCACGCCTTCGAAGTCTCCGGGGGACGAGACAGCGAAGCCAGCCTCGATCACGTCGACTCCGAGTCGCTCCAGCTGACGCGCGATCTCGGCTTTCTCGTCAGGACGCAGCGCAATGCCCGGGGATTGCTCCCCGTCGCGCAGAGTCGTGTCGAAAATCGTGATGCGGCGTGTCACTGCTGATCCTCCTTCGTTTCCGAACGGAGACGTACCGGTGGTGTGATTCGGTCGGCGTATGCGCCTCAGTGGCGCGTAGGCGTGTCCTCCCCCTTAGCGGGGGAGAATGCCGAGGAGAATCACGATGAGGCCGCGCGCGGAAAGATCGGCGGAGCCGATTGTGTGCGCGGATGTGAATGTAGGCCTCATCGAGGTTTCGCCCAGTTTGGTGAAGGCGTGTTGCACTGTCAAGCCTCCATCGGGCATTTCGGGCCGCTTCATGAGGGGAATTTCACTCGAGCGCCTCCTGGATGATCCGCGGGGAGGCATGGATGCAGATGACGTCGAGGCGGTCCGTACCGACGTTCTTGAACTTGTGCGGCGTCTCCGGGCCCACCACCAGGATGTCGCCCGGCCCCGCGTCGACCTCCTTTCCGTCAGCGGTGAAACGCCCTTTCCCTCCGCGGAGGATCCACGTCTCGGAGTAGGGGTGCTTGTGCAGGTCCGGCCCCTCACCGGGCTCGTTGTTGACCAGGAAGAACGAGACCCCGGATCCGTGGTCCTCGCCTTCGAACGTCAACGTGCCGCCGGGGCTGCGTTGCTGGTCGCCGGCGGGAATGACTTGGTACATCTCCCTCCCTTGATGGCTTGCCGTACCGTAGCTCCGCCGGGTTCAGAAACGTGAGCGGGCCCGAAGGCCCGCTCACGGGAGAATCTTGAACTGTTGGTTTACGCGGTCTGCGGGCTGCCGAGGTGGCGAGTGACGCGATAGGCCGCCACACCAAGGCCTAGAAGCCCGAGCGCGAGAGCTGCGCCGATACCGGCGTCGCCCCAATCGAAGCCAGGCGAGGACACGACCTGCACGGTGCCACCCCTAGGCGCGAGCCGCGCGTTCTCGATCAGATCGCTCGACGACACAACGCTGCGCGGTGCCAGCCGCGCGTTCTCGACCAAATCGCCTTCGCGGGCGGCGATCCGGGCCTGGCGTACTCCCTCGATGGCGCCGCGCGCCCGCAAGGAGTCGCTCACGGCGTTCTGCGAGGAGTTCAGCTGTCCGGTGCTGCCCTCGTCTACTCGGGCCTGAGCCGCGGCCGGCACGGCGAGCGCCGCAACGGCGAAGCCGAGCACCATCCGCTTGAAAAACCAGTTGCGCTTCCGATTACGCATCTTCCCTGCTCCCTTCATCCGATCCCTCTGCCGATGCAAACAGGACGGAGGAGCGGGCTCCCATCTTCCCAGCGCGGGAGTGCAATCCAAACCCTTGTGACTAGCTCAAGCTGATTCCGTCGCCGGGCGTTCGGATCCGACCTGGGACGGACGGACGAACAGCGCTCGGGCTGCAGGGCGCGGAAGCCACCAGTTCCAGCGTCCGAGCAAGCGCATGATCGCCGGTACGAGCAGCGCCCGAATCACAGTGGCGTCGAAGATGATCCCAGCTGCGAGCCCGATACCGAACTGCTTGATGTCGACTCCAGGGCCGGAGGAGAGGACGAAGAAGGCGAACATCAGAACGAGCGCGGCGCTCGTGACCAGCTTCCCCGTCCGGGCAAGGCCGAGGGCGACCGCTTGAGTCGTGTCGCCGGTCTCGTCGTAGGCCTCGCGCATGCGCGTGAGCATGAAGACCTCGTAGTCCATCGAGAGGCCGAATAGGAACGCGAAGATCATCAGCGGGATCCACGGAATGATCGATTGGGTCGCGTGCACGTTCCAGATCGCCTCGGAGCCGTGCCCCTCCTGGAAGATGAAGACGATGATCCCCAAGGCCGCCGCCAGAGACAAGAGGTTGAGGATCACAGCCTTCAGCGCGAGGACGAGGGAGCGGAAGGCTCGCGCGAGCAGGACGAACGTGAGCAGGACGACGAACGCGAGGACATACGGGAAGTTCGAATAGACGGCCGCAACGAAGTCGCGATCTTCGGGGGCGACGCCGCCGAGGGTCCCGCCTGTGCCTTTGAGCTCGGTACGGACGCTCTTGATCGTGCTCCGCACCTCTTTCGAAGCCCCGTCGCTCGATGGGAACGCCTCGATGAGACTGCTCGAGCCTTTCCGCCAATCCGGCGGCGCAACCGCGGCTGCGACACCGGGTGTTTCGCGAACCTTGGCAACAATCGGCTCCCGGCTGGCGCCGTTTTCGACGAGGATGACGAAGGGCTTCATCACCCCGGGCGAGATGTTCGCGCTCGCCAGCGCCGTTCGCCCGTCGATCGCGTCGCCGCTGCCGGGGAAATCCTTGGCCTGCGCCTCACTCGGGTTCAGCTGCAGCCCGTAGTAGACGAGGACGCCGACGATCGCGAGGCCGACCGCCGCGACCGGAATCGGGCGGCGCATGACGAGCGCCGCCCAGCGCCCCCACCAGCCCTCCTCGGGATGGCCCCGGTCGACGAACCGCTTCGGCAGCAAACGCACTCTGTTGATCCGCGCACCGAGAGTCACAAGCAACGCCGGCAGAAGCGTGATCGCTGTGAGCACCGAGACCGCCGGAATCAGCATGCCGCCGATCCCGATCGAGCGGATGAACGGAAGCGGCAGGATCACCATGGACAGCAGCCCGACTGCCACCGTCGAGCCGGAGACGATCACCGAGCGGCCGGCGTGGGTCATCGTCTCGACGAGGGCGGTCTCGACGTCCTCACCTTCGCGCAACTCGTCGCGGAAGCGGAAGATCATCAGCAGCGCATAGTCGATTGCCACGCCCAGCCCGACGAGCGCGATCAGGAACTGCACGATGATCGAGACATTGGTGATGTAGGTCAGCGCCCAGACGAGGCTGAACGTGTTGAGGATCGATGCGACTGCGATGGCGATCGGCATCAGAACGGCAGGCAGCGTTCCGAAGACGAAGAACAGGATCACGAGCGAACCGAGGCCGCCGATCAGCGCCTCGGTGAGGACGCTAGGCCCCTGGCCGCCCCCCGAGGAGGCTTCGTAGATCGGGTCGCGCCCGGTCAGGTTCGCCTCGACTCCGGCTGGAGTAGCCGCCTTGAGCTGCGCACGGACCTGATCGATCCGCACGGACGAGCTGAAGGTTGGAGTGCCGGGCGGGTAGATCTCCGCGAAGGTCGTGTGGCCGTCTTTCGAGACGTACGCGCGGCTGCCGGTCGACCAGAAGGAGGAGACGCGGGAACCCGGGTTCACCTTGGCCGCGGCGGCGATTGCATCCTCGATCCCGCTTTTCTTCGTCACATCGCCCGAGGTGTGGAACACGACCACGAGCGGGGCCTGCTCGCCGGTGCCGAAGGTCTTCAGCGTCCGCTGATTCGCCTCGTAGGCGGAGTACCCGGGAATCGAGAAGCTCTCGAACCACCGCTTCGAGACCTGGCCGGCCGAAAACGCGCCAAAAAGGGTCAGCACGATCCAGACGCCGATCACCGTCCAGCGGCGGCGCACGATCAGGTGAGCGAGGCGCGCGAGCAGCGGTTCGGTCCCGGGGCGGCCCGTGGAGGGGACGGTTCTCATCGGCTGAGGTACCGTAGCCAAGCCCGCGGACAAGGGAGAGGGTTGATGACCCTTCCGCCGATCGTCTCACCAAGCGAGTGGGAAAATGCTCGGGAAAAGCTGCTCCTCAAGGAGAAGGAGGCCACGCGGTCGCGAGACTCACTGGCCGCGGAGCGTCGGAGGCTACCGATGGTCGAGATCGACAAGGACTACGTCTTCGAGGGCCCAGACGGCAACGCGAGCCTGCTCGATCTCTTCGAAGGACGCCGCCAGCTGATCCTCTACCACTTCATGTTCGGGCCAAGCCAGGACGCGGGGTGCGATGGCTGCTCGATGGTCGTCGACAACGTCGGCCACCTCGCCCATCTCCACGCTCGAGACACTTCCTTTGCTCTGGTTTCCCGCGCGCCGCTGGCCAAGATCGAGCCGTACAAGGAGCGCATGGGCTGGACCGTGCCGTGGTATTCGTCGTTCAACAGCGGCTTCAACGTCGATTTCGGTGTCTCGCCCGAAAGCCCGCGACCAACCGAGTATCAGGATGGCGAGTCGTTTGGTCTGAGCGTCTTCTTCCGCGACGGCGACAGCGTCTATCGCACCTATTTCACGGCCGGGCGCGGCGTCGAGGCACTCGGCAGCAACTGGACATTCCTTGACCTGACCCCGCTAGGCCGGCAAGAGGACTGGGAAGAATCCCCGGACGGTTACCCGCAAACCGCGCCTTACCAGTGGTGGCGCCGCCACGACGAATACGAAGATGCCAGCGGCGAAACCTGAGAGCCCTCGCGGACGATCAGTCCCTCCCTAGCCGGCTCGAACTCCGGAATTTCCCGCTCTTTGCACAACGTTGGACGAAGCCTCCCCCAAAGGGGGGACGCCCCCCGAAGCGGCCCTCGTACACTCGTCCTGCTTCCGAGTGCAGGTCTGCGAGAGGGCTCGGGGCGGCGGTCTATCACCAAACTCGACAGCAGCTGGGAGAACTTTGGCTGGTCCACGAACATTCACGGAAGAAGCGGAGAACCTAAGGCCTGGCGAAGCCCTGGACTCGGCGCCGCCGGGCCACTTCGTCTCACAGGAGCTCGAGGCCGACACAGCCCGCTTCCTTGAGGAAATGAAGGCACGCATCCGCGTACGTATACAAACTGAGCCGCGCTCGCCTGAACCGCTAGCTCCGAGGTAGCAGCTTTCTCCGCCTTTCACGTCGAGGGCGCTCGCCCGACCCGACGCGTGCGAACTTGAGCGTGTACCTGCGGCCGATGGGTCGCCCGGCTTGTTCAGGTGCGACTGAGGTCCTAACGTCGACTCGACCTAAGGCGGTTCTTTCCAAGGCGCTCGCGACTACGGTCCGAAGGTGGTCTTCTACGCCGTCGTCTCAGACGGGATCGAGCAGGTCATCGAGTTCTTCCTCGAGCAGGACGACGCCGAAATCATGCTCGCCCGCGTCCTCGTAGACGAGCCCGAGTGGGAAGAGAGCATGCGTGTTGAGCCAATCGAGATCATCACAGGCGGCTTGAATTAGAGAGAGCAAGCCTCTCGCTAAGCCCTAAGCGACTAGGGAAGCTACGGCCTCAAGCGCGCGATCGACGTCGGCCTCCTGGTTCGCGATGCTGGGGCCGAAGCGGAGGTACTCCGTGGCGTAGGGGGTCACGCTTGCGACAACTTTGTGCTCCTCGCGGAGCCGCTCGACGAGCTCGCGCGCGGGGCGGCGGGAAACGTCGCAGCACACGAGGCCGGCCGAAAGCGACTCCTCCATCGGGGTCTTCACGGTGACGCCCCGGATGCTGGCGAGACCTTCCTTGAGACGTTTTGCGAGTGCATGGGTTCTCGAGGCGACCTTGTCCCGGCCGAAGTCGCGATGGAACTCAAAGGCCTCCTTGAGCGCCCAGCGGTGCTCGAAGGAATGGAACCCGCCGGGCGTGTTGAGTGGGCCTGCGGGCGTTTGGGTGGGCGCGCGACCCTCGATCCACGCGACGTAGGCGCTTCCGTCGAACGTCGGGATGGTCGGCGCGAGGCGGTCCCACGCGTGCGGCGCGGCCCAGACGAGGCCGGTGCCGCGCGGCCCGAAGAGCCACTTGTGGCAGCCGGAGGAGAAGACGTCCACGCCGAGGTCGACGGGCGACGCATCCTCCGCCCCGAAGCCGTGGACGCCATCCACGCAGAGAAGGATCCGTTCGCGGTCGTTCCGTCCCCGATTCGCGCGCGCAACGGCGGCGGCGATCTCGCGCAGCGGCAGTTTGACGCCGCTCGACGAATGGACCCAGGTGACTGCGAGCGCCCGAGTCCGTGGGCGAAGCGCGCCTGACACGGCGGCGACGATGGCGTCGACCGAGGCGTTCTCGGGCTCCTCGTAAAGGCGGATCCGGCGGACGGTTGCGCCGTCGAGCTGTTCGCGGAGACGCAACGGCTCGTGCGTCGCGTAGAAGTCGTGCTCGGTCGTCACGACCTCGTCGCCCGGCTCGAGGCGCAGGCGGGCGTACATCAGGCCGAGCCCCATAGTGGTTGAGTCCGTGAGTGCCACCTGCTCCGCCGGGGTGCCTAGGTACTCGGCCGCGGCGTCTCGAGCCTCGTCCTCGAACATCGGCTCGGCCTGGCGTAGGTAGAGGGCCGTACCGGCGTCGAGGCCGCTGCGATGGCGCTCGATCGCCTCGCGCACGACTCGCGGATGCGAGGCGAGGAGGAAGGTCGTGAGGTTCACGTAAGCGGGGTCGAGCAGGAACTGGCGGGTGTCCGTCTTGCCGGCCTCGGAACCGGCGGCCCGTGCGTGGTCTTCGGAGCGGGCAAGCTCTCGTGCAGCTACATAGCCTCCCGCGCCGGCCAGTGTCGTCGCTCCCGCGAGCAGCCCGCCGCGAACCAAGAAGTCGCGCCGGTCGAGGCGGCGCGGCTCGTCGCTCACCCTGCTGGCTCCCAGACGGCGGCGGTTGCCGGCTTGTCCACTGGAACCTTGGCGAGCTTCGAGCCGTCGGCATTCATCACGTAGATCGTTCCCGGATCCCGTGTAAAGACGATTCGCGAGCCGTCCGGCGACCAGTTTGGGCCCGTGTCCTTCGTCCCGGCCTTGGTCAGAAGCGCAACCTTGAAGTGCTCGAACGTGAACACGGCGATGCGCCCGTCGCGTGTGATCGCGATCCGTGCGCCCTCGGGAGCCCAGGCGGGCGACGCGTCATCGTGCCGGCCGCGGATGAGCGGGTGCTGCTCGGTCCCGTCCACGTTGATCGCTAAGACGTCCTCGTCGTCCTTTTGGAAGCGGGTGAAGGCGAGCTGGCGCCCGTTCGGCGACCAGGTGCAGGAGTCCTCGTCGGCGATCGGGGTGTGCGTGAGCTGAGTGAGCCCAGAGCCGTCCGCGCCGGCGACGAAGAGGTCGAAGTGCTCCCCAGCTGCGCGCGAGAACGCGATGCGCGTGCCGTCGGGCGACCAGACCGGCTGGATCTCGGCCAGGTTGCCCTGGGTGAATCGTCTCAGACCGGAGCCGTCGATCCCGACGAGGTAGATGTGGGGCGACTCCCCTGGTATGGCGCGCGAGAACGCGATCGTCTTTCCGTCCGGGGAGACTGAAGGAGACCCGTCCGCGGCAACCCCGCCCTCCGGCGGCTGCGTGATTTCGCGTACGTCGGACCCGTCCACGGCCACGCTCGCCAGGTAGGCCTCGGCGGGCTCCTGCGATCCCACTGCGTGCAGCGCCAGCACAAGCCGTCCGCCGCCGGAAGTGGACACGGGCTTGGTCTTGGTAGCCGCCACCTTCGCTTTCAGATCCGCGTCGGTCGCACGAAAGTAGGCGAACGACGCGGCGAAGACAAGCGCGAAGGCGGCCACAGGGACAGCGGCAATCCAGGGAAGGCGCAGCAGCCGCATGTCGGTCCTACACCGGTCCGCTTGGTCCAGTTCCTCGCATACGGTTCGCGCCGACCTCCCAGTTCAACTGCTGAATCTCAGCGACTCCAAAGGCATTGCAAGGCGCGCAGAAGCGGACGACGGGGATCGAACCCGCGACCCTCAGCTTGGGAAGCTGATGCTCTACCGACTGAGCTACGTCCGCGTGCGGCCAAGCGTAGCGAAGGGTCGCTCGTGCGGGGGATAGCGCGAAAAGGGGCTCCAACCGACCATATGACCATGCGCGCCCTCAAATTCTGGCGCCGTGAAGACGGTCAGACCATGGCGGAATACGGCGTCATCCTCGCCGTGATCACCCCCGCGATCGTCGCGGTCATCGCGCTCATGTCCAGCTCAATCGCGGACGTGATCGGCCAAGTCGCCACCCTGCTCTAAAGGGCCTCACACAGCCCGAAAAGAGAGGGACGGCCGCCGCAGCGCCGTCCCTCAGGCCCAGGATCCTACTCCTTCGCGGTTGGGTATGGAAGATACTTAGCCGGGATTCAGAGAGAGGAGTCGGCATGGCTGAGAACGGCCTCGAGGAAACCGCGAGACAGCTCGTCGCGTCCGGCAAGGGCATCCTCGCCGCGGACGAAAGCGACGGAACGATCAAGAAGCGCTTCGACACGATCGGAGTGGAATCCACCGAGGAGACACGGCGCGCCTACCGCGACCTGCTCTTCACGACCCCCGGCATGGAGGAGCACATCAGCGGCGTCATTCTTTTCGACGAGACGATCCGCCAGAGCTCGGCGGACGGGACGGCTTTCCCGAAGCTGCTCGAGGGCAAGGGTGTCATCCCCGGCATCAAGGTAGACAAGGGAGCGAAGCCGCTTGCCCTCGCGGAAGGCGAGACGATCACCGAGGGGCTCGACGGGCTCCGCGAGCGGGTTGCCGAGTACCGGGACCTCGGCGCGCGCTTCGCCAAGTGGCGCGCGACGTACTCGATCGCCGACGAGCTCCCGAGCGAATACTGCGTCTGGGTGAACGCGCATGCGCTCGCCCGTTACGCGGCGCTCTGCCAGGAAGCCGGGCTCGTGCCGATCGTCGAGCCGGAGGTGCTGCAGGACGGCACCCATACGATCGAGGAGAGCGCGAAGGCGACCGGGCGTGTGCTCCTGGCCGTCTACCAGGAGCTCCACGACCAGCGCATCGACTTCAGCGGAACCCTGCTCAAGCCGAACATGGTGCTCTCCGGCTACTCCGCGCCGACGCGCGCCGGGGTGGACGAGGTCGCCGAGGCGACGCTCGAGGTCTTGTACAAGCACGTGCCGGCCGCGGTGCGCGGCATCGTCTTCCTCTCCGGCGGCCAATCGGACGAGGACGCGACCGCCCACCTGAGCGCGATGAACGCCAGAGGCCCACATCCGTGGGAGCTCTCGTTCTCTTACGGACGCGCTCTCCAAGCGGCGGCGCTCAACGCCTGGCGCGGCGAGGAGGCCAATGTCCAGGCGGCCCAGGAGGCTTTTGCGCACCGCGCGAAGATGAACGGCCTCGCCCGCTCGGGCTCCTACTCCCCGGAGATGGAGAAGGAGTTCGCTGGAGTCGCTTAGCGGTATTCCCGCCCTGACAAACGGGAAAGCTTTTCCAGGTGATGGTAGGCCTCGACGCGGCGGACCGTGCCGGAGCGCGAGCGCATGACGATCGAGTCCGTCACCGCGCCGTCCGTCGTGAAGCGGACGCCCTCGAGCAGCGCGCCGTCGGTGACTCCGGTGGCCGCGACGAAGATGTTGTCCCCCCCGACGAGGTCGTCCGTCTTCAGGACGCGATCGGGCTCGTAGCCCGCTTCGACGAGCCGCTGCCGCTCGTCGTCGTCGCGGGGCCAAAGGCGTCCCTGGACGGCCCCGCCGAGGCATTTCACCGCAGAGGCGGCGATCACGCCCTCGGGAGTCCCACCGATGCCCATCATGAGGTCGACCGGCGAGCCCTGGCGCGCGGCTGCAATGGCCGGGGCTACGTCCCCATCCGTGATCAGGTTGACCTTGGCGCCCACCTCGCGCAGGCCGCCGATGAGCTCCTGGTTGCGCTCACGGTCGAGGACGACAACGGTGATATCCGTGGGCTTGGAGCCCTTCGCTTCGGCGGCCCGGCGGACGTTGTCCTGAGGAGAGGCGTCGATGTCGAGCACGTCCGCGATCTCGGGCCCGGCCGCGATCTTGTCCATGTAGACCGCTGCGCCGGGGAAGAACATCGTCCCCCGCTCGGCGACGGCTATCACCGAAATCGCATTCGGCTGGCCCACCGACGTGAGCCGCGTACCCTCGAGCGGATCGACGGCCACGTCCACCTCGGGCGGCTGCCCGTTCCCTACCTCCTCCCCGTTGAAGAGCATCGGCGCCTTGTCCTTCTCGCCCTCCCCGATGACGACGACGCCGGCCATTGCGACCGTGTCCAGCATCGCCCGCATCGCGTCGACCGCCGCCTGGTCGGCCGCTTCCTTGTCGCCGCGCCCGATCCAGCGCGCACAACCCAGAGCCGCAGCCTCCGTGACGCGAACGAGCTCGAGGGCCAGGTTGCGGTCCGGGACGGAGCCGTTCCCGCCTTCCATGGCCGCGATCCTAAAGGGCCGGAGCCTCGGGCGACACTTCCGGCGCTTCGTCGTAGAGCACGACGAGCGCTCCCCCGACGAGCACGGCAGCACCCCCGACAACGACCTGCCACCCGAGGTCCTGGCCGAGGATGGCCCACGCGAGGAGGGACGCCGAGAGCGGATCCAGGTAGGCGAGCAGCCCAGCGGCCTGGGCCGTGACGTCCTTGAGCGCTCGCATGTAGAGGACTCCCGCCGCCGCTGTGAGCAGCGCGCCGAGCGCGATCACGTAGACCCAGTCGACACCGTGCGGGAGGAACCGCCCGCCGACCAGGGCAAACGGAAGCACGAGCACCGCGACCATCGCGTAGCTCCAGAAGGCGACCGCGACGGGGGCGATGTTCCGGACGAGGCTCTTCGTCCAGATGACGATGAGGGCGTACGTGATCGCAGCGCCGAGGCCCGTTGCCACGGCGGCTGGGTCGGCG
>Ga0307308_10000177_pt1 | contig 20151 bp, 21 predicted proteins | sample ER_DNA_195_FD_194501 | JGI IMG/M metagenome (GOLD analysis project Ga0307308, IMG submission 194501) | Bulk soil microbial communities from the East River watershed near Crested Butte, Colorado, United States - ER_DNA_195 | ecosystem: Environmental > Terrestrial > Soil > Floodplain | place...
GACCTCGCGCGGCACGAGCTCGAGCAGCTCCTCGAGGTCGAGCTCGAACGCGCCCCAGACGCCCTCGAGCACGGACGGGTGGAGCTCGCCGACGGTCCCGGCGCCGAACGCCGCCGTCTTGCGCGGGTGGAAGAGGTCGTGACTCGCGCGCTCGAAAAGCGGCTCGGCCTTGAGCGCTGCGAAGAGCGCCTCGACGATCCCTTTCGCGCGGCTCCAGCCGCCCTCGACGACCGCGGCGAGGTGCTTGCGCTCATTCGGAAGCTCGCCGCTGGGCAGGTAGACGCGCGCGATCTCGAACAACTGGATGCCGCGCGCGCCGAGCTCGGCGTTGGCCCGGGCCGCCTCGATCAGGCTCGGCAGGAGCCGCGTGCGCAGGACGGCCAGCTCAATGGAGATCGGGTCGGGGAGGCGCCACGCGTTCGGGTCGGCGTCGCTTTCGCGGAGCGACGGCGTGTAGGTCTCGACGAGGCCGAGGCCGGCAAGGACGTCTTCGACCCGCCGCTGCAGCTGCTGAAGCGGCGTGAGCGACCCGAACATCGCCCGCCGCTCGGGCAGCGTGAACGGCACCTCGTCGAGGCGGAAGCGCGCGACCTCCTCGACGACGTCGATCTCGCGCGTCACCTCGTGCGCCCGCCAGGTCGGCGCGAGGATCTCGTCGCCGTGGTGCTCGAAGCCGAGGCGGCCGAGGAGCGCGTACTGGTCGTCGGGCGGAGTCGCGAGGCCGACCACTTCGTCGGCGCGCTCGGGCCGGAAGCGGATGACAGGGCGTTCGGGCAGCTTGTCCTGGACGTCGACGTGACCCACCCAGCGCGCGCCTGCGGTCTCGACGAAGAGCTGCGTCGCCAGCTTTGCGGCAGGCTCGGCCAGGTACGGGTCGACGCCTTTCTCCCAGCGGTTCGAGCCCTCGGTGCGGAGGCGCAGGCGCTCGGAGCTGCGATAGATCCCGCTCGGCTCGAAGTTCGCCGCCTCGAGAAGCACATCGGTCGTCTCCTCGCCGATCTCGGTCTCTTCGCCGCCCATGATTCCGGCGAGCGCGATGGAGCGCTCGGCGTCGGCGATCATCAGGTCGCTCGGCTCGAGGGCCCGCTCGACGCCATCGAGGGTGCGGAGCTTCTCCCCCGGTCGGGCGCGCCGGACGACGATCTTGCCGCCCTGCAGCTTCGCGGAATCGAACGCGTGGAGTGGGTTGCCGAGCCCGAGCATGACGTAGTTCGTAATGTCGACGACGTTCGAGATCGGCCGCATACCGGCGGCGAGCAGGCGCGCCTTGAGCCAGACCGGCGCGGGGCCGATCGCGATGTCGCGGAAGAGCCGCCCGATGTAGCGCGGGCAGCCCTCCAAGTCCTCGACCGTGACGTCGACCGGCTCGTCCCCGGCCGGCTCCGGGTCCCCGCCCGGCAGCGGAGCAAGTTCGAGGTCGTACAGCGCCGCGACCTCGCGGGCGATGCCGTAGACCGAGAGCAGGTCGGGCCGGTTGCCGGTCGACTCGACGAGCAGGACGTCGTCGACGAGCGGCAGGACGTCGGTGAGTGGCGTCCCCGGCTCCGTTTCCGGCAGCACCATGATCCCCGAGTGGTCAGTCCCGAGGTCGACCTCGTCCTCGGCGAGGATCATCCCGTCGGAGAGCTCGCCGCGAACCTTCCGCTGCTCGAGCTGGAGGCCGTTCGGGAGCACGGCGCCGGGCAGCGCAACGGCGACCGTTGCTCCGGCGCCGAAGTTCCACGCGCCGCAGACGATCTGGCGCGGCTCGCCCTCCCCCACGTCGACGCTGCAGAGCTGCAGCCGGTCGGCGTTCGGGTGCTTCGCCGCCTCGAGCACACGGCCGACGCGGAAGAGGCCGAGGTTGCCGTCGGTGTCGGCGATGCCGCGCCGCTCGATTCCGTCGACCTCCGCGGTCGCGATCGAGAGCCGCTCCGCGAGCTCCTCGAGCGGCATCTCGACGGCGACGTAGTCGCGCAGCCAGGAAACCGGAACCCTCAAAACTGGGTCAGGACGCGGAGGTCCCCCTCCCAGAGGGGCCGGATGTCCGGGAAGTCGTAGTGGAGCTGGGCGACGCGCTCGATCCCGCAGCCGAACGCGAAGCCCGACCACTCGTCGGGGTCGACGCCCACGTTCTGGAAGACCCGCGGGTCGACCATGCCGGCGCCGCCCATCTCGATCCAGCCGGAGTAGCGGCAGGTGCGGCACCCGGCGCCGCCGCAGATCCCGCAGGAGACGTCCGGCTCGATCGACGGCTCCGTGAACGGGAAGTAGTGCGTGCGGAAGCGGACGCGGCGCTCCGGCCCGAAGATCGCGCGCATCACGTGCAGGAGCGTGCCCTTCAGGTCTGCGAGCGTGATGTGCCGGTCGACCGCCAGGCCCTCGAACTGGTGGAAGATCGGGTAGTGGGTCGCGTCGATGTCGTCGCGCCGGTAGACGCGGCCGATCGAGACCATGTAGATGGGCGGCTCGCGCTCTTGTAGCGCGAAGATCTGGCTCGGCGAGGTCTCCGTGCGGAGAACATGGGTCTCGTCGAAGAAGAACGTCGCTCGCGGCGACCGGGCCGGGTGCCACTCGTCGAAGGCGAGCTTGTCGAAGTTGAACTCGGTCGTCTCGACCTCGCGATCGTCGCGGATCTCGTAGCCGAGGCTGAGGAAGGCGTCCTCGATCTGGCGGCGCGTCTGCGTGGTCGGGTGGAGGTGCCCGACCGGGAACTGTTCGCCGGGCCAGGTGACGTCGACCTCGTCTCCGGCGAGCCGCTGGTTGAGCTCGGCGCGCTCGAGCTCGGCTCGGCGCTGCTCGACCTGGGCCTCGAGGCGGTCGCGGAGGCTGTTGAGGGTCATTCCCGTCTCGCGGTCGCGAACCGCTCTGAGCGCCTGCGCGAGGTCGCTCTTCCGGCCCAGGTAGCGGACGCGTGCGTCCTCGAGCTCCGCGAGCGTCGCGGCACCCGCGATCGCGCTTTGCGCCTCGGTTTCGAGGGCTTTCGGATCCACCGGGCGACTGTACCATCGCCCCTCTTGAGCGCTTACGACTCGATCGCGGAGCTGTACGACCCCTGGAGCCGGAGCGTCACCGAGGACGTCGCGTTCTACGTCGAGGAGGCGAAGCGCGCCGGGTCGCCCGTGGTGGAGCTCGCGGTCGGGACCGGGCGGATCGCCATCCCGACGGCTGCGGAGGGCATCCGCGTGATCGGGATCGACTCGTCGCCGGGGATGCTCGAGGTCTGCCGGGCTCGCGCCGAGCTCGCCGGTGTGGCCGGGCTGCTCGACCTGCGGCTCGGCGATCTGCTGGAGCCGCCGGTCGACGAGCGCGTGCGGCTGGTGACGTGCCCGTTCCGCTCGTACCTGCACTTGCTCGACGACGACTCACGGGTACGTGCGCTGGGGGCAGCTCGCTCGCTGCTGGTTCCCGGCGGGCGGCTCGTCTTCGACGTGTTTGCCCCAGCCGCGGACGACATCGAGGAGACGCACGGCCGCTGGCTGGAACGCGAGCCCGGGATCTTCGAGCGCGCGGACTGGGACACGACCGCGCGGACGCTGACCCTCTCGGTACGCGGCGAGGGCGGCGCGACGACGTTTACCCTTGCCTGGCTCTCACCGGACGAGTGGCGCGCGTTGTTGGAGAAGGCCGGCTTTCAGGTGCTGGGCTGCTACGGGTGGTTCGACAAGCGCCCGTATCGCGGCGGCGAAGACACGGTCTGGATCGCCCGGCGCCCGCGGTAGTCCCAGACCTCGGGGTTTGACCCCGGGTGTTGGAGAACAGCGGGATTGCACCTCGTTTTAGACACGGTCTGGATCACCCGCCGGCCGCGGTAGTTCCAGACCCCGGGGTCTGACCCCGGGTGTTGGAGAACAGCGGGATTCCGCCTCGTTTTGGACGGTTAGAGCAGCTCGATCTCGTCGCCGACGGCGACTTCGCCCGACTCGACGACTCGGGCCAGCATGCCGCGCTTGTCGTCGAGCTCGGCTCGCAGGCCCTGGCGGAGGTCGTCCATCCGCTGGCACGGGTCGCAGACCATCGTGATCTCGAAGACGGCCTCCCCCACGCGGACGCGCTGGCCGACCGGCCACCGCTGGACGTCATCGCCCGCGACGGTCAGGTTTTCGCGGATCGCGCCCGGTTCGACGCCGACCGACTCGAGGTGCTGCAAGGAGACGAACAGCACCTCGCGGCGCGGCGGGTTCGCGTGGGCACAGCCCTCCATCCCCTGTCCCGCGATCGCCTGCAGCCGCTCATGTGCGAGCGAGCGGCCGCTCTTGCGCGCCGGCGAGGTGAAAATCCCGGCAATCGAGGGCATGCGGCGAGTCTAGCCTCGCAACCGGCGCCGCTCGGAGAGCGCGAGCGCGGCCGCCACGGCGACGTTCAACGACTCGGCGCCGGGCTCGAGCGGGATCGAAACACGCGCCTCGCAGGCCCGAACCACTGACTCAGGCAGGCCCTCACGTTCCGCGCCGAGCACGAATGTCACCGGGTCGCCCAGGTCGGCCTCGTGCAGCGGCTCGCCGCCGTGCGCTACCAAAGCGAGACGGCGGCCGGGCGCGTGCTCGAACGCCCCGAGCGGAACACGGAAGACCGCGCCCATCGAGGCGCGCAGCGCCTTCGGGCCGGTCGGATCCCCACAGCCGGACGAAAGCGCCACAAACGCCGGTCCCAGCCCGTCCGCCGACCGTAGGATCGTCCCGACGTTGCCGGGGTCGCCCACGTGCCAGAGCGCGAGCCCGACCGCCGGCGCCGAGGCCGGCTCCAGCCGCGGTAGATCGTCACGCCGAAACACCGCGATCCGCCGCGAAGGATGCGGCAGACCTGAGACCGACGCAAGCACCTCCGAAGAGACGTTCTCGCCGGCGACGAGCAGCTCGACCGGCTCGAGCCCTGCCGCCAAACCGGCCTCGACCAGATCCTCCCCCTCGACGACGAACAGCCCCGACTTGTGCCGCTGCCGAGCGGACGCGAGTTTGCGAACGAGCTTCAGCCGCGGATTAGCGGCCGAGGTGATCAGCTGTTCAGCGCGGCCTTGGCCTGCTCGGCGATCTTGCCGAACGCGGCCGGGTCGCTGACCGCGAGGTCCGCCAAGACCTTCCGATCCAAAGGAATCTCGGCCTTGCGCAGCCCGGCCACGAACTGGTTGTACGAGAGCCCTTCCTTCCGGGCGGCCGCGTTGATGCGCATGATCCAGAGCCGCCGGAAGGTGCGCTTCTTGTTCTTCCGGTCGCGGTAGGCGTAGACGAGCGAATGGTCGAGCTGCTCCTTCGCGCGCTTGTAGCTCGAATGCTTGAGGCCCCAGTAGCCGCGGGTCTGCTCGAGCACCTTGCGGCGCTTCTTCCGTGCGTGGACGGAGCGCTTAACCCTTGGCATTGCTCAACCACGCCCCAACAGCTTCTTGATGTTCTTCTGATCGCTCGGCGCCACCGGCCTAGCTTGCCGGACGCGCCTCCGCTTCCCTGACTTGCTCTTCACCAGGTGGCCGGGAGGGGTGGTCCGGATCCTGCGGCGGCGCCGCAGCTTGCCTGTCCCCGTCAGCCGGAACCGCTTCTTCGCTGCGCTGTGTGTCTTCTGCTTTGGCATCGTCTTTCTTCACTCCCGCATTCTTCGTCGGTCCCAAGACCATCACCATGTTGCGCCCGTCGAGGAGCGGCGGCGACTCGACCTGGCCGATCTCCTTCACGTCCTCTGCCAGCCGCATCAGCAGGTCGCGCCCGCGCTCCGGGTGGGTCGTCTCCCGGCCGCGGAACATGATCGTCACCTTCACCTTTGCGCGCTGGTTGAGGAAGCGCTGGACGTGATTCTTCTTGGTGTTGTAGTCGTGGATTCCGATCTTGGGCCTGAGCTTGATCTCCTTGACGTTGATCGAGACCTGGTGCTTCCGGGCCAGCTTCGCCTTCTGTTCCTGCTCGTACCGGTACTTGCCGTAGTCCATCACCTTGGCGACGGGCGGATCGGCCTGGGCGGCGACCTCGACGAGATCGAGATTCTTGCCCCACGCGTACTCGCGCGCTTCGTCAGAGTCTTTGATCCCGAGCTGCTCCCCGTTCTCGCCGATGAGCCTGACCTTCGGCGCGCGGATCATCTCGTTGATTCGGGCTTGCGGTACCGGTGCGCGGTCCGGTTCTACCGACCGGCGTGGTCTCAAAGGGCCTTCACCAAGTTCTCGGTTCCTCCTTCTCGAAACGACAAGACCGCTGCCAGGCAGCGGCCCTGATCCTCGTCAATCCGACTCGGTTGAACCTCCGCGAAGCTCAAACGGCTTGGGAGGTGAGGGTGGGCCCCTGCTTGGTCAGGACCTAAGCGTAGCAAGCTGTTCGCGGAGCTCGTCCAGCGACTTCGTGGACTGCTCTCCCCCGCGCTCGCGCACCGCGAGCGACTCGTCGGACTCCTTGTCGCCGTAGACGATCACGACGGGGATCTTCTCCACCTCGGAGTCGCGGATCCGCTTGCCGACGGTCTCGTCGCGCTCGTCGACCTCGACGCGATACTCGCCCAGCTTCCCCGCGAGCTCCTTCGCGGCCGCGCGGTGCCCTTCGCCGACCGGGATCACGCGGATCTGCACCGGGGCGAGCCAGAACGGGAACGCGCCCCCGTAGTGCTCGATGAGGATTCCGATGAAGCGTTCGAACGAGCCGTAGAGCGCGCGGTGGACGACGTAGAGCGGATGCTCGGTGTTGTCCGGGCCGACGTAGGTGAGCCCGAACCGCGAGGGCATCTGCGAGTCGAGCTGGATCGTGCCCATCTGCCACTTGCGGCCGAGCGAGTCCTCCATGTGGAGATCGATCTTCGGGCCGTAGAACGCGCCCTCGCCGGCGGCGATCGTGTACGGGATGTCGTTCAGCTTCAGCGCCTCCTCGAGCGCGGCCTCGGTCATGTCCCACTGCTCGTCGGTGCCGATCTTGTTGTCGGGCCGCGTCGAGAGCTCGGCGCTTGCCGTGAGGTCGAAGAGGCTGTAGAGGTAGCGCGCGTAGTCGACGACCGCGGCGATCTCGTCCTGGATCTGCTCCTCGGTGCAGAAGATGTGCGCGTCGTCCTGCGTCACGATGCGCACGCGCAGGAGGCCGTGCAGCGTCCCGCTCAGCTCGTTGCGGTGCAGAGGCGCCGGCTCGGCGAAGCGGATCGGCAGCTCGCGGTAGCTCCGCAGCCTGCTGCCGAAGAGGAGCATGTGGCCGGGGCAGTTCATCGCCTTCATCGCCCACGGGTGCTCGTCGACCTCGAGCTTGAACATCAGGTCCTCGTACTTCGGGAAATGGCCCGAGGTGTAGAAGGTGTCGGCGTCGTAGATCAGCGGCGTCCGCACCTCGAGGTAGCCGCGCTTCCGATTCTCCCGCTGGCGGATCTTCTCCAGCTCCATCCAGATCGCCATCCCCTTGGGATGCCAGAGCGGCGAGCCGGGCGAGTGTTCGCTGAAGTGGAAGAGGTCGAGCTGTGGTCCGATCCGGCGGTGGTCACGTGCCCGCGCCTGCTCGAGCCGCTCGAGGTAGGCATCTAGGTCTTGCTGGTTGTAGAAGGCCGTGCCGTAGATCCGCGTCAGCTGCGTGTTCTTCTCGTCGCCGCGCCAGTACGCGCCGGCGAGGCCGGTCAGCTTGAGCGCCTTGATCGGCTCGGCGTTCTGCAGGTGCGGGCCGCGGCAGAGGTCGGTGAAGTCGCCCTGGGTGTAGAAGGTGATCGGGCCATCGGCGGTGTCGACGAGCTCGACCTTGTAGTTCTCGCCCTCCTCCGCGAAGCGGCGCTTCGCCTCCTCGGCGGAGACCTCCTCGCGGTTCCAGGAGCGGCCATCGGCGATCTCCTTGCGGATCTCCTCCTCGATCTTCTCCAGGGCCTCCTCGCCGATCGGCTCCGGGAACTCGAAGTCGTAGTAGAAGCCGTTCTCGATCGGCGGGCCGATCGCGATCTTCGTGCCGGGGTAGAGGCGCCGGACCGCCTCGGCCAACAGATGCGCAGCCGAGTGACGGAGGACGTAGAGCGCGTCGGGGTCTTCCGAGTCGCGGGTTGTCAGGATCTGGATCTGCTGGCCGTCCTCGAGCGCGAGGCGCAGGTCCTGGACGCGCCCGTCCGAGCGCACGAGGACGGCCTGCTCGGCGAGCTTCGGGCCGATCGCACGCGCGGCGTCGAGCCCGGTCGCGCCCGCGGGCAGCTCGAGCTCGGAGTTGTCCGGCAGGACGACCTTCATCCGGCGGCTCGGTTGGAGGGCAGGCGGGAGCTCAGGCGGCGCAGAAGGCGCGTTGTCAGCCGAGCGTGTCCCGGAACATCACGGATTCAGCCTAGCGAATGGCGGGCAAAGGCGCACCATGGAAAACGACGACCAGCCCCGCGAAGACGATCGCAACGACGAGCTCGAGGAGTCGCCGGCCCCTGACCCTGAAGAAGGGGAGCCGCGGGCCGACGACGACCCGCAGGCCGACTAGTTAAGACGGCCGCACGGGCAAAGCCCGCACGGCCTCTCTGGTCGGCGCCGCCTAGTCGGCGCCTTCGTCGCCCTCGACCGCGGCCTTCAGCTCGGACGGGCACTTGAGCCAGTAGCTCTCGCGCAGCCACTCGCAGGCGGCCTCGAGCGACTCTTCGTCCGTCACCGCCGCCGTGATCCAGCCGTAGCGGCCGACGTGGCTCGCCGTCCGCACGTACGGGAGCAGGTGCGCGATGTCGCGCTCCTCGGCGGTGAGCTTGACCGTCACGTCGACCGAGCTGTCGCGCGTCACCACCCAGCCGAAGACCTTGTTCTCGCCGACCTTGAAGACCGGGAAATCGCCCCACGGCCGGTCCTCGTAGGCCTCGGGAAAACCGAGGGCCAGTGCCTTGATCTCCTCCTCGATCGCCTGCAGACGCACGGCCCCATTCTTGCCGTTTCGGACTCTCGTGGGCGGGCAAGCGCAGACGACTCGAAAACAAGAAGAGGGGATGACATGGGCAAGAGCGTTCGAGACGCGATGACATCGAGCCCGTGCACGATCGACGCCGAGAAGCCGGTCGCGTACGCGGCGAAGATGATGAAGCAGGAGAACGTCGGCATTGCCCCGATCGTCGAGGGCGATCGCCTGATCGGAACGCTGACCGACCGCGACATCGCCGTCCGCGTCGTCGCCGAGGGCAAGAGCCCGGAGACCACGCGCGTGCGCGAGGTCGCATCGGCGGCGCCCGTCACCGTCGATCCTGAGCAGGATCTGGACGAGGCGTTGCGGTTGATGGCGACCCACCAGGTGCGGCGGCTGCCGGTCGTCGAGGAGGACGGCCGCGTCGTCGGCGTGCTCGCCCAGGCCGACGTCGCCGAGGAGGCGAAGGCCAAGAAGACCGGCGAGCTGGTCGAGGAGATCTCCAAGGACTGAGGGAAGGCTCCTGGGAACCTAGACTCCGCTTGATGAGGCCCAAGACGCTCACTTGCCGCGTCGGGGCGGGGTTGTCCGGCGCCGAGGGCGCCGTTTCAGCCGCCGCCGAGGCCGCGCGGGACGCTCGCGCGGCTCTCGGCGGCGCACCCGTGGACCTCGCGTTCGTCTTTCTCTCCGCGGATCACCTCGACGAGGCCGAAGCCGCGCTCTGGACGGCCTCGACCGAGCTCGAAGCGGCAAACCTGCTCGGCTGCGTCGCCCAGGGCGTCGTCGGACATGACCGCGAGCTCGAGGAAGGCCCGGGTGTGTCCGTCTGGGCCGGCGCGTTCCCGGACAGCGCCATCGAGACGTTCCACGCGACTGCGTTCGAGACCGACGACGGCATGGCTGTGGGAGGAATTCCCGCGCTCGAGGACGCAGACCTCGTCACGCTGCTCGTCGACCCGTTCACTTTCCCGGTCGTGGCTCTGCTGCCCGAGCTCGACGGGGTCCCGATCGTCGGCGGGCTGGCCGCGGCGACGGGCGAGCCGGATACCCAGGCGCTTTTCCTCGACGGCGAGGTCGTGCGCGAAGGCGCCGTCGGAGCGGTGCTGCGCGGCGTGCCCGTGAAGACCGTCGTGTCACAGGGTTGCGCGCCCGTCGGGACGGACTCCGTGATCACGAGCGCCGAGGAGAACGTCGTCCTCGAGCTGGCAGGGAAGCCTGCCCTGCAGCGCCTCCGCGACGAGCTGAGCGCGATGACCGTCGAGCAGCAGGGCCTGGCGGCGCGCGGCGGTGTTCTCGCCGGGCTCGTGATCGACGAGAATCGCGCCGAGTACCGCCGCGGCGACTACCTGATGCGCGGCCTGATGGGCGCTGACGAGGAAACGGGCGCGCTCGCGATCGGCGAGGCGGTGCGGGTCGGGCAGACGCTCCGCTTCCACGTGCGCGACGCGGCCTCGGCCGATGAGGATCTCCGCGAAGGGCTTGCCGACGCGCTGAACGGAGGCTCGGCGGCAGGCGCGCTGCTCTTCACCTGCAACGGCCGCGGCAGGAACATGTTCCCCGCACCGGACCATGACGCACGCGCCGTCGCCGAAGCACTCGGCGGGGACGCGCTCGCCGGCTTCTTCTGCGCCGGCGAGATCGGCCCGGTTGGCGGGCAGCCCTTCCTGCACGGCTTCACGGCGACCCTGGCGATCTTCCTGGAAAGCTAGGGAAGCTCCAGGACCATTCCTTCGCGGGCGAGAGTCGGGCCGTCTCCATTGCGCCCGGCGAGCTCGCGTGCCCGGGCCCCGAGCCGGTCGAGAGAACCGTCCCCGTGCAGCGGCTCGTGGTGGAAGAGCAGTAGCCGCCTCGCTGACACGGCGTCCGCGTACGCGACCGCATCTGCCACGCTCGAGTGCCCCCAGCCGACGCGGTGCTCGTACTCGTCCTCGAAGTACTGCGCGTCGTGAAGAAGCAGGTCGACGCCTTCCGCAAGCGAGCCGCCGGAGATCCAGTCTCGCGACCTGTCGGCGATCGCGCCTGCTAGTGCCGGCTCGTGATCCGGCAGGTACGCGAAGCTCGAGCTCGCGGTCTCGATGCGGTAGCCCACCGTCGACCCCGGATGCACCACGAGGTCCGCCGACACCCTGGCGCCGTTCAGGGTCCACGGCTCGCGGGGCACGTCATGGAACGTGATCCGAGCCGGAGCCTCCCGCAGGTCACGAGGAAAAAGGGGCGGCGAGAAGGAGCGGGCGACTCGATCCCGGAGGCTGCAGACCGGCGACGGCGGCCCCCAGATGTCGACCGACACGTCCCTGTCCCACAAAGGGCCGAAGAACCGGAGCCCTTCGAGGTGGTCGAGATGCAGGTGCGTGAGCAGCACGTGGAAACGCCGAATCCCGCGCTCGAGGAGCTCGCTCCCAAGCTGTCTGATCCCGGTTCCCGCGTCGAGCACGAGGACGGCGCCGTCCTCCAGCGTCACCTCGACGCATGACGTGTTTCCGCCGTACCGCACAGTCTCGGCGCCCGGCGTCGGCAGCGAGCCACGGCAGCCCCAGATTCTCAGGCGCATGCTCAGACCCGCCAGAAGATCGTCACTGTCCCGACCAGCTCGTCGGCGTGCGCGAAGAGTGGGAAAGCCGTCACCTCGACCTCGCGAACGACGCCGTCGATGCCCGTGGTCCGGAAGCGCTGGTGCGCCGGCCGCCGTTCGCTGAGCGCGATCCCTGTCGGCCGGTGCTCGAGCGGCAAGGCCTCGTCAGTCTCGACCGAGCGCGGTGAGTACCGGGCGCTCCAGTCCTCGAGGGGCATCTCGCCGGCCTCCGAGAACGAGACCCCGAAGACCTCCTCCGCCGCCTCGTTGTAGTAGACGAGCCAGCCCCGCTCGTCGGTGATCATCGTTCCCGTCGCAAGGTTCGAGGCGAACTCGCGGGCGAGGATCAGGACGAGGTGTTTCTGACGCACCGCGGCCACGCGTGAAGCCTACGCCGTCGCGCGGCCGCGGCGAATCTGCAGGAACCTAGGCGGTCTCGGCGAGAGCGGTCGTACAGCTTGAGCGGCCGCGCTTCTCGAGGTACTGCTGGTGGTAGTCCTCGGCCGGGTAGAACGTCTGCGCAGGCTCGATCACGGTCACGATCGGCTTGCGATAGCGCCCCGACTGGTCCAGCTCGGCCTTCGAGCGCTCGGCGGCCTCGCGCTGCTCGTCGTCGTGGAAGAAGACGACCGAGCGGTACTGGTCGCCGACGTCCCAGCCCTGGCGGTTCAGCTGCGTCGGGTCGTGCTTGCCCCAGAAGACGCCGAGCAGGTCCTCGTAGGAGACCTGCTCCGGGTCGTAGGTGACCTCGACGACCTCGGCGTGGCCGGTCGTGTGCGAGCAGACGTCCTGGTAGGTCGGATTCTCGAGATGACCGCCCTCGTAGCCGGCCTCGGTCTTCGTCACGCCGTCGATCTGCCGGAATGCGGCCTCGACGCCCCAGAAGCAGCCGGCGCCGAACGTTGCCTTCTTCTCCAATTTCACTCCTCCTCGTGCTTCAAAGCGGCTGAATTGATGCAGTAACGCTGGCCGGTCGGCGCGGGGCCGTCCGGGAAGACGTGCCCGAGATGGCCGCCGCAGGCGGCGCACAGGACCTCGGTGCGGGTCATCCAGAGGCTTCTGTCCGTCTCTTCCTCCACGGCCTCGCCGCTGGCGGGCGCATAGAACGCGGGCCAGCCGCAACCCGAGTCGTACTTCGTCTCGGAGTTGAACAGCTCGGCGCCGCAACCCGCGCACCGGTAGGTACCGGGGTCGAACGTGTGGTCGTACTCGCCGCTGAACGGGCGCTCCGTTCCCTTCTCGCGCAGCACGTGGTACTGCTCGGGGCTCAGCTCGGCCCGCCACTCGGCTTCGGTTTTCTTGATCTTGTTCACGTTGAACAGTCTTGCAGGAGCGCTATTTGTTACAGCGGCCGTACCGGCAAAGCCGGCACGGCCTCTTATGCGGCGTCGCAAGCGCCGCCTTAGGCGGCCGCGATGGCCCGGTAGCCCAGCAATGCGCCGAAACCCGTGAGCGCAAGCCCCGCGCAGGCGTCGACGCCCCGCATCGCCTGCGGTCGCAGCCAGCGCCTGCAGACCGAGACGGCGGAGCTGAGGATCGTGAACCAGGCGAGGCTGCCGAGACCGATGCCGAGCAGCAGCACGACGGCCGGCGGGCCCGAGTGCACATGGGCCGCCGCACCGGCCGCCGCGAAGCCGCCGGTCCAGAGCGCGATCGTGAGTGGATTCGTTGCGGTCGCCCCGAGCGAGGTGACGAAGGCCCGCTTGGGCGTTCGCTATCGGCCGAGCGCCTGGGCACCATCACTGGAGGGGCACTAGACGCCGAAGGTCTGGGCCAAAAGGAACACGTTCAGGCCGGAGATGACGATCGCCATCCCCCACGCCGCCGTGGTGGTGAGCCGCCCGTTGACGTGCACGCCCATCACGTCGCGCCGCGAGGTCAGCCGCACGAGCGGGATCAGCGCGAACGGGATCCCGAACGAGAGCACGACCTGGCTCAGCACCAGCGCGTTCGTCGGGCTGACGCCGATCGCGAGCACGATCAGCGCGGGCGCCATCGTCACGAGCCGCCGGACCGCGATCGGGATCTGCAGGTTCACGAAGCCCGCCATGACGATCTGGCCCGCGTAGGTGCCGACGCTCGACGAGGAGACGCCCGACGCGAGTAGCGCGACCGCGAACGTGAGCGCTGCAAACCCGCCCACGTAGTGCGAGAGCCCCGCGTGCGCGCCCTCGATGGATTCGATGTTCAGGCCGCGCACGTGGAAGACCTCGGCCGCAATGACCAGCATCGACAGGTTGATCAGGCCGGCCAGCCCGAGCGCGATGATCACGTCGAGCCGCTCGAAGCGCAGGAGCCGCTTCCGCTCGCCGTCGTTGTGCGCGAGCATGCGCTTGTTTGTCAGCGCCGAATGAAGGTAGATCGCGTGCGGCATGACCGTCGCGCCGATGATCCCGACGGCGAGGTAGACGGAGCTGGTGCCCGACAGGTGCGGGACAAGGCCGTGGACAGTCTCCGTCGTCGAGGGCCCGATCTTGAACGTCTCGTAGAGGAAGCCGAGGAAGATCAGGCCCAGGAGCGCCGTGATCGCGATCTCGAAACGCCGGTAGCCGTGCCGCTGCAGGCCGAGGATCCCGAAGGCGACGAAGCCGGTGATCACGCCTGCAGGCAGGAGCGGCACGTGAAAGAGCAGGTTCAGGCCAATCGCCGCACCGAGGAACTCCGCGATGTCGGTCGAGATCGCGATCAGCTCCGCCTGAACCCACATGAACCAGGACAGCGGTCGCGGATAGTGCTCGCGGAAGTTCTGCGAGAGGTCGCGGTCGGTGACGATCCCGAGCTTCGCGGAGAGGTACTGGATCAGCATCGCCATCAGGTTCGCGGCGACGATCACCCAGACCAGCAGGTATCCGAACTCGGCGCCCGCGCGCACGTTGGTCGCGAAGTTGCCCGGATCGACGTACGCAATCGAGGCGACGAAGGCCGGGCCGAGCATCGCCAACGTCGCCTTGCGGCGGCCCTGCGCGAGGAGGCGCTCGACGGGGGTGCCTTCGAGGACGGCGGTCGAGTCGACCGGCGTCACGCGTTCTCCGAGACGCGCATCGCGCGCGCGAGGGTCGCGCCGAGGACATGCACTTCGCCGCCGGAGCGCGCGTAGACCGGGCCGTCGAACGGCTGGCGCTCGACCACCTCGAGGCTGGCGCCCGGGGCGATGCCCCGCTCGGCCAGGAAGCGGAGCATTTCGGGGTCGGTGTCGGACACGCGCACGAATGTCCCTTGCTGCCCCGGCTCGAGGTCGTAGAGCGCGCGGGCCTCGTCGGCCGGGATCGTCAGATCGCGGCTAGGGATGGGATCGCCGTGCGGGTCGAGGGTCGGGTCGCCGAGCTTGGCGGCGATCAGCTCCTCGAGACCCTCCGAGAGGACGTGCTCGAGCACCTCGGCCTCCGCATGCACTTCGTCCCAGCTCATGCCCAGGTTCTCGACCAGGAAGAGCTCGAGCAGGCGGTGGTGGCGGATGACCTCCAGCGCGACCAGACGCCCTCGCTCGGTCAGGCGTACGCCGCGATACGGCTCGTGCTCGACCAGGCCCAGGGCGACAAGCTTCTTCAGCATCCCGGAGACGGAAGCCGGCCGGACATTGAGCCGCTCGGCGAGCGCCGTGGTCGAGACGGTGCCGTCGCGCGTCTCCAGCGTGTAGATCGCCTTCGCGTAGTCCTGCACGGCCGCAGTGAGTTCGGGGGACTGAACTAATTCTTGAGGCATGCCTAAATTCTAACCACTCAGAGGCTTCTGGCAAGGTCTTGGGATGCCGACCAACTACGAGCGTGCGTTCGAGGAGCGGCCCGAGGTCTACGCCGCGTGGCAACAGCTGAACGGGGCGATCAAGGCCGGAATGGACCTCCGCCGCTACGAGTTGGCAACGCTGGCCGCGGCGCGGCGGCTTCGCTCGAGCTACTGCTGCCTTGCCCACGGCACCGTGCTGATAGACCGCTTCGGGGCGCCTGTACGCGAGATTGCGCTCGACCACCGGGCCGCCGGGCTCGACGAGATCGACGTCGCCGTGATGGACCTGGCCGAGCGCGTCGTCGACGATGCGACCTCGATCGGCGAGTCCGACCTGCAGCACCTCCGCGACCTCGGTCTCTCGGACACGGAGATCATGGACGTCGTGCTCGCGGCCTCCGCGCGCTGTTTCTTCTCGAAGACGCTCGACGCGCTCGGGGTGCTACCCGATGCGAGCTACGCGGAGCTCGACCCAGAGCTACGCAAGGCGCTCGTCGTCGGCCGACCGATCGCTCCCGCCTGAAGCCGCCAAGGACTGAAGCCGCCAAGGACTCACGCGCTCAGCTCCACAAGCCGCTGCTTGATGCGGTCGCGCGCCTCAGGGTCGTCGAGCCGGTCGGCGATGCTCGCGGCGTGCGACCGGAGAGCGGCGGCCTGGGTGTGGGCGCTGAGCGAGGTCGCCCGGTTCGCGGCTCGCTCGAGGTATTCGAGCGCGCGCTCGAGGTCACCTCCGCGCGCGTAGTAGAAGGCGAGGCGCTCGAGCTGCTCGTCGAGCGAACCGGTGAACACCCGCTCGTGTGCCGCCGCAACGCGGCAGTAGAGCTCGCGCCGTCTTGCCCGCGTCAGGGTCGAGAGCGCCGCCTCCTGAAGCAGGCCGTGGGTGAACGTGTATTCGCGGTTCGGGACCGGCCGGACCTCGCGGATGATGTTCGCCCGCAGGAGCCGCGCGAGGTTCAACTCCACGTCCTCGACCCCGGAAGCCGAGGCCAGCAACGTCGGAGCGAAGGTCCGGCCGAGGACCGCTCCGGCCTGGGCCACGCGGCGCGCATCTCGCGGAAGGGCGGCGACCCGGGAGACGAGCAGGCTCTCGAGCCCGGTCGGTAACTGCGCGGCCGGACGGGTCAACGCCCACGTGTGACGCGCGGCGAGGCCTCCGCTCTCGAGCAACGACCGCAGCAGCTGCTCGAGGTAGAACGGGTTGCCCTCGGCGAGCGAGACCACATCCCGCCGCGCCTCAGGTGCGAGCTCACCCGGCGCAAGCTGTGAGAGCAGCTGGTCGGCCTCGGCCTCGCTGAGCGGATCGAGCGTGAGCTCGACGACGCGGTCCGGCCGCCCGAGCCGTGCACGCTCGCGGAGCCGGCGATCGCTCGCGTCGGCGGAGGCGCGGCTCGTCGCGGCAATGAGCAACGGAAGTCGGTCGAGCAGATCGACGAGAGACTCGACGAGCTCAAGCGTCGGGTGATCCGCCCAGTGGATGTCATTCACGGCGAGAACGACGGGCCCCTCCCGGCAGAGGCCGCTGATCCAGGCGGTGTATGCCCGCCCGACCGCGGCGCCCAGGTCGCCCGCGGAGCCGTTTGCGCCCCGGGCGTGCTCGCTGCCGCTCCCCGCTGCCATGAGCGTCGAGAGGTACGGAAGCGCATCGGGCTCGAGACCGAGCCGTTCCAACGTCGAGGTCCGCTGCCCCTTGTCGTCGGACGCGACCCAGCGTTGGAGTGCCTCCGCGGGTGCCTGATACAGCTGTCCGCCGAACGACACGCAGCTGCCTTCCAGCCAGGTGACCTCGTTACCCAATTGCTCTCGCAGCCATTCCAACAACCTGGTCTTCCCGATCCCCGGCTCGCCGTCCAGGAGCACGAGCTGCCCCCGTCCGTCGCGAAGGCCGTCTGCGGCCACCATGAGCCGCGCCGTTTCATTCGCTCGGCCTACGAGTTGCGGCGGCTGACGCCTTCGGTGGTCTGGCCGCGCGCTCAAAAGCCGCCAGGCCTCGACCGGACGCTCCCTTCCTCGGACAGCCACGTGCCCGAGCGGCGCCAAGAGGAAGCGGCCGCCGAGCTTCCCCTTCGTCCTTCCACCGATCACGATCGTGCCCGGGGAGGCGACACCCTGCAGCCGGGCCGCGACGTTCATCGTGTCTCCGAGCGCCACCGGATGGCGTTCGGCTCCGCCGACGACACCGATCGCGACCTGCCCGCTGTTGACGCCGACGCGAACGTTGAAATCGGGGAGCTTCCAGGTCTCCCGCACCTCGCTCGCGTACTCGTCGATTGCCTTCACGACGCTCAAGGCCGCAGTCGCAGCCCGGTCGGCGTCGTCCTCCGTCGCGGCCGGAAAGCCGAAGAAGGCGGCAATCCCGTCGCCCATGTACGCGTCGATGACTCCTCCGAACTGCTCCACCGCACGGCACATCCGGTCGACGCAGCCGCCCATCAGCGCCCTGAAGTCCTCTGGCTCGAGCCGCTCCGCGAGGGATGTCGAGCCGACGACATCCGCGAAGAGCACGCTCACGGGACGGAGCTCGCCCTCGGCGTCGACCGGGGTGGGCGAGGTGCGCGGAACCGCGTCGAGAGGGCGGTCGCCGACGGAGAGGACCTCGATCCGCGTCGTCCCGAGCTTGACGACGTCTCCAGGAGCGAGCAGCGTCGGGCCGCTGATCCGCTCACCGTTCACCCAGGTCCCGTTCAGCGAGCTGAGGTCCTGGAGCTCGAGCCCGTCCGTCGTCGGACGGAGGATCGCGTGCGTCCGGGAGATCTCCGGATCGTCGATCAGCACCCCGGCTTCCTCGTCGCGGCCGAGGGTGAGCCGCTCTGAGATCCGGATCCGGCGCCCGCTCTCCGCGCCGTCCAAAACGGCCAGGAGAGCGCCTTCCTGCATCAGAAGGCGGTCTTGCCGATGCGGTGGTGCCAGAACCTCCACCAGTTGAAGAGGCCCGGATGGTCACTGCCGCCTTCCTGCGCGATGCCGAGCAGGTCGGTGTGGGTGGCCTGACCGAACTTGCGGTGCGTCCAGACGATCACAGCGTTGTGGCCGGCGAAGTAGCAGAAGCGCGAGCCGCCCGTCTTCGGCGGTGCGCCGGGCGCCGCGGGGTTGTGCAGCCAGGTCCCCTCGCCGCCCCAGCTCAGGCCGTTGCAGCTCCCCTGATTGCGCGCGACGCGGTGGCTGCGACGCTCGGCCTCGTAGGCACGCACGACCGCAGTGCCGCTCGGGTACGTCGACAGCTCCAGGCGATCAGGACTGAACGAAGTCGGATTCGCAGGCGGGCTGCAAACCGCGGTCTCGAGCGCCCCGGGCCGAGGCTTGGCCTGCTTCTTGCACGTCTGCCAGACCGGCTCGGGAACGATCTGCGCGAGCGTGTGGAACGCGGGCACCTTGGGCGCAGCAGCCGGCGCCGTCACGTGATCGCCCCGGGTCACGAAGTAGACGACGAGGCCCGAAGCGGCCGCCGCCACGACGACGAGCAGCAGCGTCAGCAGCAGCTGCTTGGCCGGCGTCAGCCACGGCCCACGCGCCGGGGCCCGCTCCTCGGCGACGGGCTCAGGTGGAGGGGCGGCGGGAGCGGTCTCAGGCTCGAGAGGCGCCTCCTGCGGTGTCGCGGGCTGCGAGGCGATCGTGGGCGCCCGCCCCGGCGTTGCCGCGTCGACACGGCGCACGGCGCCACTCGCGGCGTTTCGAGCGGCGTGGGCGAGCTCGCCGCACGAGTCGTACCGGTCGTCGGGCGCCTTGGCCATCGCGGTCGCGATCACGCCGTCGAATGCCTGCGGTAGGTCGGGACGAACGCGGCTGACAGACGGAGCCGGCTCGACGAGATGTGCGTGCAGCACCGCGTGCTCCGTGCCGTGCGAGAACGGCGGCGAACCGGTCAGCGCTTCGTACAGGACGCAGCCGAGCGCGTAGACGTCGGTGCGCGCGTCGACCATCCCTCCCTCGATCTGCTCGGGCGCGGCGTACTCGACCGTGCCCAGGAAGTGCCCTGTCGACGTCAACCCTCGCGCGGTGGTCTGCTTGGCGACCCCGAAGTCGGTGAGGTAGGCGTGGTCGGTGGTCTCCTCGATGAGGATGTTTCCCGGCTTCACGTCGCGGTGGACGAGCGCGTGCGCGTGTGCAATGTCGAGCGCGCTCGCCAGCTGCTCGATCAGGAAGATCGTGCGGCCCACGCCGAGCGCGCCGCGCTTCAGGATCTCCTTGAGATCGGGCCCTTGCACGTAGCGCATCGCGATGTACAGCAGGCCGTCGGCTTCGCCGGCGTCGTAGATCGGAATGATGTTCGGGTGGTCGATCGTGGCCGCGACGTGCGACTCACGCACGAACCGCTCGCGGAAGGTCTCGTCCCAGGCGAGCTCGGTCGTGAGGACCTTGAGCGCCACCTTCCGGCCGAGCCGCGTCTGCTCGGCCACGTAGACGACGCTCATGCCGCCCCGTCCGAGCACCGAGTCGATCCGGAACCCGGCCACCTCGGTGCCAATACGCGTGGGCGCCGACATCCCGACGTTCATTATCCGCCCCTCGCAGCGAAAGCCCAAGCGTGACTCTCCATGCTCACAGGACGGGCAGCCAGGGCGTTCCCTTCCCGGCGCCGCGGGCAGCGTCGCCGCTAGGCCCGGCGCATCGCTACCAACCGAAGGCAGCGCGCATCGAGGTCGCCGTCCGGGCGTTGCCGAGGAGCCGCAGCCCGAGAATCTCCTCGGTCGTGCGGAGCAGCGAATAATGCGTGAAGTTGACCGAGCTCCGGGTCCCGGGCCTCGTGAAGGGCGAGATCACGGCACAGTAGACCTGGTTGCCGGAGGCGCCGCTGTTCTCGTCGAAGACGATCACGACCGCCAGCCGTCCACGCACGTAGTCGCGCCCCGCCAGGATCCTCGGGACGACGCGGGCCAGCCACGCGTCCCCGGTCGCAACACCACAATCGTGCATGTCGTTGCACGAGTCCGGCGTGACGAGGCTGAAGGCGGGCAGCCTGCCCTTGGCCACGGCGTCGTGGAAGGAGCCGCTCGCGACGGTCCCCATGGGCACGTCGTTGGTCAGGCACTCGGTGTGCTGGTTGCCGGCGCGGCCGTTGACGTAGTACGGCCAGGGAGCGTGCCA
>Ga0307308_10000178_pt1 | contig 20124 bp, 17 predicted proteins | sample ER_DNA_195_FD_194501 | JGI IMG/M metagenome (GOLD analysis project Ga0307308, IMG submission 194501) | Bulk soil microbial communities from the East River watershed near Crested Butte, Colorado, United States - ER_DNA_195 | ecosystem: Environmental > Terrestrial > Soil > Floodplain | place...
GCGGGTGACCGAGTCGCCATCGCCGATCGCCAAGGCGGTCGCGACCCCTGCTGCGACAACGCCGCGCAGCGCGCCGCTCGGACCCGGCAGTCTTCTCGCCTCGGCGCGCGCTGACTTCGACTGCGATGGACTCCCTGATCTGCTCGAGTTCTTCAACGCCCCACGCCCTGGAACCTACGTGAGCCTGGAGGCCGGCAAGCTGGCGCGTCTGACACGGAGCTCGGGCGCGATCCTCGAGCTCGCTTTCGACGGGATGCCCTTTGACGACCCCGGCGCAATCCACTGATCGGGCTCGCGGACGTGAACGGCGATGGCTGCGACGACGCGATCGTCAACGTCGGCCACGGAGCCTCGACCACATTCGCCGCGTTCCTGGTCTTCGACGGCACGAGCCTGGCGGAGGTCGCGGAGAACGGCAGCCCGGCGATCTTCATCTACGAAGGCTCGGTCCGCCACGGCTCCGGCATCGAGTGCCGCTCCACGAAGGGAGCACCGGAGCTCGTGAGCCGCGCGGTCTCCGACTACACGTCCGACTTTCAGTGGGACGTCGTCGAGCGCGTGTACCGCTGGCCGACGGCGTCCACGCTCGCCCTCTACTCGACGGCGTCGAGCGTGATCCAGGTCGCGAACGCGTACGAGCAGCCGGCCGACTTCGCGCGCTACTGGGGCCTCACCTGCGGGTCAGTGCGAACGCCGGGCTGGGCGTTCACACGGTAGGAGGGTCGTAGCTTTGGAGGATCGCGTCCCACATCGCGTCTGACGCGAGCTCGCCGAGCGTGACCTCATCAAGGTCGGGGTTCGCGACATCCTGGGTCGACACCATGTAATTCACGTCGCCGTCCCAGCGCGCATGGAAGGGCTGTATGCCGCGCGCCATCGAGGCGTGCACCTGCCGGCCGATGGACTGGAGCTGGAGACGGTCGAGCTTCTGGTTGGTCAGAACGAGCGAGAGCGTCGTGTTGGCGCCGCGCGGCACGCGCCCCGGCACCGGACCCGTCGGCTTGCCGCGGACGATCTTTCCGGTGCGGTCGACGATGCAGCCGTACGCGTTCACGACCACGAACGCGAGGATCCTGGTCGGTCCCGACTCGCGATATGCGCCGCCCTGTCCGGCGAGCTCCGCGCCGACGCCGTGGCTCGCCGTCGCAGATCGGCCGGCGCCTCGGGCGCCGAGAGGGAATCGGCCCGGCCGCATGGCGCGGACCGCGGCGCGGCCGAGCTCCTTATCGGGATAGATCGCATTCGGTCGCGTGCCGTAGTCGAAGATGATCGCGCCGGAGACGAGAGCGATGTCCATCCATTTCGTGGAGTAGGCGCGCGCCTTGAAGAGCTCGGCGGCGACCCCGGTCGAGGCCTCGAGTCCATAGAGCGAACCTCCCGCGAAGCAGATCGCGTTGATGGCGTCGAGATGCTGCCCGTTGACGCCGGGCGATCCGCCGCGGACGTCGATCGAGAGCGAGGCGACCTTCGCCGTGTGGAACACGGTGCATCCGGTCGGGCCTTCCTCGTACTCGGCAACGCCGATGTCGAGGCCCGGGAAGTCGATTTCGAGCGCGCGAGCGTTCGGGAAATCGGTGCGCGGGACCGGATGGGTCAGATCGTTGGTCACGGGTCCGCTCACCGGAGAGCGCGCTCTATCTCGTCGAGATGCTCCTTCCGGTGCAGCGAGCGATCCAGCAGACGAGGGAGATTCATCGCCCGGATCCCGTCGAACGCGTCCTTCGGCAGTCCTTCGATGAGCCGATCGATCGTGGCGGCCGCATCGGTCGCGAGAGCGGCCGCGGCTCGGATCGGTGTCGCGGTCCACTGCGCAAGCCCAGCCGCGTTGATGAACTCCGTCAACGTGTCGCTGCCGAGCTCCATCGGCGCCCGGTCGCGGAGGTATTTCTCGAGTCGCGCGGCGCCGAACCCATCCCAGAACGCGAGATGCGCGAGAAGGGCGGCTGCGGTCCAGCCGCCGGACAGCGGGATGCTCCGATCGGCCAATTGCGCGATGACGGCCGCGAGGCGATCGCGCGACGCGCGATTGCGTTTGTTGTGGTCATTCATCATTTCCGGAGCGAATCGCGGAACGTCTTGTCGGTCGCGACCCGGAGCGCCGTCGCGGCGAGCGCGTCGATGACGACGAGCGCGCTCTCGTGGGCGTAGTCGCTGACCGACGCTTCGCGCATCTTGTGCGAGTGGCCCGGAATCTCCTGCGCGCTGACCGGAAAGCCGATGTAGTCGGTCGGCACCTTTTGCGACACGTTGCCGATGTCGCCGGACGCGGTCACGAGATGCCCGCGCGAGGGCGACTTGCCGCGGCGAACGAGCTCCTCCGTGAGCGCGTCGCCGAGCTTCGCGTTTGCCTCGACCGGCAGGTACGCGCGCATCTCGTCCTCGATCTTGACCTTCGTACCCGTCTGAAGCGCGGCGCCCTTCGCCATGTCCTCGAACATCGCGACCATCTCTTTCAGCGCGTCCATGTCGGCGGCGCGGATGCCGAAGTCGCCCACGGCCCGCGACGGAATGATGTTCGAGGCCACGCCGCCCTCGCGGATGATGCCATGCACGCGTGCCGTTTTCGGAAGGTGCTGCCGCCAGCCGTCGACCGCCACGAAGAGCGCGATGAGCGCGGTAAGGGCGTTGCGGCCCTTCTCCGGCGAGACCGCCGCGTGCGCGGCCAGGCCCTCGTAGATGACGCGCTTGACCATGATCCCAAGGAGCTTCTCGCTCACGCTCCAGTCGCCACCGGCGCCCGGATGGGAAAAAAGCGCGGCCACCGTGTCCTTGAAGACGCCCTTGTCGAGGAGGTCGATCTTTCCTCCGCCCTTCTCCTCCGCGGGCGTTCCCACGATCTCGATCCCGACCTGCAGATCCTTCGCCTTCGCCGCCGCGCGGAGATACGCGCCGACAATCGTCATCGAGATCAGGTTGTGACCGCAGCCGTGCCCGACCTCCGGCAACGCGTCGTACTCGGCGAGAAGCGCGACCGCCGGACCAGGCGGCCCCACCCGCGAGCGGAAGGCCGTCGCGAGTCCGCCGACATTGCGCTCCACTTTGTGCCCGTGCTTCTCGAGGAGTGCGGTAATGCGTCCGACCGCGCGATGCTCCTCGTACGCCAGCTCGGGATCGGCATTGATCTCGCGCGACAGCCTGATCAGGTCGTCGCGGAACGGGTCGTTCATTTCGTGATCCGCTCGCGCAGAGCCTTGTCGGTCGCGACACGCACCGCCGTCGCGCCGAGGACCTCGGCCGTGATCATGGCATTCCGGTGCGCGAGATCGGTCACGCTCGCGTCGCGCATCTGCTCGGAATGGCCCGGTACGGGTTTCTCGCTCACCGGGAAGCGCACCCAGTCGGTCGGCACCTTCGTCGAGACGTTGCCGAGATCGGTCGACGCGGTGACGAGAACGCCGCGCACCGGAGTGACGCCGCTTCGCTCGAGCTCGGCCGCGATCACGTCGCCCAGGGCCAGATTCGCCTTCACTGGCTCGTAGTACGGGAGATATTCGGCGATCTCGACCTTCGTGCCGGTGAGGAGGGCCGCACCCTTTGCGATGTCGCCGAACCGCTCGACCATCCCATCGAGCGTCTCGCGTTCCTTCGCGCGGAGTCCGAAGATCGCCTCGGTGCGCGAGGGCACGACGTTCATCGCCTTCCCGCCGTCGCTGATGTACCCGTGCACGCGCGCATCGCCGTCGAGCTGCTGGCGCCACCCGTCGATCCCCACGAAGAAACGGATGACCGCATTGAGCGCGTTGCGTCCCTTCTCCGGCGCGGATCCGGCGTGCGCCGCGACCCCGGTGAAGGTCACGCGCTTTCCAACGACGCCGAGGCCCGTGCCGCTGACGGCCCATCCGCCCTGCCCAGAGGGATGCGACGACAGCGCGGCGAGGACCCGGTCGAAGACGCCCTTCCGTATGAGGTCGATCTTGCCCCCGCCGTTTTCTTCGGCGGGGGTGCCGATCAGCTCGATCGCCACCTGGAGACGTTCCGCGCTCGCCGCCGCGACGAGATAGGCACCGACGTTGCTGATCGCTATCAGGTTGTGGCCGCAGCCATGCCCGACGTCGGGAAGCGCGTCGTACTCTGCGAGCAGAGCAACGGCCGGACCGTCCTTCGGACCCGCGCGCGTGCGGAACGCGGTTTCGAGCCCTCCGATCCCCCGCTCAACGCGGTGGCCCGCGCGCTCGAGGAAAGCGGCGATCGCGGCCAGCGCATGACGCTCCTGGTACGCCAGCTCGGGATGGCTGTGGATGTCACGCGAGAGCAGGACGAGATCGGACGCCTGGGCCGTGGTCAGACTCGGCATGTCGCTGTATACTGGCTCACACAACCTTTCCCCTTCTCACCAGCCGGATGCGCGCGCACCTAAATGCGCCCACCGGACCCACGAAGCCAGAGACCTGGGCGACAAGGCCGCAGGCAAGCTAAGGAGCGAACACACCACTTGGACAATCCAGAACCCACCCCGCAAGACACACCTACGAGCAAAGAAACCCCCGTTGCGAACGCCACGAACGGCCCGGCCAGCAACGGCCCGGCGACGAACGGCGGCACCGCCACCGCGACGGCCACGCGCCGCGAGGTACCCCCAGCGGCACCGACTCGGAAGATCTACTCGATCGGCGAGCTCAACGACAAGAAGCCGAAAGAGCTCGCTGATATCGCAAAAGAACTGAACATCGAAGGCGCCGCAGCCCTCGGCCAGCAGGACCTGATCACACGCATCCTTCAGGCGCAGACCGAGACTCAGGGCCAAATTTTCGCGCAGGGCATCCTCGAGATCGTCGAGGACGGTTTCGGTTTCCTCAGGCGCCGCTCGCTTCTCCCTTCACCGGAAGATGTCTACGTCGGCTCGAGTCAGGTCCGCCGCCTCGGGCTACGGACCGGCGACTTCGTGACAGGCGGGACGCGACCGCCGAAGGACAGCGAGAAGTACTTCAGCCTTCTGCGCGTCGACGCCGTGAATGGCGTCGACCCCGACCAGGCCAAGCGCCGCCCGGTCTTCGAGAACCTCGTGCCGGTCTTCCCGGACGAGATGTTCGACCTCGAAGTCGACAGCACGAACCTCAGCCAGCGGCTCATCAACCTCGTGAATCCCCTCGGTTACGGCCAGCGCGCGCTCATCGTGTCGCCGCCGAAAGCCGGCAAGACGCAGCTGCTGAAGGACATCGCGAACGGTATCTCCGGGAATCACACGGACGTCCACATCATGGTCGTGCTCGTCGGCGAGCGGCCCGAGGAAGTCACCGACATCCGCCGCTCGATCAAGGGCGAGGTGTTCTCGTCGACATTCGACGAACCGACCGAGAACCACACCCGCGTGGCGGAGCTCGCGCTCGAGCGCGCCAAGCGTCTCGTCGAGACCGGACGGGACGTCGTCATCCTTCTCGACTCGATCACGCGCCTCGCGCGCGCGTACAACCTCGCCGTCCCGCCGTCCGGTCGCACGCTGTCGGGTGGTATGGACCCCGTCGCGCTGTACCCGCCGAAGCGTTTCTTCGGCGCGGCGCGAAACATCGAAGGCGGCGGATCGCTCTCGATCTTCGCGACATGCCTCGTCGACACCGGCTCCCGGATGGACGACGTGATCTACGAGGAGTTCAAGGGGACCGGTAACTCCGAGATGATCCTGGACCGCAAGCTCCAGGAACGACGCACCTTCCCCGCCATCAACATCCCCGCGTCAGGCACACGCCGCGAGGAGATGCTGCTCGCCCCCGAGGTCATGCGGCAGGTAATCCTGCTGCGAAAGATGCTCTCGGCCGTGGGGCAGATCGAAGGCACCGAGCTCCTGCTGCAACGGCTCGGCAAGACCAAGACGAACAAGGAATTCCTCGCCGCCATCGCGAAGTCGATGGAGGAGAAATAACCCGCGAAGCGAGTTAGGGACGACAGCACCCACGTTCGGAACACGGCGTTCCTAATGTGGATCTTCGCGTTCTTTGTGTGTCTCGCGGCCCTCGGCTTTATCGCGTTCGGTTACGTGGGCCACGCTCTGGACCGTCTTCCGATGCTGAAATGACTTCGTCTTTCTCTTCCTCCGGCTCGAGCCAGGGAAGATGGATGAGCCGCGTCTTCAAATAGCGGTCCGCCGGCATGAAGGACGCACTTACGGAGATGACTCCGTTGATCATCGTGTGCGAGTGCGTTTCCAGGGCCCCGTAGAGGAGAGCCGGCGCGGGTAGCTGCGCCGCGTCGTACGTGCACATGATCGCCGCCGGAAGCCCTTGGATACCCGGCAAAACGCGCGACTCGTACCAGAGGAAGTCTTCGGGCGCGGAGTAGCCCAACACGTTCCAGGCCGCCGGGCCGACTACGCGGACCGGGGAGAATCCGCGCTCGCAGAGCTCGTGTACAGGATCAAGAAGGTTCTGCAGCTGCTGGTCCGCGTCCCGGTCCCCCTGACCGAGAACGATCCGCCGCCTGGTCACCTCGTCGCCCAGATCCCTGTCGGCGCTCGTCTCGAGAAAGCGGAGGAGGCGCGAGGCGCCACCCGGCGGACCGCAGAGATAGATGCCCTGCTCTTGATCCTCGAGCGCGGGACGCAGGAAATCCAGGACCATCTCGCGCATTTCGCCGTCGCCGTAATGGACGAGCGCGAAGTGGCTGGGCGTGGTGACCTGCTGTTCGTTCGTGGCGAAGCGGACCTGCGTCAACTCGGCGCCAGACCCATCTGATATGCCCGCGCCACCGCCTCGAGCCGCGAGCGCGCGCCGAGCTTTTCGACAACGGAACGGACATGTCCGCGAACCGTCGTGTACTGGATCCCTAGCTTCGCCGCGATCGCGCGGTTATCCAAGCCGCCTGCCATCAGGTCGAGCACCTCGCGCTCTCGGGGCGTCAGCCGCTCAACGCCTGCGCCGGTCGGCGCGCCGCCGTTGGCGCCTCTCATGTCCGATGCTCGACGGGCGCGGTCGGGTGTCGCCTCCCCGATCACTTTGTGCGTCAGGACTGCCCCGATGCCATCGCCACGAAGCGCCGCCACCGACGTGAGAAAGGAGGTCTCGCTCTCGCGGTCTGAGCGATGCTCGATTTCGAGATACGTCACCTTCCCCTCGAAGACGGCGGCGATCGCGTTCGCGATCGCTTGCGCTCTGGGGTCGGGGGATCCGCGGTAGGCGTGCAAGAGGTTCCCGCCGAGCGGCACGCGAGGGAGGCCGGTTTCCTCATCGTCGGCGCCCCATGCTTCGTCGGTCCACGTGACGTTCCCGTCCGGGTTGAGGACCGCGATGCCGCCCCGACGCGTGTCGAGAGCCGGCCGGCTTGCCTCCACGCTCGTCATGACGGGAGTGTGCGCCGCCCCTTCAAATGAAGGGGACAACACGAAGGTTGCGGGATGTGGTCGATCCGCCCACATTTACTGGTCTGACCAACCAGACGACCGGACGGGGGCAGCGGCGCCCTGAGGAAAAACGCGCACGGCTTCTGGCCGCCGCGCGGGTCGCTTTTGGAGAGGCTGGCTACGGGGCGAGCGTTCACGAGATCTGCCGGGCGGCAGGCGTCGGGATCGGCACCTTCTACCACCAGTTCCCCGACAAATCCGACCTCATGCGGTTCCTAATGGACGAAGAACATCAGTTCCGGGTCCGCTCCTTCGATGCGCTCGCGCCGGACGATCTCGCGGCGGAGGTCACGCGTGTTCTCTCGGGCTCCGACCAGGCATTGCTTCGCGCGATGCTCGAAGCCTGTGGGATCGACCCGCGGCTGCGCGACTTCGGGCGCGGTCTCCGAAAAGAAACGCACAACCGGCTCACTGCGGCGCTGGCTCGCGCCCGGAAGGCACGGGACATCCAGCGCCCCGCACTGGACGCGAGCACGGCGGCGTGGGCGACCTTGCTGATGGGCGATGCCGCGATGGATCGCGCCGGGACCGATGATGTACGGAAGGTCATCGACGTTCTCGCGTTCGGCGCAGGCGACGACGTGGAGCGCGTCACGGCCTGACTTCCGGCGAACGGCACGGGACCTGCCGCACACTCGTGTGGCATGGACCGCATCAGGCTCGACATGCACATGCACACCGAGTACTCGCGCGATAGCCGGGTCGCTTTAGCCGATTTCGCCGAGCTCGCTCGCAAAGCGCAGCTCGGAGCGGTGTGCGTCACCGACCACGACACGATCGAGGGCGGTCTCCGTCTGCGAGAGATGAACACCGGCCTTCAGGTGATCGTCGGCGAGGAGATCACGACCGCCGACGGCGAGCTCGTCGGTCTGTATCTCTCGAAGAAGGTCGCGCCCGGCCTCTCCGCCGAGCAAACCATCGATCTCATCCACGAGCAGGGCGGACTCGCGTACGTCCCGCATCCCTTCAGCCGCAATCGCCGCCGGCATCTGCGCCGCGCGGCGCTCGAGCGCGTCGCGGCGAAGCTGGACATCGTCGAAGTGTTCAACGCTCGCGAGGTCGCCTCGTCGAGCAACGTGCGCGCGCTCGAATTCGCACGGGCGCACGATCTTCCGGGCGGGGTCGGCAGCGATTCGCATCGCCCGATCGAGATCGGCAGCGCCTACGTGGACGTCGCGCCCTTTGTGACTCCGCAGGAGCTGCTCATCGCGCTCCGCGAGGGCAAGGTGACGGGGACGCTCTCCGGTATCGGTATCCATGTGCGCACGTGGGTCGACATCTGCCGCAAGTTCATGCGAACACGCCTAGCGCGCCTTCGCAGCAGCGAACGGTGACCGGGAGGCGCCCCGCGATCTGACCGTCGGCGTGGATCGGGATGGCTTCGGATGAAGCGATCTCGATGACCTTGCCGCGCAGCACGCGGGGCGGTCTGCCCGGTCGGCCGGTGTGCCAGATCTTCGCCATCCAGCCGATGAGATCGAGCCGTCCTTTGCGCGGGAAGATCGCGACGTCGAGCTTACCGTCGGTCATGCTCGCGTTCGGAACGACCGGCAGCGCCCATCCGTAGTACGGACTGTTCACGATCAGGATCTGCAGGACGCGGTGCGTCTCGGTCTTCCCGTCAACGGTGATGTCCACGCGATGCGTGTTCGCAGTTGCCCACCGCACGACCCGCCTGAACGCCGGGCCCCACTGTCCGCGCTCGGCGAGACGCGCCGCGCCGAACATATCGGCGTCGATGCCGATGCCGCAGGTCTCGAAGAACACCTTTCCCGCGACCTCGCCGACGTCCGCGCGTTTGACCTTCCGCTCCGCGATGACGCGCGCCGCATCGATCGGCTTCAGCGGGATCCCAAGACCGTTCGCGATGTTCATGTAGCTGCCGAAGGGCAGGATCCCGAGGGTGACGTCCGTCTCGAGCAACGCGGTCGCGGCCGGAGCGACCGTGCCGTCGCCGCCCGCGACGAACACGATCCGGAAGCCCTCGGCGACCGCCGCCTTCGCGAGGTCCGCCGATGTCGGACCGTCCGTCCCGGTCTCGCGAAGATCGATGTCGAACCCCGCAGCGGTGAGAAGGCGCACGCATTCCGCGAGGTCGCCATCCTCGGCGTGCCGCTTGCCGGCTCCGGGATTCACTATCAAGAGAGCGCGTTCACCCATCTCGCGCATTTGAATGGCACGACCCGGGCCACATCAAGTTCTGGTCGCTCTTTGTGTCACCACCACCGGAGGAGACCGACGGTTCGCCCGACCGCCACGGGACTTGCGACGGCGTTCTTTCGCCTGTATCTGCTCGAGAGCCTCGCCGTGGGGACTTCGCTCGAGACGTCTGGCGAGGTCAGGCCGAAAGCCCAGACGACTTCGACGCGGGCTCGATGCTTGCCGGTCTGCTCAACACGCGTCCGGCGGATCAGGAGCTTAAGGATTGCCGCCTGGGTTGCCTCATCGGCGGTGCGGACGCGCTCTGCGAGCTTCTCCAGAATCGTGCGCAGCACAACCGCATCGATCCCGTCGCGCGCGGCGGTAGCGCGATCGCGACGGACCCGCTTCGCGCGTTGCTCCAGTTTCTCACGTTGCTGCCGCAACTCGGCAACCTTCCGTTCGAGGACGTCGGCTCGGAACAAGTTGGTCGCGTACTCATCCGTCAGTCGACTCTCGCGCTCCTCGAGCTCGCGCATCCGGTCGGCGAGTTCGACCAACTCCCTTTCGGCGCTCAGTTCGCGCGGGAGCGGGTCGCTGCGATCTCGGAGTATTCGGATAACAAGAGCATCGGGCTCAGCTAGGAAGGACTCGAGGTCGGCCCACACGAGAGGGAGGAGTTCGTGTTCGCGGACGACGGGCGCAGGCTTGTCAAGGCGGTGGTCCCAACTGCATCGGTATGCTTTCCTCCACGCGCTGTGGTCACGCTTCGTGTAGTACGTATGTCCCGTCAGGGCCAGGCCGCACTCACACGTTAGGACGCCTCGGAAGACGTAAAGCCGTCGCTCATGCGCGCGCTTCCATCGGTAGTTCTGCCTAGCTTTCTCCTGCGCCGCGCGCTGGAGTGCATGTGAAACGATCGGCGGGACGTCGCGGACGATGGATCCCCACCTCTGCTCGCCACGGTAGCGGGATAAGCGGATGAACCGTCCGAGCATCGACGTGTGCCACTTCTCCGCGCGTGGCGGCGGCGGAATGCCGCGCGCGTTCAGGACGGCTGCAAGCGCGTCCAGCCCGATGTCCTCGGCGACATACCGCTCGAGGACGTAGCGAACGACACCAGCGGGGCTCATCTCCGTCCCGGCCAAGGGGCGCTCTTCGGCAACGAGATGCTTTCCCTCGACGCGATAGCCGTAGGGCGCACGACCTCCTAAGTGGCGGCCAGACTCTCTTGCGACCCGATCGAGGCCTGCCCGAGTGCGGTGCGCGATCGTGTCGCGCTCGAGTTGCGCGAAGACGCTAGTCATACCGAGCGCGGCGTCACCGAAGGGAGTACCGAGGTCGAAGTTCTCTGTGAGCGATCGGTACCGAACGCCATGCGCTTTGAGCACGTCGATCGCGTCGAGCACCACCCGCTGAGAGCGACCCAGTCGGTCAAGGCGGACCGTCGTGGCGACATCGAAGTCGCCGTCGCGGGCGGCGGCGAGAAGGGCAGCACCTCCGGGTCGAGCTATCAGTGGGATCGTGCCTGAGACACCATCATCGGAGAACTCGAGCAATTCCCACCCTTCGATGGCAGCTCGCTGGCGCGCGTACTCGATCTGAGTGCGGATCGTTTCGCGTTCGCGCTGATCCTCGGTGGAAACGCGCGCGTAGAACGCGACGATCTTGGTCATGAGCTACGACTCGGCCGGGTCATCGGAGAGGAGTACCGACAAGGCTCGACGAACTCGGGCTTCCGTGTCGTCGCCAGCTTCGTGGCGGATCGCCAACTCGACGCCTTCGCTTGCGGCCCGGGGAGAAGCGGCAGGCTTGAGGTCACTGGACAACGTGGGATCCCTTCGAACGCCGCGGGCCTAGACCACGGGTGCCGAGTAGATCGTGCAAAGCGCGCCGATACCTGGCTTCGACTCCGACCGGAATCCGCTCGAGCGCCTCGATCGAGGTAATTCGCTGGCGGCTTACCCCCATCCGGCGCGCGACCTCGAGCTGCGTGAGTCGATGGAGTTGCCGCGCGTGGGCCAACGAACTTCCGGCGAGCAGTCGAGAGGCCATAGCACGCACGCTGAGAGAATCGCGGGGTCCGAGGCTCCGGCAGAATCGCTATAGCAGCCAGCCAACCGTGCCGCAGGCCGTATTCACGGGCCGTCGCACGTTGTTTCGGCACTGAGTTCGTAAACGCGGACCGATTAGACGCGGGCATGGGGTGCCAGGACTGCGCGCACCGTGGATGGGTACCACTTGAGTCCGCCGTGCCCGGTTGGAACTGAATCCCTGTTCAAAGCGGCGGCGATCGCCGACAAGGAGCCGCCTCTGGACCGGAGCCGCCGGATTCTCATGACCAAGTCGCGCGACAGCGCGGGCGGCCGTCCGAGCCGGACGCCCTGGTCCCGTTTGACCGCCAACGCCTCGCGTGTTCGCTGACCGATGAGGCGCCGCTCGAACTGGGCGAAGACGGCAAGGACGTTTGCCATCATCTCGCCGGACGGCGTCGTGGTGTCGACACCGAGATCCAGCGCGACGAGGGCCCACCCTTTCCTGCGGCTGCGCTCCATCAGGGCCGAAAAGTCCAAGAGCGATCGACTGAGACGGTCGAGCTTCGCCACAACTAGGGCGCCGGCCGCACCGCCATCGACATCGGCCAGCGCTTTGCCGAGTCCGGGCCGGGCCGTGAGAGTGCGGGCAGACGCCGTGTCCGAATGCAGCGCGATCAGCTCCCACGACCGACGTCGGCACTGTTCCTGTATCGCCGCGCGCTGTGCCTCAAGACCAGCGCCCGAGTCGGCCTGGTCCTCGGTCGAGACGCGCACGTAGCCGACCACGCGGAGCGCCACCGACTCAACACAACTACCACGAAACGTTCGATTCCTGTAAGCGGGACCGCATAAGCTGACCCCGCGTGGCGAGGACGGTTGGATAGAACGGTGCGACCGGGCCGAAAAGGCATTGACTCGTACATCTGTTCGGTATTACGGTAAAACTCGGTGGCGCGGTTCCTCACGGCAAACGAGGTCGCTGAGCGGCTCGGCCGCAATCCCTATCTCGTACGGCGTTGGCTCGAACATGGTCGTCTCAGGGGAGAGAAGTTCGGGCCGGTGTGGCGCGTGAGCGATCGAGAGGTCGCGCGGTTTCGCGTTGCAGAGCCGCGGAGAGTCGTACCGCGTGCACTTCGCAAGCATGTGCACGAATGACCGTTAGCGCTCGCGCCGGAGCCCGGCCGCCCCATCGTCTCGCTGTCGAGTTCCACCGCGGCGAGGCGCTTCGGCTGCCGCGGAGGGCCGATGCCCCCGATCCCTCGGACCTTCGTGCGACGCGGCGATGGACGCGCGCTCAGACCGATCCCACGGCCATCGATCTCTTCAGCGGCGCCGGGGGTCTGAGCCTCGGACTTCAACGAGCGGGCTTCTCGGTCCTCGTCGGCGCCGACTCGGATGAGTTGGCACTCGAGACGCACGTCGCGAATGTCGGCGGACTTGGTTACGGGTCCGACCTCAGCGACCCGAGGGCGTTCCTCGCACGGCTGAAGGCCTGGGGCATCACGCATGTCGACCTAGTTGCTGCGGGTCTCCCCTGCCAGCCCTTCTCTCGCGCCGGCCATTCGAAGATCCGCAGCCTGGTGCAGCAGGGTATTCGTGGGCGAGATGATCCGCGCGCGCGGATGTGGCGCAGCTTTCTAGCGATCGTGGCGGCCCTTCACCCGCGCGCCGTCTTAGTGGAGAACGTTCCGGAGCTCGCGGTGTGGGACGACGGTGCGCTACTCCTCGAGCTCTCCGAGAAACTGCGCGCGCTCGGTTACCGCGTGGATGCTCGAGTTCTTGGGGCTTTCGACTATGGAGTCCCCCAGCACCGGCGACGCCTCTTCGTGGTCGGGACCAGACAAGGCGTTGGCTATCGGTGGCCGGTGGCAAAGCGCGCGTCGACTCTGCTTCGCTCAGCCATCGGTGATCTCCCCCGGGCTCGGCCAGCCCAGCGCAGGGATGACTTGGCTTATGGGGGCGCGAAGACGCCGTTCCAACGTCTGATGCGTCGTGGTGTCAGCGGTACTGGGCGTGGTCGCATCCACGATCACCTGACTCGCGACGTGCGACCCGATGACGCCAAGGCGTTCGCACTGCTCGGACAGGGCGGCACCTACCTGGACCTTCCGAAGCGGCTGCGCCGGTATCGCGACGACATCTTCCGTGATAAGTACAAGCGCCTGTCGTGGAACGAGCTGAGCCGGACCATCACCGCCCACCTCGCGAAGGATGGCTACTGGTACATCCATCCCACGCAAGACCGCACGCTCTCGGTCCGGGAAGCCGCGAGGATCCAGACGTTCCCGGACACATTCCGTTTCGCCGGGACCCCGACCCATCGTTACCGACAGATCGGCAACGCCGTTCCACCTCTGTTGGCCGAGGCCATCGGCCGCGAGCTAGCGGCGGGACTAGCCGATGCCGCTCGAGGCGAGGGCCGACCAAACGGCGAGGAGTTTCGGACGCGACTGCTTCGATGGCACCGGAAGCACGCTCGCAGCTATCCGTGGCGCGCTGAAGGGATCACGCCGTGGAAGGTCCTCATGGCCGAGATGTGTCTGCGGCGAACGCGCGCCGACCAAGTCGCTCCGGTGTATCGCAGGCTCGCGCACATCGCGCCGACCCCCGGCGCCCTCGTTGAACACGCGGCCGAGGTTCTCCAAGTCATGCGCTCGCTCGGCCTTCACTGGCGCGGCCGAAACATGGTCGCCCTCGCCCGAACGATCGTGCGCGACCACAGCGGCCGGGTTCCCCGGAATGAGACCGAGCTCAAGAAGCTGCCGGGGGTTGGCGAGTACGTGGCCCGATCCGTTCTGACGTTCGGAATGGGTCGTCGCGCAGTCCTGCTGGACACGAACACTCGCCGCATTGTTTCCCGGGTCACCGGCGAAGCTGCGCCGAGCGCGTGGCAGGTGCGCATGGACCTATATCGCCTCGCGGGCCGCGACGGACCCGACGCGTCCTTCAATTACGCCCTGCTCGACCTCGGCGCGCTTGTTTGTCGCGCTTCGACGCCGCTCTGCGGCGAATGTCCGATTCGCGATCTGTGCCTGTTTCGCGCGGTATCCGTTCCCGCCGCCTGAGCCTGACATGCCCGAGCGCGTCCGTGTTGTGCCCTCGGCCCGGCGTCTCGTTCAATCGTTGCGAGACCTGGGTTACGAACTGCCGGATGCGGTGGCCGACATCGTGGATAACTCCATCGCCGCGCGCGCGACGAAGGTCTGGGTCGACGTCGGCTTCGAGGCCGATGATTCTTGGATCCGCATCACGGACAACGGGAAAGGGATGCCGGGCGCGGTCCTGACCGAGGCCATGCGTTTCGGCAGCGAAACCACATACGACCTCGAGGATCTCGGTAAGTACGGGCTCGGATTGAAAACCGCGTCCACGAGCCAGTGCCGGAGACTCACAGTCGCGACCCGACACGCAAACGGATCGGGCCGGACGGAGGTCAGACGTTTCGACCTCGACGAGGTAATAAGGCGGAACGAGTGGGACATCGAGCGCCTTCGGCTGGATGAATGTCGGCCCGAGCTGCTCGAGCCGCTCAACGGCCACAAAGGGACAGTCGTGATGTGGGAGCGTCTCGACCGCGTCCTCCGCTTCGCGCGACCAGGGGCGGCCGAGAACTGGCTGCTCCGCCTGTGTCGCGAGATGGAGCATCACCTGGCCATGGTGTTTCATCGGTTCCTCGCGGGTGACGCGCGGCGGTCGCTTCCCCTCAAGATCTACGTGAACGACAACCCGATTGAGCCTTGGGATCCGTATTGTCGCGACGAGCTCCGGACGAAGGAGCTCGAGCCGCGCGAGCTCGCTTTCGAACGCGGACGCGAGAAGCACGTGATTCGCGTTGAGCCGTTCATCCTGCCCAACAAGTCGCAGTTCTCAGACGTCAAAGCTTTCGAGGATGCGGGAGGCCCCAAGAAGTGGAACCGCCAGCAAGGGTTCTATATCTACCGGGGCGATCGCATGATCCAGAGCGGCGGTTGGAACCGGCTTCGCGCGCCCGACGAACACACGAAGCTCGCGAGGGTCGCCGTGCTGTTCAACCGCGACGCCGACGATGAGTTCGACATCAACGTCTCGAAGATGCGCGTTTCCCTTCCGGCCGATCTCCGGGACGAATTCGAAAAGATCGCAACGGATGTCGCCAAGCGTGCAGACGCGGCCTACCGGCAACACGACGATGACCGGCCAAAGAAACGCGGGGCAGGGGGCGCGGCAGGCCGCGGCCACAACGAGAAGCAGTCGCTCAGAGAGGAGCGGCAAGAGGCGAGCCTGAAGGTGCTGAAGCGTGTGATGCAGGTCCTCGAGGACGAGCTCGGTGATCGGCCGCGGATCCTCAAGGATCTGCTCGCGGCGCTCGCGAAGATCGATCCGGTGTTCGCGGCCACACGCAAGGTATCGCGACGATGACTTTCGAGCAAGCGCTGCGGATCGCGCGCATGGCAATGGCCGCTCTCGGTGGTGACCTAGAGATGGCGCTGCAGGTCTTGGTCGTTCCGGACGAGTTGCGCGCGAGGGTGCGCGAGGCGCTCGAGGCGGAGCGACTCATCCACATCAGCGATCCGTACATGATTCTGAACCGCGAGCGCCAGCATGTGGACTGGCTTCCGCGCGTCGATCGCGCGGGGTGGCTTTACTGGCCCAGACTCCGCGACTTCTTCATTGGCCAGCGCGACCTGTCCGAGGCCAGCGTGCGTTCGGTCGACGACGTCACGGACCGGGTGCTGAGCGCGATGGAGGACCCGCGGGCGACCGAGACCTTTAAGGTGAAAGGCCTCGTCCTGGGGTATGTCCAGAGCGGCAAGACCACCAACTACTCAGCGCTCATGGCGAAGGGCGCGGACGTGGGGTTCAAGCTGTTCATCGTCCTGAGCGGGATCCACGACGGGCTGCGGCTCCAGACGCAGCGCCGACTTCACAACGAGCTGGTCGCCCCGGTCGGCGTCGCGCCGCTCGACGGCGGCCACACCTGGCAGAGTTTCACGGCCGTCCGAATGAAGGGCGACTTCGATCCCGGCAGCGTCGATGCAACCGCGCTTACGGCCCCGAACCCCGTGCTGCTCGTGGTGAAGAAGAACGTCTCGGTGTTGCGGCGGCTGCTGTTGTGGCTCGAGCGACTGCCGGCAGGCGTCCGGCAGCAGATCCCCGTCCTCATCATCGACGACGAGGCCGACCAAGCGACGCCGAACACCGGCGGGAACCGTCCGTCACCTGACGATCCTGAGGCCGGCGCTGAGGATCTCGGGGATGACGCGGAACCCAGCAAGATCAACGAATGCATACGTGTACTCGTAAACAACCGATTCACGAGAGTCGCGTACGTCGCGTATACCGCAACACCCTTCGCGAATGTGTTCATCGAACACACGGCGGTGGATCTGGTGGCCGGGGAGGACCTGTATCCGCGCGACTTCATCATCGATCTTCCGATGCCACCTGGCTACTTCGGTGCGGAGCGCATCTTCGGGCGCGCGGATGATGACACGAGCGAGGAGCTCGACATTCTGAGGCTGGTCCCCGATGAGGATGTCGATGCGCTCATCCCCGCACGCAGGGACCCCACCTTCGCTCCGCGCGTCACTGACAGCATGCGGCAGGCGTTCGACGACTTCGTCCTCGCGGGCGCGGCCATGGCGCAGCGTGGCCTCGGTGAAAAGCCCGCGAGCATGCTGATCCATACGAGTTACCTCACGGACGTCCAAGCCCAGCTCACCACCCAGATCGCGGCAGAACTCGTCGATGCCGTGAAGGACGACTGGCGCTATCGACGAACTCGCGGCGTCGAGGCGAGGCTGCGCGAGCGATGGGAGGACTTCCGCCGGGTCACGCGCAGCGTGGATGCGCGGCTCGACGTCTCGTTCGACGCCATCCGCGACCACATCACGACTTTCTTGGAGAAGATCCAAGTCCGACAGTTGAACAGCCGCTCAGAGGACGAGCTCGATTACGAGCGCGACACCGACCTCAAGGTGGTCGTGATCGGAGGCAACCGCCTTTCGCGCGGCCTCACGCTCGAAAACCTCCTCGTGAGCTACTACGTCCGCGCCGCGAAGCAGTACGACACGCTCATGCAGATGGGACGCTGGTTCGGTTACCGGGAGGGTTACTACGACCTGACACGGATCTACACGACAGCGGAACTCGCGCAATGGTTCCGCGACCTCGCGACGGTCGAGGCCGAGCTTCGTGATGAGATCGCGCGCTACGACCGCGAGCGGCTCACGCCCCTCCACTTCGGCGTTCGAGTCCGGAAGCATCCGTCGCTCATGCCGACCAGCAAGCTGAAGATGAAGGCCACGGACACCTTCCGCCTGTCGTTTGACGAGCAGCTCGTGCAGACGATCAACTTCCGGTTCGATGATTCCGCATGGCTTCGTAGGAATGTGGACACCATCAGAGCGTTCCTCGCGGGCCTAGGGCCCCCCTCGAACAACGCCGGCACGCAGCAGCCGTACTGGCGCGAGGTGCCGACTCGTGTGATCCAAGAGCTGTTGGCCGAATACCGAATGGACCCGAGTGCCATCCGCGTACGCATCGACCTGCTCCGGAAGTACATCGGCGCTCAGGCGACGCATGGAGAGCTCACGCGCTGGACGGTGGCTGTCGTCGGCCGTGCCGCGCGGGATCCGCGCCTCGGCACGATCGATCTCGGGGTCGCCGGACAGGGACCGATCAACTTGATCGAGCGCACCCGCATCAAGCAATCGCAGACCCTGAAGGCGATCGTGTCGGCGGCGGACGAGAGCATCGGTATCGAGCCCGCGCGGCTCGGCGAGGCCGAGGGCGCGACCGGAGCCGCGTTCCGGCGACTGCGGCCACCCACCGAAGGCCTCCTCCTCATCTACCCCATCAGTCGGCAATCAGGACACGGCCCGAAGATTCCGGAGAGTCGCGAGCCAATCTTCGCCGACCCAACCCGGGGTGAGGACGTCATCGGTATCGCGCTGTCATTCCCGCACTCGGAGAGTGGGGCGACCGTCGAGTACGTCGTCGGTAGCGTTGGAGAGGGTCCGCAGGAGTGAGCGCCCCCTCTGGGGCATGGTGGGATCAACTGTCCGCCGAACCTCCGGCCTTCGGCGAGCTGGTCGCGCATCGCGTGCACACGGCGCCCGACATGTTCCTTGCGATGGACCACGAGAGCGCTCCGCATCTGCTGATCGCCCTCCCCGACGAGGGCGGTACCTTCGCGGACGATCACAGCCGTGGCATCCAGGTGGTCGCGCACAAGCTGCGCGTGGAACAACGCCCCGAGTCGCCGTTTCTGGACGTGCGGTGCGCGGACGCCACCGGCCGCGAGATGTTCCGACTTGTGGTCAACGACATCATCGAAGCCGTCCAGCATGGAATGCCCGCGCGCGAGGCGGTCGAAACGACGCTCGCGCGATGGCGCCGGTTCTGGGCGAACGTTCCGCCGGCGGGCCTGTCGCCAGACCAGGTACGCGGAATGTTCGGCGAGCTCTGGTTCCTTCACGTGTGGCTCATGCCGCTCAGTTCGAGGCACCTTCTGCACTGGGCAGGCCCGACGGGTGCACGCCATGACTTTCAATGGCCCGATCTGGCAGTAGAGAGCAAGGCGACTGTTGCCGTCAGGGGGCACGTTCATCGGATCAGCGGCCTCGAGCAGCTCGAGGCTCCCGGTAGTGGGAAGCTCTACTTCTTCAGCCTCAGGCTTCGCGAGGAGGCATCGGCCACCAACTCTCTCGTCACGCTGGTCGAGAGGATCACTGACGATCTGAGGAACGACGCCGCGCTCCTCGATCGTTTCGAGGAATTGCTTGCGCGCGGTGGCTACTCGCCGGCTCACGCCGACCGCTATCGCGGTGCGACGTTCCGGGTGATCGACGAGAGGCTCTACCGAGTGGGCGAGGGCTTTCCAAGGATCACACCGGCTTCGTTTACGGGAGGTCCGCCGTCGGGTGTGGAGCGGGTCGAATACGAGATCAACCTGGAGGCCTGCGCGCCCCTGTTGGTGGCGCGCCGCCCGAAGGAGTTGCCGAGCGCGATCCGTGATATGCGCGCTTAGAGGGTTCCGCTGATGAACTGGCTTCGCGACTTCAGTTCGAACTTGGCGGCGAACCTTGTCGCGGCGGGGATCATCGGCCTTGTCGGTGCGACTCTCGGTGGTTTGGTGCAGCGGGCAATCGTTGGGGCCGCTGACCCTGTGCTCGTGGCGCTTATTGGTGTCCTGACGTTTCTGGCCGTGCTTCTGTTGTTGGGACTGGCTTGGAGAGCCGGGCGCGCGGCTGGTAGAAGTGGCAGCTCGGATGGGGCTGCTGTGATCGCTCGACCGCCACCATCCGCTCTGCCGCCGGTCCCGGGTCCTAGTCCGCCAAACGTTGTCCTACGAATCGAGCTCGCGGAGATCGCCGAGCCGTGGCTCGAGTGGATCCACATCGCTGCCGATAACCTCGGTCAACAGGTTGCGACGGGGGCTTGGGCGGAGGCTTGGATTGCAGGTCTCGAGTTTCGACGATATCGGCTCATGTGGTCGGGCGCCAAGGAGGCGGTCGATCTCCGGCGCGGCGCCGCCGTGCTGATCCCGCTTGTCATCCGCGCGCATACCGCCGCAAAGGTCTACGGCGTCGAGCTCGAGCCTACGGTCCCGTACGTCACAGACATCAACTTCCTCAA
>Ga0307308_10000179_pt1 | contig 20044 bp, 20 predicted proteins | sample ER_DNA_195_FD_194501 | JGI IMG/M metagenome (GOLD analysis project Ga0307308, IMG submission 194501) | Bulk soil microbial communities from the East River watershed near Crested Butte, Colorado, United States - ER_DNA_195 | ecosystem: Environmental > Terrestrial > Soil > Floodplain | place...
GAGCTCGAGCGCGAGCTGGTCACCGACCGCGAGGGCTGGATCGCGAATCTCCTGTCGGTGAGCTCGATCGCCGTCCAGCCGGACGAAGACCGGGCCGCCTTCGCCGCGCGGCTGCGGGAGCTCGTCCCGCCCGGCGAGCTGCGGCGCCGCGTCAAGACCGTCGCCTACTGGACGCGGCGTGTCTGAGCTGCGCCTCAGCTTCGGGAACGTCGCGGAGACGTACGACCGAGTCCGGCCGCCGTACTCGCAGCGGCTGCTCGACCTCGCTCAGCAGGAGCTTCAACTCGATGCGTCGGCCCGCGTGCTCGACCTCGCCGCCGGAACCGGGCGCCTGACGCGAGAGCTGCGCCGCCGGTTCGCGGACGTCATTGCGGTCGAGCCCGAAGAGCGGATGCGGGCGGTACACGGCTCGGCACTCGAAGGGAACGCGGAAGCGATCCCGCTCGAGGACGCGAGCGTCGACGCGGTCTTCGTAGGCGAGGCCTTCCATTGGTTCGATCCGGAGGCCGCGATCCCGGAGATCGCGCGGGTGCTGCGCCCGCCTGGCGGGCTCGCCGCCGTCAACACGCACTGGTGGGAGACCGAGCCACCGCTGCCGGACCCGGCGCTGGAGGTGCTGAGCGAGCCGTACCAGCGCTCCCTTTCCCAGCGCCGGCCGCCCTGGCATGACGCCTTCGGGTCCGTGCGCTTCGAGCCGCTCCGTCTCGAGCGCGCCGAGGACGAGATCACGGTCGACCCCGACGAGTTGTTGACGCTGTACTCGACGACCAGCGCCCTCGCGTCGCTTGATCCCGAGGAGCGTTCCGACCTCTTCGCCCGTGTCCGGCCGCTGCTCGCAGGTCCGTACCGGCTGCCGCTCAAGCACGAGCTCAGATGGACACGGCTCAAGTGAGCGACGAGATTCAGGTCGGCCGGCGCCATGTGCGGCTCACGCATCCTGAACGCGTGCTCTTCCCGGCCGACAAGGTCACGAAGGGCGACCTCGCCGCGTATTACGCCGAGATCGGCCCGGCAATCGTCCCGCACCTCCGCGACCGGCCCTTCACGCTCAAGCGCTATCCGTACGGCATCAACGCGCAGCCTTACTTCGCCAAGCAGGCGCCGAAGGGAAAGCCGTCGTGGGTGCCGACGAGGCAGTTCCGGACCTGGCCGCGGGAAGGCGGGTCGCGGCTCGTCGACTTCGTCCTCGTGAACGAGCCGGCTGCGCTCGTATGGACGGTGCAGATGAATTGCATCGACATGAACGCGTGGTACTCGCGCGTCGACAAGCCGGACCGGCCCGATTTCGTGCTCTTCGACCTCGACCCGCCTGAGTCGCGGAACGGCTTCGCGCAGGCGATCAAGGTCGCGCACCTGATTCGGGAAGCGCTGGACGAGCTCGAGCTGCGCTCGTACGTCAAGACGAGCGGGGCGGACGGGATCCATGTGCTCGTGCCGATCTCGCGGCGCTACTCATATCCGGAGACGTACGAGTTCGCCGAGTTGGTGTCACGCCGCCTCGAAGGGGAGAACCCTGGCCTTTTGACGACGGAATGGCTGAAGAAGAAGCGGCGCGGGGTGCTCGTCGACCACCGCCAGAACGGCCACGGGAAGACGATCGCGTCGGTCTACTCGGTACGGCCGAAGCCGGGCGCGCCGGTCTCGACGCCGCTTCGCTGGGAGGAGCTCGGCGAGAAGGTGCGGCCGCGGGACTTCGGGCGGCGCGAGGCGCTGCAGCGCGTAGAGAAGCACGGCGATCTCTTCGAGCCGGTGCTCCAGGGCGGGCAGGCGCTCGGGCCGGCTCTTCGCGCACTTCGCAAGTGAGGGCCGTTGTGATCGGCTCCGGCCCGAACGGGCTGGCCGGGGCGATCGAGCTGGCCCGCGCTGGGCTCGACGTGGAGGTCCACGAGGCGGAGCCGGAGATCGGCGGCGGACTACGGTCGGCCGAGCTCACGCTGCCGGGGTTCGTGCATGACGTCTGCTCGGCGATCCACCCGCTCGCGGCCGCATCGCCGTTCTTCCGCGAGCTCGACCTGGACGTCGAGTGGATCCATCCGGACGCGCCGGCTGCACACCCGTTCGATGACGGCACTGCGCTCGTCCTCGAGCGTGACCTCGGTTCGACCGCGGCGGCGCTCGGGCGAGACGCGTCGGCCTACCGATCGCTCGTCGGGCCGCTCGTCGAGAGCTGGCCGTACCCGTACTCGCCTCGCGGCCTGTTCGAGCTCCGGGGCTCCCTCCGCCCGGCCCTCGCCGCCGCGCGCCCCCTCGCTGAGAGCGTCTTCGCCGAGGACCGAACGCGGGGCTGGTTTGCCGGCTTCGCGGCACACTCGATGCTGCCGCTCGAGCGCCGGCCCAGCGCGGGCTTTGCGCTCGCGCTGCTGACACTCGGGCACGCGGTCGGCTGGCCGTTCCCACGCGGGGGCTCTCAGCAGCTGGCGGACGCGCTTACGGCGAAGCTGCGGGAGCTGGGCGGCGAGATCCACGTCTCGAGCCCTGTCGACGAGCTGCCGCGCGCGGATGTCGTTCTCGTGGACGTGGCTCCGCGGGAGCTCGCCCGGATCGCGCCGCTGCCCGAGCGCTACGCGGCTCGGCTTCGCGCGTACCGCCACGGGCCGGGCGCGTTCAAGGTCGACTGGGCGCTCGACGGGCCGATCCCGTGGCAGGCCGCGGAGTGTGCTCGTGCCGGGACGGTGCATCTCGGCGCCTCGTTCGAGGAGATCGCGGCGTCGGAGTGGCGCGCCTGGAGCGGCCGCCCGGCCGGGAAGCCGTTCGTCCTGCTCGCACAGACGTCGCTCTTCGATCCCTCGCGCGTGCCCGAGGGCAAGCAGGCCGCGTGGGTCTACTGCCACGTGCCCAACGGCTCGTCCGAAGACATGACGCAGTGGATCGAGGCGCAGGTCGAGCGGTTCGCGCCGGGCTTTCGCGACCTGGTCCTCGCGCGGTCGACGATGGGGCCGGCGCACCTGGAGGCGCACAACCGCAACCTCGTCGGCGGCGACCTCAACGGCGGCGCGATGGACCTCGGGCAGCTCCTGTTCCGGCCGGCGCGGAAGCTCGTTCCTTACCGGACGCCGCTTCGCGGGGTCTATCTCTGCTCGGCCTCGACACCACCGGGCGGCGGGGTGCACGGCATGTGCGGGTACTCGGCCGCGCGGGTTGCGCTGCGGGACCTACGGGTGAAGCGTTGAGGTGTCGACCACCTCGAAGTTCGAGCCCTTCACCTGGCCGAGCGTGTGCAGCTGGTCGTTCGACCACCCCTTGTTCGGCGCGCCGCTGATGTACCAGTTCGAGCCGTTGTCGGCGACGATCATCCCGAAGCGCTTGAGGGCGATCAGGACGATGCGGGCCTGGCGGGGGTAGCGGCTGACGTCGAAGCTCGCCTTGAGCCGGACGCGGAGCCCCATCGGCGGCAGGTTCGCGTCGGTGAGGCTGCTCGCGAAGTGGCGTGCCGGGTAGACGTAGGCGCGGCGGGTGCGCTGGACGGTGAAGCGGAGAGCATGGTCGATCACGCCGCGCTTGACCTCGTCATAGCGGGCGAGGCCGGGGAAGATCGGGAGTCCGGCCGCGTCGGCGGACGTCCAGCCTGCGGGGCGGACGTGGTTCGAGCGCAGGCTCCAGGTCGCGCCGGCCCAGGCATGCCAGCGGCCGTTCTGCTTCTCCAGGCCGCCGAGCTCGTAGAGGCGGCAGGCGGTCTTGTCGAGCAGCAGTGCGTGGTGGTCGCTGCCGCCTTCGATGTGGACGCGCTTCGGGATCGGGTAGCCGACGTGGTCGCTCTCGTCCGAGTACTCGAAGCTGAGTCGGGAGCGGGGCGTCTTGCGCGTGACGACGTCGAACGGGATGCCGATCGGCGAACCCTCCCAGAGGCCGGAGCCGAAGTCCGCGTGGAGGCCGGTGTCGAGGCCGATCGAGGCGATGACCGCGTTCGAGTTGGCTGCGACGGGGAGGCGGTCGACGCGCCGGTTCCACGGGTTCGTCTTAGGGAAGACGGGACAGCGCTTCGCCGAGGGCAGGCGCAAGGCGTGCGCGGAACCGCCGGCACAGACAAGCGCGACGGCGAGCGCGGCGATGGCGGCGGCGCGGGCTCTCACGGCTTGGGTATCGGCAGGGCCCTGGCCGTTTCGGACCCCTCTCGCCAGGTACCCGAAGACCTCCTCCCCGCTATGAGCCTATTGGCGAAATGCGCACGTGTGGGTGACGGGACCGTGCCGAGAGTGTGACAACTGCTGCGGCGCGCGGTAGCGGCTCTAGCGGCCGGCGCGGGCGCGCATCTCCGCCTTGTGCGCGCGCTTCTTGGCCTGGTAGTCGGCGAGCGCCTCGGGCGAGTCCACGTCGCCGAGCGTCGGATGGCTCGGCGCGAGCTCGCGCGCGACCTCGACGCCGAAGCGCTTTGCGAGCACCGCGCTGAGCGCCTTGATCTTCATCTCGCCGAACCCGGGCAGCTCGGCCAGCCGGCGCCGTAGGTCCTCCGCGTCCTTCGCGTCGCCCCAGACCCGGCCCGCGTCGCCGCCGTACTCGTCGGCCACGACCGAAGCGAGGTCCTGCACCCGCCGCGCCATGTTCCCGGGGAAGCGGTGGACCGCCGGCTTCTCCCGGAACGCCTCCTCGACCCGTGCCGGGTCGGTGGCGGCGATCTGGCCCGGATCCAGCGTGCCCAGCCGCTGCTTCACCTTCAGCGGCCCGCTGAACGCCGTCTGCACCGGCACCTGCTGGTCGAGCGCGAATCCGACCAGGAGCGCGAACGGCTCCCGCGCGATCAGCTCGTCGGCCTCGTCGTTGCCGGTGAAGTGGAGCCGGTCGGGAGCGCTCACGGCCACGGCGAGATCCTACCCCGCTAGATCCATTCGGCCGCGCGCTCGGCCAGGGCGATGGTCGTCAGGTTCGTGTTCGCGCTCGGGATCTCCGGGATCGCCGAGGCATCGACGACGTAGAGGTTCTCGAAGCCGAGCACGCGGCAGCGTTCGTCCAGCACCCGCCCGATCGCGCAGGTGGCGACCGGATGAAAGAAGCCGCGGGCGGTCTCGCGCACATGTGTTTCTGCATCGACGTCGGGCCCAGGACGCAGCTCGCGCGCAACATACGGACGCACCTCCTCGCTCGCCGCCAGCTCTCGCAGGCGCTCGAAGCCCTCGGTGAGAACCTCGACGTCGCGCTCGTCCCGAAGGAAGCCGTGGTCGATCGCAAGCGGCGTCTCCGGGTCGCGCGAGTTGAGGCGCACCGACCCCCGGGAGCGCGGCTTCATCGCGAAGGCCGCTCCGCTGATCTCCGGGCCGACGTCGAGCGCCGGAAACACGAACAGGTCGCGCACGCTGGGCGGGCAAGAGCGGCTGCTTGTCGCGACGGTCACCTGGCCCATATAGAGGCCGTGCTCGGCTTCGTGCGCCGCCGTCTCCGAGAGCAGCCGCTCCGTCGGCTCCCAGCCTGCGCCGGTGCCGACGTGGTCGACGAGCCCTTCTCCGATCGGCAAGTTCGCCTCGAGCTCGCTCCGCAGCAGGATTCCCGGCGAGCCGTACGCTCCGGCCGAGATGACGACCGTGTCCGCCCGGATCTCCCGTCCGCCCGCGAGCGCCCCGGTGGCGCGGCCGTCCTCGAGCAGCACCCGGTCGGCGATCGTGTCGGCGAGGATCGTCAAGTTCTGCCGGCCTCGCGCACGGTCGACGTACGCGAACCCGCTATGCCAGCGCACGCCGTCGACGATGTTCACCGGGTGCACGATCGAGTCGTCGCCGCCGGCCTCGCGGAAGGCGCGGTGCCACGGCGTCAGCTCCTCGTCCGCCAGCACGTGCGTCTGCAGCGTCTCCGCAGCCCGCCGCAGGTACGGCGCGAAAGCCTCGTACGACCACTCGGTTCCCCAGTCGTAGTCCGACGGCGCGCCCTCCAGCACCACGCACGCGTTGTGCGCCGAGCAACCGCCGAGGATCCGCGCCCGCGCCTGCGAACGGTCCTCCTCGTCGTCGCGCTCCCAGAGGTGCGACTCGAGCGCGAGCCAGCGCGGGTCGAGAATGTCCGCCGGCCAGCGGCCCTCCGAGAGATGGCCGTAGTCCGGCCCGGCCTCGACGAGGCAGACCGAGCGGTCCGGGTTCTCGCTCAACCGTCCCGCGAGCGCGCACCCGGCTGCGCCGCCGCCCAGGATCAGGACGTCGAAGCGCTCTCGAGCCATTCCTTCGCCTCCGCAACCGAGCGCAGCCGCACGAATCGCGGGTCGCCGCCGAACACCCGGGGCCACTGCCGTCGGTGACGGAAGTGGCCTCGCACCATCCACCAAAAGAGCGCATCCCGGCCCCAGAGCACCCCGCGCCAGCTCTCACGGTTGCCGTTCCAAAGCTCGACCTCGTCCCGGATCCGGTGGACACTCCGCCTCCACAACCGCCTCGCCTTGACTCGGAACGGCAGGTCGAGCCAGACGATCGTGTCGGCGGCGTCGAGGACAAGGGTCCCGAGCTTTCCCTCGTAGTTGCCGTCGATCACCCAGCCGTCCGGCGCGGCGTCCATCGCCTCCTGCACCTTCGCACGGAACTCCTCCGCGGTCGGCTCCGACCAGTTCGGCCCGTGATGGAGCGCGTCCAGCTCGATGTACGGCAGGTCGAGCCGCTGCGCGAGCTCCGCTGCGAAGGTCGACTTGCCGGAGCCCGAGATGCCCTTGACGTTGACGCGCCTCAACCTTCGAGCAGCTTGTCCGCGTTGGGGAGAAGCTCGCGTTCAGCGAGCGCGCGGACGAAGTCGCCCCAGCGCGGCTCGGCCTCGAGCAGCGGACGGAGCCGCTCGCGCGCCTCGTCCAGCTTCCCGGTCGCCGTGGCCATGTAGATCTGGGCCCAGAGGCGGTCGAGCTCGGGAAGGACTTCCAGGTCGTCCGCGCTCGGCCCGGGCGGCCCGCGCATCGCCCGGTATGCGCGACCCAACCGCACGAGCCGCCTCAGCTCGGCGACTGGCTCGGGGTGGTCGTCGACCCGGAGATCGACCTCGCGCTCCCAGGCCTCCCCTTCGGCTCCGACGACGAGGATCCCAGCCGCCTGGCGGCCGCGCCAGTCGCCCCCGGCCGCCTCGGCCGCGTCCAGCGCGTCGAGCAGCCGCTCCTCGAGCGGGCCTTGCGAGCGCTCGAACGCCTCCGCCATCGATTTCCAGACCCGCTCGCTGGCGACCATGTTCGCCTGGGCGCTGAAGTCGTCGCTGGACGCGTACCCGGCCGCGGGGATGCAGGCCTCGCCAACGTGAACCGCCGCGCGCCCCTCGGCGTCGAGGATCGCAACCTGCCGGTACTGCGACTCGTCGTCGGCCGTAACGAGCTCGTCAAGCGCCTGCTCGGCGCTCTTGCCGGCGCGAAGCAGTTCGAGCCCGAGTGGCCCATATGAGCGCTCGGTGAACGACTGGGTCGCGACGACGCCGATTCCCGGAGCGCCCCACGGCACCGCGGCGCCGGTGTTGAACGCGCGGGACTGCACCGCGACGCCGAGCTCGCCCGTTTCCGGATCGCGGCCGACGATCGAGTAGGTCATCGACGCAGCGCGCCCGCGAGCCGCTCGAGGTCCCCGCGCCAGACGTCCTCGGGTACCGGCGGCAGAATGTCGTCCCAGATCGCGGCGAAACTGCCGATCAGCTGCGGGATTCGCGCCGGGCGTGCCAGGAACCACCAGTGCAGGTGCTCGCCGCCGTCGCCCCAGCGGCAGACGTGCACCCGGCCGATGTTGCCGAGCGCCCGGATCTCGCGCTCGATCCGGGAGAGCAGGACACCGAGCTCGCCGGCGAGGCCTTCAGGAAGATCCCCAGGTTCTCCGTAGTGGTCGCGGGACTCGAGCATGACGATTAGCGGCAGCCCGCTCGGCTCGTCGAAACTCCAGAGCCGCCAATTCTCGTTCGTCCAGAGGTACTCGTCGTCGGACGCGGCACAGCGCTTGCAGTCGACCCCGCCCTCGCCGAAGCGGGGCCGCTCGACTTCCTCCGGCGGCTGGAGCGGGCGAGGCCGCATCTCCCCGTCGAACGGAAAGGTCTCCCACTCATCAACGGGCGGCATCTGCAGCGCATCCTTCACGCGCGCGTAGAGCTCTTCGGGCGTCTCGGGCATGACGGCAGATCCTAGAACTCCACGAAGCTGTCGAACGGCCGTTGGAACGCGTCGGGCGAGCCAGTCCGAAGGACGACCCACTCGTGCTCGTCCTCGCGGCCTTCGTCCTCGACCGCCCAGCCGAGATTCGAGACGCAGAAGCTGACCGCCCGCCGGACCGCGGGCAACTGCAGGTCGTCGACGAAGACGACGGCTCCCGGCTCGAGCAGCCTGCCGCAGTAGGCGAGGTCGAGGAAGACGCCCTCGAAGCGATGGTTGCCGTCGACGAACGCGAGATCGAAGCGCCTCCCCTCCGCGAGCAGCCCGGGGAGGACAACCTCTGAGCCCTCACCGTAGAACTCGACCAGCCCGCCAACGCCTGCACGTTCAAGAGCCTCGAGCCCTTCGCCGGCGTGGCCTCTCAGCAAGTGAGGATCCATTGCAACGTGTCGATCCTCCGAGCCGTTTGCCAGCAGGCCCTCGCAGATGAACAGCGTCGAGACGGCGTAGCCGAGGCCGGTCTCGAGTGTTCGCAGCGCGCCTTCCCGCCGCACCCAGTCACGCAGTGCCGCCCCTTCGGCCGGACCGATCGCGATCGGCGCGACATTGCCTGCGAGGAGCCGCTCCCTGACTTCCTGGACGCGCTCCAAGTCCGCCATCACTGCAGACGGTAACGTCGGGGCATGGAGTGGCCGCAGTCCTTCTACGAGCTGAGGCGCGGCGAGGGCTGCCCGATGTGTGAGCAAGGCCGGCCGGAGGAGACCGAGCACGGTGCGCGCTTCTTCGCCGGTGAGGTGTCGGACGCGTACCTGCAGAAGGCGAACATCCAGCGCGGCTACTCGGTCGTCGTCTGGCGAGGCCGCCACGTCGCCGAGCCCACCGAGCTCTCGCCCGATGAAGCGACGCGCTACTGGCTCGAGGTACTCGAGGCCGCCCGTCGCATCGAGGGTCGGTTCGAGCCGGTCAAGCTGAACTACCAGCTGTTCGGCAACGCGCTGCCGCACCTGCACACGCACGTCATCCCCCGTTACGCACGCGACCCGAGGCCCGGTTGGCCGTTCCCGTTCCCTGAAGGTGAAGATCCGGGGCCGATCGAAGAGGCCGCGTTCCGCCGCGACCTCGAGGCGTTGCGCGGCTGACGGGCGGCGGGGCCGGACCGCTCGGCCCGGCCCCGCTTCCCGAGCGTTACTTGCTCAACGGCGCCTAAGCCTCCGCAGCCGGAGCCGATGGGTCGACTTGCCCCGCACCGATGCCGTTGCCGCCATGGTCGCGACGTCCGCGCAGACCGCGGAGAGGGTGACATGGGCGGGGTCGCCGGAAGTGTTCGTGTTCTGGATCGATCCGGTCCATCCGGTGCCGTCCGTGTTCGGGCCTGACTGTTGAACGAAGACGCCGAACCCGAACGGTGGGCTCGCATCGTCCGTCCAGCCGCCGCCGGTGACGTGCTTCCCGGAGGGGCAGAGGATCGTGCCCGCTGCCGAGACTCCCGGGCCGATGTCAGCCGATGCGCTGATGATCTGGTAGCCGCTGACACCGTCGGCGCCGGGCACTCCCTGAGGACCGGTCGGTCCGGTGGCGCCCTGCGGGCCCGTCGGCCCCCGCGCCCCCGTCGGACCCTGGGCGCCCGTCGGGCCCTGCGCGCCGGTAGCTCCCGTGTTTCCGGTCGGCCCCTGAGGCCCGGTGGGCCCGGTCGGCCCCGCTGTGCCCTCGACGTTCCAGGTGACGGCGCTCTCGTGCTGACGGCAATCGCTCGGCGACCCGACGAGTCGCATGTTGCCGTTGGTCTGGTTGACGCACGCAGTCAGCGTGCTCGATCCGCTTCCACCGGAGGAGTACGCGACCCCGGCGAAGGCGACTGCGGCGACGGCGGCACCCGCGAGAACGACGCGGCGGCGCGGGCGCCCAATGGCTTTGAACATGTGGGTCCTTTCTGAGTTGGCGGCTCGCCCCGGCGCGATCGCCGGGGCGGTTCGTACCGCGATAAAGGCCAGCACGGCCGCCTTTGCAAGGGTCGGTACGCTGGCTGAAGTGGATCCGCTCTCTGTGTTCAACGCGCCGACCCGTACCTGGTTCGAGCAGGTTTTCGCGGAGCCGACTCCGGCGCAGACGCTTGGCTGGCCGGCCATTGCGAGCGGCGGGAACACGCTGATCCAGGCGCCGACCGGCTCAGGCAAGACGCTCGCGGCCTTCCTGTACGGGATCGACCGCCTCAACACGGAGCCGGCCCAGGGTCTGCGGCTGCTCTACGTCTCGCCGCTGAAGGCGCTCAACTACGACATCGAGCGCAACCTGCGCGGGCCGCTCGCGGGCCTCCGCTCGGAGCTGCGCGTCGGCGTCCGCACCGGCGACACGCCGCAGAAGGAGCGGGCCGCGATGCTGCGCGAGCCGCCGGACATCCTGATCACGACCCCCGAGTCGCTGTTCCTGCTTCTCACTTCACGCGCGCGCGAGACCCTGAGGTCTGTTGAGACGGTGATCGTGGATGAGGTTCACGCCGTCGCCGGCACCAAGCGCGGCGCGCACCTGGCTCTGTCGCTGGAGCGCCTGCAGCGGCTCACCGGCGGGCCGTTGCAGCGGATCGGCCTCTCTGCCACGCAGCGGCCGCTGGAGGAGATCGGCCGTTTCGTCTCCGGCGGGCGGGAGATCCAGCTCGTCGACGCGGGTCGCGCCAAGGAGCTCGACCTGAAGGTGGTCGTGCCGCTCGACGACATGCGCGAGCCCGAGGAGCAGCAGTCGATCTGGCCCTCGATCTACCCGGAGATCCTCGAGCTCGTCCGCGCCCATCGCTCGACGATCGTGTTCGTCAACAACCGCCGCCTCGCCGAGCGGCTTGCCCTCCGGCTGAACGACCTCGCCGAGGAGGAGATCGCCCGCGCCCACCACGGCTCCCTGGCCCGCGAGCAGCGGCTCGAGGTCGAGGAGCTGCTCAAGCGCGGCGAGATCCCGTGCCTCGTGGCCACCTCGTCACTGGAGCTCGGCATCGACATGGGCGCGGTCGACCTCGTCGTCCAGGTCGAGTCTCCGAAGTCCGTTGCCCGTGGGCTGCAGCGGATCGGACGCGCCGGCCACGAGCTCGGCGCCGTCTCGCAAGGGCGGATCTTCCCGAAGTTCCGGGCCGACCTGCTCGAGTCGGCCGTGGTCGCGCGGCGGATGCTCGACGGCGCGATCGAGGAGACGAAGATCCCGCGCAACCCGCTCGACGTGCTGGCCCAGCAAGTCGTCGCCATCTGTGCCGACGAAGAGATCTCGGTCGACGACCTGCACGAGCTCGTGCGTGGGGCCTACCCGTTCGCCGACCTCTCGCGCGTCCAGCTCGAGAACGTGCTCGACATGCTCGACGGCCGCTACCCCTCGGACGAGTTCGCGGAGCTGCGCGCTCGTGTCGTCTGGGATCGCACCGCCGGCGTCGTGCGCGGCCGCCAGGGCGCCCGGCGGCTCGCCGTCACCAACGCGGGCACGATCCCCGACCGCGGCCTCTTCGGCGTTCACCTGGTGGACGGCGGTGGCCGCGTGGGGGAGCTCGACGAGGAGATGGTCTACGAGGCGCGGGCGGGGCAGACCTTTCTGCTCGGCGCTAGCACCTGGCGGATCGAGGAGATCACCCGCGACCGCGTCCTCGTCTCGCCGGCTCCGGGTGTCCCAGGCGCGGTGCCGTTCTGGAAGGGCGAGGGCGTCGGCCGCCCATACGAGCTGGGCGAGGCGATCGGCGCGGCTTCGCGCGAGCTGGCCGCGCTCTCGGACGAGAAGGCAATCGAGCGGCTCCAGACCGAGCACACGCTCGACCAGCGCGCAGCCCAGAACCTGCTGACCTTCCTGCGCGAGCAGGAGGCGGCAACCGGTGCGGTCCCGTCGGACCGGACCATCGTGGTGGAGAGGTTCCGCGACGAGATCGGCGACTGGCGCCTCTGCGTGCTGACGCCGTTCGGCGGTCGCGTCCACGCGCCGTGGGCACTTGCGCTCGGCGCGCGGCTGCGTGAGTCGCTCGGCCTCGAGACGCAGGCGATCTGGTCGGACGACGGCATCGCGATCCACCTCCCGGACGCCGACGCGCCGCCGCCGATCGACGACGTGCTGCTCGACCCCGGCCAGGTCGAGGACCTCGTCATGAAGGAGCTCGGCGACACGGCGCTCTTCGGCGCGCGCTTCCGCGAGAACGCGGGCCGCGCGCTCCTGATCCCGCGCCGCCGGCCCGGCGAGCGCACGCCGCTCTGGCAGCAGCGGCTCAAGGCCCAGTCGCTCCTCCAGGTGGCGCGCCGCTACCCGGCGTTCCCGGTGATCCTCGAGACCTACCGCGAGTGCCTGCAGGACGTCTTCGACCTGCCTGCGTTGAAGGGGCTGCTGCAAGGGCTGCGAACGCGCCAGATCGACCTCGTGGACGTCGAGACCGCGTCCGCCTCGCCCTACGCGGCGTCGCTGCTCTTCGACTACGTCGCCAACTACATGTACGAGGACGACACGCCTGCCGCAGAACGGCGCGCGCAGGCGCTGTCGCTCGACCGCGACCTGCTCAAGGAGCTCCTCGGCCAGGAGGAGCTGCGCGAGCTGATCGATCCGGGCGCGCTCGCGGAGGTCGAGGAGCAGCTGCGCGGCGAGGCGCGGTCGCCCGACGAGCTGCACGACCTCCTGCGCCGTCGCGGCGACCTGCGCGAGGGCGAGTACCCGGACGACCTCGCCGAGCCGCTCCTCGCCGAACGCCGCGCCGTCAGGGTTCGCGTCGCGGGGGAGGAGCGCCTGATCGCCGCCGAGGACGCGGGGCGCTACCGCGACGCCGTCGGCGCGATGCCCCCCGGTGGCCTGCCCGAAGTTTTTCTCGAGGCAGACGACGCGCCGCTCGAGTCGCTTGTCCGCCGGTTCGCCCGTTCGCGCGGCCCGTTCACGACCGCCGAAGTGAACGAGCGCTTCGGGCGCGACGTCGAGCTGGTGCTGCGCGAGCTGGAGCGGCGGGACGAGCTCGTGCGCGGAGAGCTGCGGCCCGGCGGCACCGAGCGCGAGTGGTGCGATCCCGAGGTGCTGCGCCGCCTGCGCCGCGCCTCGCTGGCGGCGCTGCGGCGCGAGGTCGAGCCGGCCGAGCAGGCCGCCTTCGGCCGCTTCCTGCCCAGTTGGCAGGGGGTGGACCGTCGCGCTTCCCTGCGCGAAGCGCTAGTACCCCTGCAAGGTCTCGCGCTTCCGGTCTCTCTCTGGGAGAGCGACGTGCTGCCTCGGCGCGTTCCGGGGTACCGGCCAGAGCAGCTCGACGCGCTCTGCGCCTCGGGCGAAGTCGTCTGGGTCGGTGCCGGGCTCGACCGCGTCGCCATCTACTTCCGCGAGGATGCGCCGGCCCTCGGGCCACCGCCGGCAGCCGACCGTCCCGAGCGGGAGGCGCACGAGCGACTGCGCGCCGCGCTCAACCGCAGCGCGCTGTTCTGGTACGACCTGCTCGCCGACACGGGCCTCGAGGCTGAGGAGGCATTGCCCGCGCTCTGGGATCTCGTCTGGGCGGGCGAGATCACCAACGACGCGTGGGCGCCGCTCCGCGCCGGCCGCCGCTACCAGGCTACGAGCAGGGCCGCCCAGCGGCCGCGTCGCTTCTCGCGTCGCCGCGCGAGCGAGATCACCGCCACGCAGGGCCGCTGGTCGCCGACGACGCGCCTCTTCCCGGGCCGGCCCGACCGCCGTGCGCTTGCGGAGCTGCTGCTCGAGCGCCACGGGATCGTGACTCGCGAAGCCGTCCGCGCCGAGGGGATCCCCGGCGGCTACGGCGCGGTCTACGGGGAGCTCCGCTCCCTCGAGACCCTGGGGCTCTGCAGGCGCGGCTACTTCGTCGAAGGTCTCGGCGGCGCGCAGTTCGCGCTCGGCGGCGCCGTGGAACGCCTGCGCGAGCTGCGCCGGAAGGAAGGGGAAGAGCCAGAGCCGCTGGTCCTTGCGGCAGCCGATCCTGCCCAGCCCTACGGCGCGGCCGTGCCCTGGCCCAAGCGTTCGGGCGCGAGGGCGGCTCGGGTCGCGGGCGCCCGCGTAGTGGTACTCGGCGGCGAGCCCGCGCTGTTCGTCGAGCGCGGCGGCCGCTCTCTCGTCCCGCTCCGAGATCCCGAGGAAGGCTGGCTCCGCGAGGCGCTGACCGCGCTGGTCGAGGACTTCCGCCGCTCGGGCCAGCGGCGCCTCGCCGTCGAGCGTTTCGACGGAGCGCCTGTTGGGGAGACGGCGATCATGCAGTTGCTGCTTGAGGCCGGGTTCGTCCAGGGTCCGCGCCGCGCGACGCTTCGCGCTTGACAACACCACCGACGAGGCGTAGATAGCGGACGCTGCATCGAGGACGACATACGAACCTGGGGTCGGAAGGGGAGAGGAAATGACACGACGACTTCTGGGAGGGTCTCTTGCCGCGGTCGCAGCGCTGGTGCTGTCCGGCCTGTTCGTCGGATCGGCACACGCCGTGCTTCCGCAGTGCAGCGAGCCCTACGCCCTGTGCGCCGAATCGAACGACTCGATCGGCTACGGCGGCGAGTACACGGGCCACGACGAGCCCTCGCTGCTGTGGTACTCGGACCAGCCGGGCTCCGGTAACTCGAATCTCTACCACCTGAGGGTCCCGAGCGACCCGAAGGTGCTGCCGAACCAGTCCGGCACCGCCGGGACCTGGAACTTCCAGCTTCACCCGGCCTTCTGGCTCGGGATGGCGCTGTGCGATAACCAGTCGGCGCCGGAGTACACACACGATGCATGCGTGCCGGACAGCGACACGAACATCTTCGACGGCACGGACGAGAACGCGGCCGACTACATCGGCAAGCATCCCGGGACGGCGTTCCTCGAGCTGCAGTTCTATCCGCCGGGGTGGGCCCCGTGGCCGCCCGGCGTCAGCTGCGACGCGAGCAAGTGGTGCGCCGCGATGGCGATCTTCAGCTTCAACTCCGACCAGAACACGGGCGTCAACAACAACGCCGCGTGTCTGAACACCGTCGGGGTCGAGCCGGCGAACTTCGCCTTCATCACGTTGAACGGCACCCCGCATGGGCCGCCAGGGCCGCTCGACCAGACGACGGGCACATTCACGCCTGACCCGTCCACCGATCTGTTCATGAACTCGGGCGACGAGCTGACCGTCGACATCCACGACGCCGCCGCTGGCCTCACGACGATCGTCCACGATCACACGACGGGGCAGACAGGCTCCATGACGGCGAGCGCCGCCAACGGCTTCGCCCAGATCCTGTACGAGCCCGCGTCGCCGACGTGCAACGAGGCGCCGTACACGTTCCGGCCGATGTACTCGACCTCGAGCGAGCACACGCGCGTGCCGTGGGCAGCGCACACCTACAACACCGCCTTTTCCGACGAGATCGGGCACTTCGAGTACTGCTCGGCCGTCTCGGAGGAGGGCGGCGAGTGCACCGCCGGCGGCGACGGCGACGCGGACGACGACGGCTGCTTCGACGCGGCGTTTTCGCTGTTCGTCCCGATCGGAGGCTGTATCGCAACGGACAACGACTTCGACGGCGTGTCGTATCAGAAGGTGTGGGGAGGGACGAATCCGAACCGCGGGCAGGACAAGAAGTACCACCCGAGCCCGATCGTGTTCACGAGCCCGCTCTTCAACGGCACGCAGAACTACGAGCGCGTCGCCTTCGAGGCAGACCTGCCTCGAATCGAAGCGGCGGACTTTGGCGGGAACTGCGACCGTTTCACCGGCAACGGTTGTGTCAATCCTCCGCCGGGCTCGAACTTCTACCCGATCTACTCGACCGGGACGTCGAACGGAACGCCGAGCGGCAGCTGCGTCTGGCAGTTCGGCGGCCCGTACATCAAGGGAACGACCAACACCTTCGGCGGGAACTCGGCCACGGAGTTTGGGCCACTGCTGTTCAGCTTCTACCCGAACCCGAACCCCGCTATCAGGCTGAGGACGAACAACTTCCGGCAGGTTCTCAACCACAACCCCTGCCCGGCCTAGCCGAGCGGGACTTGATTCTCTCGGAGAGCGCCTTCGGGCGCTCTCCGTCTATTTGACGATCACGCGCCGGACGTTCGACCAGTCCGTGGGGCACGGCCTTTTCGGCGTGCAGTCGAGGCCGACGATGATTCCGGATACCTCGACGTAGTAGCGGCCCGGTCGAAGGGCATGACGCGTGCGCAGCCGCAGGCCGGAGGAGGTTCTCGTACCGCCGAGCGGTTCGTTGAGCCGGACGTTCGCGTGGACGAACCTGCCGTTGCGCTCGCGGCTCGCGGACGTCGCGACGAGGATCCGCCCGGGGATGAGCTCTCCGAGCGAGTACGTCACGACGACGTGGCGGTTCGCGGCGGTTGCCGAGCGCAGGTACGGCATCGGCGTCGCGGCAGATGCTGCGGTAACGAGGGCCGCGCCGAGCGCGGCGGCTGCGATGAGCACCTGGCTGGACTTCATCGCAGTCGGAACTGTAACGAGCGCCAGGCTACGCTGGCGCAGCTATGCCGGAAGGGGACTCGCTCCACCGCGCAGCTCGGCGGCTTCAGGTTCTGGTTGGGGAACGCGTGGCGGTGGAGACGCCCCATCCGCGGGCTGCGGCCGAGGGGATCGCGGAGCGTCTCGACGGGAGGAGGCTCGAGTCGGTCGAGGCGGTCGGGAAGAACCTGCTGCTCTCGTTCGAAGGCGGGCTCGTGCTGCGGAGCCATTTGCGCATGAACGGGCGCTGGCAGGTTCGTGCGCGCGGCTCGAAAATTCTCGTGGGGAGGCCGTGGCTCGTGCTGCAGGGGCCGATGCACGAGGGGGTTTTGTGGAACGGGCCCGTGCTCGAGCTCACCGGGCGCGCGGTACGGCGGCTCGGGCCGGACGTCCTGGCCGACCCGCCTGATCTGAAGCGGATGGTGGAGAACCTTCGGCGCACGCATTCCGGCCGGGAGCTCGGCGAGGCGCTGCTCGACCAGCGGCTCGTCGCGGGGATCGGGAACCTCTGGAAGGCGGAGGCGCTCTGGCAGGCGCAGTTGTCCCCGTGGGTGCTGCTCGGCGAGGTGAGCGACGAGGCGCTCGAGCGGGTGCTCGGGGAGGCCGCGCGTCTGATGCGCGCTTCGCTCGACGGGGGCAGAGCCGGGCGTTCCGTATACAGGCGTGCGGGACGACCGTGCCCGCGGTGCGGCGAGCCGATCCGCTCTCGCGGTCAAGGAGACGACAACCGCACGGCCTACTGGTGCCCTCGCTGCCAGAGAGGAGAGGAGACACCGGACGCGTAGGACACATCCGTGGCCGTGCGCGCTACGCACCTGTACCGCTCGCTCCGCTGTTTCTGCCTCGCGGGTTTCTCGCTGCTCGCCGCCGACGTCAACGGCGGGGACGAGATTCCCTTTGCGTTCGAGGAGCACGCCGGCGGACTGCACGAGTACCGGCCGCTGCTGCGCTCGTACGTCGACGCTCGGGCCGAACGGCTCGGCGCCCTTGCGGACGCGCGGATCGCCGTGGAAGAGCTCTCTCGCGAGCCGGCCGCGGCGGTTTACGCCTCCGCGCACGTGGGGCGGCGTGGGCCGCGCGGGGACGAGGCGCTGGTGCGGACCATCCTCCTTCCATTGCTGGCCAACGTCGCGGAGTCGGCCGGCGGCGCGGACTGGAGCGACGAGGCGTTCGATCGCGCCTACGCCGCCTTCGAGCGGACGCTGCTCGGGGAGCGCCGGGTCTACGCGGCGGTCGCGCCGCTGGTCGGGCTCTCGCTCGGGACCCGGCTGGATCTTGGCGACGGCCTGCGTATCCGGCACGCTGCAGATGGAGAGCTCGCGGCCCATTGGCCCGAGGCTTCCGGGCTGCTGCCTGCCGGGTTTGGGCGCGAGACCGATCGTCTCTGCCTGCTCGAGCTCGAGCGCACGCTTGCGCCCGACGCCGCTTCCGTTCCGGATGCGCCGGGGGAGCTCGGCGATGCGGTCAGCGCGCTGCGGCTGGCGACCGCGGCGCCGGTTGCGGCCGGCCCGGTCCTGTTCGAGCGGCTCGACTGGCGGCCGCTCGGGATCCGGCCCGTGCTGCCGATCGCGGCGACGGAGCCGCCGGGAGAGCCGACCCGCCTCGACGCGTTTCGAGCTCGTCTGGCAGGCGATCTCCTCGAGCGGCTGGGCCGAGCCGAGGACGATCCGGAGCTCGCCGAGGCGCTCGACCGCTGGGAGCTGTCGATGTTCGCCGAGGAGCCGTTCCGCTCGGAGCAGCTACGTGAGGCGCTGACGGCGCTCCTCGGCGGGGTAGACGGGCTCTGGGCGGCGACGGTTCGCGCGGCGGTGCTGCTCGGCGAGACCGGACGGGAACGCGCCGAGGAGCTCGAGCGGCTGCGCTCGCTCGCGCGCGGCGAGCAGGCCTCGCGGTCGGCGGCCGACGCCGTGCGGAAGGCGGTGGTCGAGACGCTGGCACACGGCGACCGGCCTGCGCTCATCGCGTCGTTGGACGACGCGATGATCGGAGCGCGCCCTCGCCCGGCCGGCTACTTCGCGGCACTCGCCTCCTAGCCCAAGCCCTCCTAGCCCGGTCCGGCCTTGCTGTGGAAGAACAGTGACCCTTTCGGCACGGTCCCGTCACACACCCGTGCGGATTTCGCGGCTAGCGTCGGTCGGGTCATGGACGAAGCGCGAGCAGTACTGCATCGCCTGGAGCGGATCGAGACGCTCGAGCGCGAGGGAGCGCCCACGCGGTCGGTTCTGGCCGAGGTGCACGCGCTGCTGGCGGAGGCAGAGGCCTGGGTTGCTGTGGAGCGCGACGGGACGGACCTCGCGGAGCAGGCGCTCCGACGTTGCCGTGACACCGTGGCCACGCGTGGCGGAGACGAGCAGGCTGCCGAGGCGGTGCCGGGGTGAGCCGGGTCGTGACCGGCACAATGGGGCGTGTCGGCAGAGGCGACGGTGTCGGCGGATGCGCCCAGCTACCGCGACGGCATGCGCGCGGTTCTCGCGATCGCAGCGACCGTCTGGTTCTTCGGAGCCTCGTTCGGCTTGCTCGCGCGCTCGTCCGGGCTCGGGATCCTGGCTCCGCTCGTCATGTCGGCGACGACCTTCGCCGGCTCCGCGCAGTTCGCGGTCACCTCGATCCTCGGCACGAGCGGCGGAGCGGCGGCCGCCATCGCGGCGGCAGTGCTCCTGAACGCGCGCTACGTGCCGATCTCGATCTCCGTCGCATCGCTCTTCCACGGCCCCCGCCTGCGCCGGCTCGCTGAAGCACAACTGATCGTGGACGAGTCGTGGGCGATCTCGAGCCGCGGCGGCGGCCGGTTCGACCGGCGGATACTGATCGGGTCAGGCCTGGTCCTCTACGCGGCCTGGGTCACGGGCACGGCTGTGGGCGTGGCCGGCGGCTCGGCGCTCGGCGATCCCAAGGATCTCGGGCTCGACGGAGCGTTCCCGGCGCTCTTCCTGGCGCTGCTCGTGCCTCAGCTCGTCGGCGGCCGCGCGCGGGCTGCGGCGGTCCTGGGAGCAGCGATCGCCTTCGCGCTGACCCCGTTCACGCCCGCCGGAACGCCGATCGTCGCAGCGAGCGCTGCCTGCCTGCTCGGCCTGCGCCGGCGCGCGCAGCCACGGGAGCACGCGTGACCGTCTGGCTCGTGGTGGCCGTCGTCGGCGCGGCAACGATCGCCTTCAAGGCGGCAGGCCCGCTCCTCCTCGGGCAGCGGCGCCTCCCGGAACACGTGGCCGGCGTCGTCGCCCTGCTCGCCCCGGTGCTGCTCGCGGCACTCGTCGTCACCCAGACCGTCGGCGGCGACAACCGCCTCGTGTTCGACGCCCGGCTCGTCGGAGTCGGTGTCGGCGCGGCCGCGATCGCGGCCCGTGCGCCTCTGCCCGCAGTCGTGGTGGCCGCCGCCGCAGCGACCGCCGTCACGCGCCTGCTGGTCTAGCGGTCAGCTGTTCCCTGGCCGCGTAACGGGCGAAGCTCGGCCGAAAATCCGGCGGGCAATTTCCGGAGGGATAGCTAGCATGAGAGCGAAGAAAGGGGCTCGATGGGGCTTGCACGCCTGCTTCCGCGACCGGGAATCCGTACGGAAACCGCAAAAGGAGCGCCAATGGGGCGCGTGATCTCGTTCGCCAACCAAAAGGGCGGAGTGGCGAAGACGACGACGA
>Ga0307308_10000183_pt1 | contig 19991 bp, 16 predicted proteins | sample ER_DNA_195_FD_194501 | JGI IMG/M metagenome (GOLD analysis project Ga0307308, IMG submission 194501) | Bulk soil microbial communities from the East River watershed near Crested Butte, Colorado, United States - ER_DNA_195 | ecosystem: Environmental > Terrestrial > Soil > Floodplain | place...
TCGCCTGGAAGAGGGCCGTCCGTAGCAGCCCGGTTGTGCCGCTGGCGCGAAACCAATTTGACTCTGTCCGATCCGTTCGTTAGGTTCCGCGACTTCGCCAGCAACGTCCAGTACCCCCCAGAACCGAAGCATGACTCTCACCGGCGCGGTCGCAACGACAGCGCCCTGAGAGGCACGACAGACGCAAGCCGCCCGTCATGTCGAGAAGCTCGAGAACAGGCCAGGATCACTGCTCGATCGAGGGATCCAGTCCCTCACCGCGGCGACCGACGCGACGCAAGATCATGTTCAGAAGTCGCCGCCAGCTGGCGGCAGCCGCAGGCTTCTGGGTCTTGCTGGTTGCCGCCGCCATCGGCATCACCGTTATCCCGGGTGCCATGGCCGCCGCGGCCAAGTCGTACGTCAAGACGCTCAACTCCAGGAATGCGCGCCCCGTTGGGTTGTCGGACGAGTCCAACGACTGCACCCTGACGCACGGCGGATTCGGGGACACGTTCACCCTGCAGTCGGACTCCACGCGCTGCACATGGACGAACTCGTCCTTCTCTCATATGGGGCGGCACGAGATCTTCGTGGTGAAACTGCGGTTCGACAATCGGCCCCCCCAGCGTGTCGAGTGGGAGAACGAAATCAATCTGCGGCCGGATGGTGATTTCGGCAATGAGGACTGCGCATCGGGGGGCAACCACGAGGTCATGCTCCTGCGTCTCTACGTTGCCCGCCGGCGCTCTCGGGATGTCTGGAGGCTCGACATCCGCGGAGGAACGTCGCTCAACCTCTCCGATCAGGTTGTCAAGACCCTCAAGCTCGGCCCGATCGTCGTGGGTAAGACGCTCACGTTGAAGTTCGACATCATCGCTGACTACCTCCACGGAGCGGCGAGCGTTTGGCAGAACGGCAAGCTCATCTACGCGAACCGCGACCGGCCGCTCGGCTTCCATTACGACTGCGACCGGACGACGGATATCTCCAACTTCCCGCTCAGGATGCAACACGGCGTCTACCGCGAGGGCGGCGGCCCTGCAACGCTGACCTCCAGCGGTTTCCGATTCCTCCTCTCCCGGTGGGCCCGATAGCCCGATAGCCGAGGTTGCCCGCGGCGCTGCGCGCAACGTCCACGGAGCACGGAGTGAACCGATGCAACGAGCCCTTCGCGGACGTCACCGGGTGACCCCAGGCCCAATCGTCTACGCTCCACCTCAGCTTGCCGGAGCGACGAGCGGACCAGCGCGAGGACAGAGAGGCCCCTGCTCGTAGCGGCGTGCCGTTCGTGGGCGCGGTTACGTCCATCGTCGCGGCCGGGCTCGAGAACCTCTACGAGGCAGCCGGGTTCGTAGCGGTGGTCGCGCACGACCGTCGCGCGTCGATCGAGGAGGACCTCGACGGGCTCGCTGCCGAGTACGAGGGCCTCCGCGGCCCCTACGAGCGGGTCGTTGCGAGCGTAGGCCCCTGGGCGGGAGTTGTAGCGTTCGACGTGCCGCGAGAGCAGCGAGCTAAGGCGGAGGCTCGGGCGTCGGCGTGGGCGGTGGCCGCGGGCGCAGTTCACTTCTCGCGGCGCCCGCCCAACGGCGGGCTGGCCGACGTCGAGGGCCAGTTCGCCCTGCTCGCGTACGACGACGCTCACTCGACGCTGATCCTCGCATCGGATCCCTTCGGGTTCCGCGCCCTCTACTTCACCGAACAGAACGGCAAGACCTACATCTCGACGTCGGTCCTGGTGCTTGCCCGTTACGTTCGCGCGAGACCGAGCCTGCTCGGCGTCCGCTCTTTCCTGCGCACCGGGTATCTCTTCGGTCAGAGGACGAGCTGGGAGGGAATCGAGCGCTTCGATCCTGCGACCCTTATGGCGTTCACGCCTGACGGAGTGGAGACGCAGCGCTACTGGTCGCCCGAGCGCGATCCGTCCGTAGCGCGGCTCTCGTTCGATGAACTCGTCGACCACTGCCTGGAAGTTTGTGTCGGCGCGTGTCGTGACCTCTTCGCTGGGTTTCCCACGGTATGGGCGGACCTCACCGGGGGCTACGACACCCGGCTCCTCACCCTCCTGATGCGGGAGGCAGGCGTTTCGTTCGACACAGAAACGCGGGGAAGCCCGAACTCGCCTGACCACCCCATCGCCCGCGAGATCGCCCGAAGGGCCGGTTGGAACTGGTCGCTGATGGCGCTGCCCGATGAATGGGAGAGCTTGCTTCCCCCGCTACTTCCCGTGGCGCTCGCTTGGGGGGATGGAAACATCGACGCCATCGAGCTCGCGCGCGTGCTCTGGGCGCACAGGGAGCTGAGCCGGGTACATCACAATTTGGTCATCGGAGGCGGTGGTGAGCACTACCGCGAATACCCCTGGCGGCAGGAGCTCCTTCAGGCCGGACGCTCGACGCAGGTCAACTGGGACAACTGGCTGGACATGCGTCTCATACTTCCGCTGAACACAGAGATTTTCGCATCCGACCCGACGCCGGAGGTCCGCGACGACTTCCGCGAACGCATGATGCGGCGCGGAGAGCCGTACCGCGGCGAGCTGAACACGACACAGCTCGACGTCCTGTTCGCCTACAAGATGACGGGCCACTTGGGCATGTTCGCCTCCGCTGAAGGCGCCTTCCTACGGTCGCGGTTGCCGTTTTACTTCAGACCGATATACAGCGCCTCGTTCTCGGCGAATTACCGTCACCGAAACTATCACCGGTTGGAGCGGCACATGATCGATCGCCTCGACCCGACGCTCGCCGCAATTCGGACGGTCCCCGCCGGAGGTCCGGCACAGCCGTTGCGGCTCTCGAACATCCATCGGTTCGCTCCGTACTACGCGGATGTCGCGCGCCGCGCGGTGGGCAAGCTCAGCTATCGCGCCACCGGACACGCCCTTCTTTACCCTCGCAGGTGGCCGAGGCCGGCAGCGGCGCGCGCGCGCAGCACGCTCGTTGGGAACCTGCGCACGGAAGGCGTCCTCGACCCGTCCCGCATGCGTTCGGCTCCGCTGTACAGCCGTGGTGCGCTCGAGCCATGGCTCGACCTTGCTGAGCAACCCGTGTTTGCGGACGAAGCGCTCCTCGGGCGACTCGTTACGGTGGAGCTCGCATTGCGTGCGGTCGATGCGTCGGTCGACGAGCCGTAGCGCGCGCGAGGAAGGCGCTGCCGAAAACCGTCCTGAGACCGGGCTAGTTCTCGGGCTCGGAGACGAGGAAGTGGAAGCCGCTCGAGGTTAGCACCAGCGGTCCAGACCAGCCGCGATAAACACCATGCTGCATCCGCAGGTCGAAGTTGGAGATGTCGGTCGTCCGGTCGCAGTCGTAGTGGAAGCCAAGCGGCCGGTCGCGGTTGTTGTAGACCACCACGCCGTTGTGCCAGACCGTTGCTGCTCCGTGCTGGTAGTCACTGACGACATCGAACTTGAACGTCTCGGTCCGGCCCTGGACAACCGGGCCGAGGTCGACGCTCGTGCCGTCGGCGATCGAGCCGGGATAGTCGGGGTCCTGATACTGGTCGGAGAGGTTGAGCGATGTGCCGCCGCGAAGCTCGAGGAACCAGTGATCGGCGCCGGCCACGCTCTTGATCCGAATCGTCCAGAGCATGGTCTCGTGATTGCCGCCGTCGGAGCAATCGGCGTTGCCGAAGTTGCCATAGGGTCGGCTGACAATGTTGTTCTCCCAGCTGCCGGGATTGTCGCTTCGCAGGTCGAAGCGCTCCGAGACCTCGAAGACCTCGTGCCGATGCATGTGAGAGAAGTGCTGGTTCGTCCAGGTACAACGGTCGGAGGCCGAAAGAATAGTGAAGGTGTCCCCGAGTTCCGTACGAGCCAGGGTGCAGTTGTTGGAGTCCATGGACAGCCCAACGGGCTCCGCGTTCGTGGAGTCATCCGTCTTGATGTAGCCGCCGCCGCCACCACCACCACAGGCCGTTGTAGCTGCCGTGATGCTGGCGCGCGAGGAGACGTTTCCGGCGGCGTCGTAGGCGTCGACCCCAAGGGTGTAGCTCGTCCCACAGGTGAGCCCGGTGAACGAATAGCTGGTTCCGCCGGTCGACCCGACTCGCGTGTTGTTGCGGAACAGGTCGTACCCGGCGACGCCGACGTTGTCCGTCGATGCATTCCACCCCAGCGAAACCGCCGTGGTCGTCGCCCCGCTGACGTTCAGGCCTGTCGGCGTCGTTGGCGGCTCGGTGTCGGGTGGCGGCTGGCCGCTACAGGAACGTGTCGAGGCGATCACGGTTGCCTGGCTCGATGTGTTGCCAGCTGCGTCGTACGCGTCCACGCCGAGGGTGTAGCTCGTCCCGCAGGACAGGCCGGCGAACGCGTAGTTGGTGTTGGGCGTTGTTCCGATTCTCGAGCCGTTCAGGAAGAGGTCGTAGCCGAGAACGCCCACGTTGTCGGTTGATGCGTTCCACCTCAGCGAGATGCCCCCGAGCGTGGCCGCGGTCACCGCAAGGCCGGTCGGGGTCGACGGCGGCGTCGAATCGGGTGCGGCGACGACCTGATCGTCGAAGGCGTAGTCGAACGTATGACCGGTCGAGTTGTCGCCGATGTAGACGCGCCCGACGCCGGTCGTGCCGAGCGACTCCCCGTTCTTGGTGATCACCTTCGTCCCGTCGAGCCAGACCTCCACGAGGCTGGAGCTGCCGTTGAGCAGCGCGTGCACCTCGAGGTCGTGCCAGGCTCCGGTCGAGACTCGGGGGCCGGTCGTGCTTTTGCCCGAAAGGGAGTTGTAGTACGACAGCTTTCCGTTGCCGTTGCGGAAGATGGAGAAGAGCAGGTCGTTCGCGGCGGTCCTGAAGCGGACGATCGAGACGTTCGCCGAGCCCTGGCTGATCGCCTGGAAAGCCCCGTCGTAGTAGACCTCGGACAGCGAGGTGCCGAGGTTCTTGTAAGCGTAGGCCGGCGTGCCCGAGCTCGTCGCCCGCGCCGCCCACGAGCCGTCTTCGGTCACCTGCTGCTGGTCGGTCATCCCACTCGCGACTGACCAGTGGGACAGATTCCCGCTCTCGAAGCCGTCGCTGAAGACCGGGGGGTCGCCAGCGGCGGTAGCGCCCGGAATGAGCGAGATAGCGGCGGCGGCGGCTACGAGCAACAACCAGAAGCCTGCGGCTGCCGCCTTGTGGCGGCGACTTCTGAACATGATCCGTCGCTGCGTCGGCGGTTCGGGCAAACGCCTGGATCCCTCGTTTGTGCGATGCGGTGTCGACATGACGTCTGGCCTGCGTCTGTCGTGCTCTCCAGCGGCGATATCGGCAACCGACAGCGCCAACTGGAGTCCTGCGATCGTTTAGTTGTGCTGTGCTGTGCTGGGCTGGGCTAGCGAAGTCGGGGAAGGTAACGCAGGAGTCGGACGGAGTCAAGAGAATGCACTCGCCGAAGTGCATTTTTCATCGCCTCCTCGGGGTGGCAGTCCAGGCTGCGCAAATGACGTATTCGTGAGTACGATGGGTTGAGAGACCTCGCGCCTGCGAGTGCTCGAGAGCCCGTCAGCGAACCCGTGATGACCCCCTCAGCGAACGCGTCACAGCCACAGTCTGCGGCTCGCCGTCAGGTTGAGTTTCTCAAGCGGCAACTCTGGCTCATCGTGCTCGTGGTCGCAGTCGCTGTCGCGATTGCCGCCGCGGCGACCCTGGGCCAGCAGAAGGTCTACCGCGCGTCCTCGAAGATTGTCGTTTTCCCGGGCGCGACCCTCAACCCCCAGTTCGGAAACACGGCCCAGGCGTTCACGCAGACGATGTCGCCGTTGCTCAAGGACGACGTCATCGCGAGACAGGTCATCAGAAGGCTCGGTCTCAACCAGACGCCAGAGGACCTCCTTCGGCACCTCAACGTGTCGAGCACGCCGGACAGCGCCGTGCTCCAGGTGAGCTATGACTCACATAGTCCACGCGAGGCCGTCCGGATTCTCACCGAGATCGGGTCCGTGTTCACGGCTCGCGTACACAACCTGCTCGGAAAGCCCAGCGGCAAAAGTGCACCCCTGAATGCACCCCTGGTCACTGCAGTGGACTGGGGCCCTGCCCACGCCTCATCGACCCCGATCTCGCCGCATCCCGCGCGGACGCTGGTGTTCGCCGGAGTCATCGGGCTCGCGCTCGGAATCGTCCTCGGGCTTCTGCGCGACGCGCTCGACGAGCGCATCCGCAAGCGCGACGAGATGGAAGAGCTCTTCGGGGCGCCCGTCATCGCGGCGTTCCCCGGCAAGATGCTCGGAGAGCCCGTAGTCGATCCGGAAAGGGGCGTCGATCCAGCGCGCCTGCAGGCGGTCGACCCGCTGCGACTGCGGTTGGCTCGCGCAGGCCCGGCCGAAGGGGTCATCACGGTCACGAGCGGCGGCCCGCGCGACGGCCAGAGCGTCGTCGCCGCAAGCCTCAGCGTGGCGCTCGCGCTCGCCGGCGAACACGTCATCTGCGTGGACGTGTCACCCGGGCAGAAGCGGAGTCTCTCGTATTACCTCAACGTCCGTGCGCCCGAGGCCGTCGAGAGACCGATTGCCGGTCCGCGTGACGTCGACGCGGCCCTCCGCGAGGTCGCGCTCGAGGGCGTACGTGAGCGAGCGGGCATCGAGGTTGTTCCCGCGTATCTGGAAGACAGTTCGCACGACACCGTCCACGAGCTTTCGACAGCCGTGGCGGACGGCGGCGGCGGCCGCCTGCAGCTCCTGCAGCTGACCGAGGGGGTGCTTTCGGATACCGACGGCTTCCCCTCCTGGTCGATCGCCGATCTCGCGGAGGAGCTGAAGTCGCACGCCCAGCGGGTCATCGTCGATGCCCCTGCACTCCCCTCCGCGGCGACCTTCGCCTTGCTGTCGGTGTCAGACGGGGCGATCGCCGTCGGTCGTGAGGGGCGAACCACGAAGGAGCAGGCGACGCAGGTGCGAAATGCTCTCGAGACGCTTCAGGTCGGGAGTCACGCCCTCGTCTCGATCGGTCAGGCGAGCGAGCCGGTTCCACCCTACGGCCGCGCCCCGAGTGGCGCCGATCATCGTTTCTCGAGCAAGCGCGTGCGCAAGGTCCGATAGCGGTCGCCGAGGACGGCCTTCGCAACGCCGCGCGCCTTCCACGAGGCGAGTTGACGAAGACGGGGCCGCCGCTCTCCCCGGACGAGCCGCTGAACGGCTCCAGCGGGCGTCTCGCTGAGAATTGCGTACCGCCCCAGCACGAGGCAGCCCGCGACCGCGCGTGAAGAAGCGAGCGGCTCGGAGGTAAACAGCGCCTTCAGCCCCGACTCGGCCGCAGCGCCCTCGACGCGTGGCGACGAGTAGCCCCCCGGCACTGAGCCTACGCGCACGGGATGACTCACGATCTCGGCGAGCACGGCCGCGCTACGCCGCCACTCCTCGAGCAGTCGTTCATCGTCGAGGCGGTTGAACGGTGAGTAGTGAGAACAGGAGTGAGTGCCGATTTCGTGGCCCATCTCCGCCAGTCGTTTGACGCCGGCTGCGTCCAGGAAGCCGGGGCTTCCCAGCCGGTCGACGGTGATGAAGAAGTGACCGACCCAACCGGCGGCCGCGAGTAGCTCCCCGATCTGCTCCGCGCTCGCACCGCCGTCGTCGAACGTGAGGACGACCGGCCACGGGCGCGGTTGCTTGCCCGCGGCAGCGACGTCGAGCACGTTCTCGAGCCGCACTCCCGAGGCGGCGATCGCGTCGAGATGCGCGCGGAAAAGATCCCAGCTGAGCTTGTACCTCGCGGGCCCCCCGCCAACGAAGCCGCTCGAGTCCGGAGCGCCGGCAGGAACGACGTCGTGGTACATGAGCGACACGGCGCGGGGGAGATTCCGACGCGCGCTCAGCCAACTCGATCCGTTGTTCGCGTTCGGGCTCGCGTTCGCTCCTCGTCGTCCCGCTGAGTAGTCTATGCAGGCGCGAGCGCCGCGAACCACGATGACGTGCGGGCTGCTCGCCCGGGCCGGCTTGCGAGCATGAGGAAGCGTCTACGACCTCTCGTCCTGTGCTACCACGCGGTCTCCGAGCGCTGGGAGGATCCGCTCGCCGTTCCCCTCGACGCGCTCGAGCGCCAGCTGCGGGGATTGTTGGTCCGCAGGTATCGGCCGGTCGGCCCGGCCGAGGCCGTGACCGGCAGTGGCAGGTTGATGCATGTCACGTTCGACGACGCGTTCCGGAGCGTCGCCACGGCGGTGCCGGCGCTCCGGCGGCTAGGCGTCCCGGCAACGGTCTTCGCCTGCCCGGGCTTCGCCGACGGAGACGGCATTTTCAACATCCCTGAGCTCGAGCCGCTGCTGCCGGAACACGCCGAGCACCTCTCGACGATGAATTGGGCCCAGCTGCGAGAACTCGTCGAGAGCGGCGTCGAGGTCGGCTCCCACACGGTGACGCACCCGCACTTGACGAAGCTCGCCGACGCGGAACTGCGGCGCGAGCTGCAGGAATCGCGCGAGCGGCTCGAGGATGAGCTCGGGGCTCGCTGCCGCTTCCTCGCGTACCCGTTCGGCGAGGAAGACGCGCGTGTTCGCGCGGCCGCGCGCTCGAGCGGCTACGACGCCGCCTTCGCCCTGCCCGGGAATCAGGCGTCCGCCGACCCGTACGCGGTCCCCCGCGTCGGCATCTGGCGGAAGGACGGGACGCTGCGTGCCGCGCTCAAGACGTCGGCTGCCGGGCGTGGCCTGCTGCTGGATCCACTGGCCTCCGCGCGCGAACGCTGGCCCAGGCTCGCTCGGGAAAAGCAGCGCTCGGCCGAGTGACGTGACGACTCAGCTCAAGGGCTTTCCTGCGAAGGCAATGCCAAAGAGACCCTCGTCCGAATGCTCCTCGGACGACACCGGCGGGACGAGCGCCCAGGCCAGGAGCGGCTGTCCGCCGACCCACGCTGCCGCTTGCAGAACGACGCAGAGCCGGGATCTGGACCGGACGAGACGCTTGAGGCGCCGCGGCGACACAACCACGGTGCGCCGACCGCCGGGGGTGAGCGCGACCACGCCGAAGTCGCACCCCCGTCGGGTCGCGAGCAGCCAGCGCCCGCGCTCGTAGCCGAGGAGCGGCACCGGCGGATTCGCACGGAAGCTCGTGCGACGCGGCCTTCCGCCGAAGTCCCAGCGGTACCAGCCGCGTCGAAAGACGTAGTAGAGCGCTCCCGCCGAGGACGGCACCAGGTCGGGCTGCGGATCACCGCGGATCAGAACCCTGGTCAGCACATGCGTCGAAAAGCGGATCCGGAAGACCCACGAGAGGTCCGGATTCGTCGAATCGCGGGTGAAGACGACTCCGTGGTCGGCGAGCGAGACCCGCTCCAGGTTGTAGCAGTGCCGGTACCCGCAACGTGGCGGAATCGACACGAGGCGGACGCGTCCCGTGCTCATGTCCCGCACCACGACCTTCTGCCGCTTGCCGCTCTGCTCGATCCAGGCGACCAGCCTGCCGCGTGCGGCGATCGGTGCAACGAGCCAGCGGGAGAGGACGATCTTCCTGGAACCGTCCGGACGGATCGCGCTCAGACGGGGCCGCACGCCGCCGTCCGCGTACACGACCCACCCCGCTGCGAGCGCGAGGCCGTAGCTCGACTTCACGTTGCGGACGAGCACATGACCCCGGCCGCCGAGACTGCGCTCGAAGAGCGTCGTGCGGGTGTTCTCACCCTCGAGCGGCCCGAGCTCCCAGACCATCCTTCTCCGGTCCGCGGCGACCTGCTTGACCGCGCGTCCCTTCGTCACGACGAGCGCTCCCGGCCCGAGACCGGTTCCCGAGGCGGCGACCGCCGAAGATCCCACCGCAGCCACGAGGACCCCGGAGACACAGGCTGGGATGACTTCGCGGAGCCGCAACTATCGTAGTGTGCAGGGAAGTCTTGGGTCTGTCCAACGAAAGGATCGTGCTCGACGAGACGCTCGTGATCGGCGGCGATTTGGCCGTCCGCCGCCTCGGCTACGGCGCCATGAGGCTAAGCGGGAGTGGGATCTGGGGCGAGCCTCGGGCACCCGACGAGGCGCGGGCGGTCTTGCGCCGCGCCGTTCAGCTCGGAGTCAACTTCATAGACACGGCCGACTCGTATGGCCCCGGCGTCAGCGAAAACTTGATCGCCGGGGCGCTGCGGCCGTATCCGTCGGACCTCGTCATCGCGACGAAGGGTGGCTACCGGAGACCTGGCCCCAGGCGTTGGCAGCCGGCCGGCCGGCCGGACGATCTGAAGAAGGCGTGCGAAAGCAGCCTGCGAAGGCTGGGGCTCGACCGCATCGACCTCTATCAGCTGCACACGGTCGACCCGCAGGTTCCTTTCGAGGACTCGGTCGAAGCGCTGGCCGACCTTCAGCGAGACGGCAAGATCAGGCACGTTGGCCTGTCGAACGTGTCCGTCGCGCAAATCGAGGAAGCCAGGAAGATCGTGCGCGTCGAGACGGTGCAGAACCGGTACAACCTGGTCGAGCGCCGCTCCGAGGACGTGCTGCGCCTCTGCGAGCGAGAGCGGATCGCCTTCATCTGCTGGCTTCCGGTCGACAGAGGCTTGCTCGGCGGCTCCGGCGGGCTCGGACGGATTGCCCGGAGCCACGAGACGAGCCCCACCCAGGTCGCGCTCGCCTGGCTGCTTCACCACTCTTCCGTCACCCTTCCGATTCCCGGCACCTCCTCAGTGGAGCACCTGGAAGAGAACGCCGCGGCTCTCGAGCTCCGGCTGACAGATGCGGAGCGCGCCGCTCTCGACGAGTACAGCGCCCCGCGTCACGACTTTCTCAGACGGAACGTTGGACGAGCCATCCGGCGGTTGGGCGCCTAGACGCGCGATCCGAAACGTTCGCGGGTGGTCAGCGCAACGATCAGGAGGCGGCGAAACGCGAAAGGGACTCGGCGAGCGCATTCATGTCGCCTGGCTCGTCGAGGCCTCCGATGGCGTCGGGTGCGAACGGACGGAACTCGAGCCGCCGGCGAAGGAGCCGCCATCGCTCCACCCGCACGGCGAAGGGCACGAAGCCGACTCGCAGGTAGAACCGGATGAGGCTCGGACTGTCGGCGTGCACGTACATGACGACGCGCAGTAGGCCTTGCTCCCGCGCGATCTCGATCAGCCGGAGCAGCACGGTTGGCATCACCGGGCGCGCGCGGTGCTGTTGCAGACTGAAGGCGAACTCGAGCAGACCCTCATCGTCCGCCAGTGGCGGGAAGAGCCCTCCGTACACCTCCGCAAGGCGCTTGTTTTGCTCGGCCCTGACGAGGAACTGCATGTACACCGGGCCGTCCTCGGTCACCCCCACGTAGCACGTGTTCAACCCCGATTCGAGCAGGTTGCGAGCGCTCGCACGAATGAGCGGGTCGGCTCCTGGATTGCCGCCGGGAGGCAGCGCGGTGAACACTGTCCACTCCTCGCGGCGTATCGGCCGTACCTCGACGGGCGTACGTGGAATTCGGGCAGTCACAGGCACTTGCACGTCGTAGGCGAGGCCGAATGCGACCCCGTCGTGCCACAAGCAGCGACGCAACCGCCTTAGCACTGGGCGAAAATGGCCCTTCCGCAGGAGCCACAGGAGCTTTCGAATGTTTCCCATCTCAATAGGCTTCTTCTGCGAACTTCCCGCTCGCGGCCTTGGGGAGCTCGTCGACAAACCTTAGCTCGTCTCGTATCGCAAGCGACTACGATCCACGGGTGGCTCGGCTAGCCGAAAGTCTGGTGGGGAGGCGAGTGCTGGTCACCCAGGCGCGCGACTTCATGGGCCCTGGCCTCGTCGAGGTTTTTCGGGAGCACGGCGCTATCGTCGCTACGGGCGAGGAGCCGCTGACCGAGCCCGATGCTGCCGAGGAGCTCGTCAGCTCGGTCGGACAGGTCGACGTGCTCGTCGCGAACCTCTCCTGCCCGGCACCTACGACCCCGGCGGCCGAGGTCGGTGACGACGAGTGGCGCGCAGTGTTCGCCCATCTCGTCGATCCACTTCCGAGGCTCATGCGGGCCGTACTCCCGCAGATGACGGCGCGCGGCGAGGGGAAGGTGATCGTGATGGGTAGCGCCGCGGCGCTTCGCGGCATGCGCCGCACATCGACGTACAGCGCCGCGCGGGGCGCGCAGATCGCCTACGTTCGGGCAGTAGGCACGGAGATGGCTCCGCTCGGCGTGCAGGTGAACCTGATCGCTCAGAACTTCGTCGAGAACGACGTGTACTTCCCAGATGAGGTGCGGAAGCTGCCGATGTTCCAGGAACGGTTACGGCGCGAGGTGCCGGCTCAGCGCCTCGGCACCCCCGAGGAAGACGCGATGCTCGCGGTCTTCCTCGCGAGTGACGAGTGCAGCTTCATGGTCGGTCAGAGCCTCCCGTTCGCGGGCGGCTGGGTCACCTAGCGAGGCGACACTCCCGCGTCTCTCAAGCCAGCAGGCTCTTCTTACGAACCTTGCCGCTCGGCGTCTTCGGAAGATCGTCCACGAACCGCACTTCGTGGGGCACAGCGAATGCCTCGAGCTGCTCGCGGCACGCACGCACCACCTGGGACTCCTGCAGACTGCTGCCCTCCTCGCGGACGACATACGCTCGGATTGCCTCCCCCAAGAGCTCGTCGGGCACGCCGACCACCGCAGCCTCCTTGATCCCTTCGAGCGAGAACAGCGTCTCCTCGACCAGGATCGGACTGACCTTCTCACCGCGCGTCTTGATGATCTCGTCGCTCCGGCTCACGAAGTAGAGGTCGCCGTCCGCATCCGTCTCGAAAAGGTCGTGCGTGCACAGAACCGGGTCCCCTTCGCTTTGCGAGAGACGTGAGGCGGTCAATTCCGGAGCATTCCAGTAGCCGCGCATGACGTGAGGCCCCCGGACGTGCAGCGTGCCGACAACGCCCGGTGGCACCGGCTGCCCGTCCTCGCCGAGCACGAACGCTTCGGTGCCCGGTATCGCCCTTCCGACCGAGGTGGGTTTTCGATCGACGAGCTCCGGCTCCAGATAACACACGCGAATGCACTCGGTCTGTCCGTACATACGGAAGATCGCCGCATTGGGAAAGAGCTTGCGGACTGGCTCGTGAAGGGTTGCAGGAAGCGACGCGGCCGCACTTGTAATCGTCTTGATGCTCGGATACGTCTTGCTCGAGTCTCCGAAGTGCGACGCAAGCGTCGTGAAGATCGTGGGGATGCCGGGAAGAACAGTTGCCGCATTGAGCTCGAGCCGGCTAAGCGTCTGTGCTGGGTAGGCGAAGGAGCGCTCGAGGATCAGGGTCGCGGCAAGGTGGCCGGTCATTAGGAGCTGGGAGAGCCCGTAGCCGAACGCGAGGGGAAGCACGTTCAAGATCCGGTCGTCGGCGCCCAGACGGAGGTACTGAGCGATGCTCTCCGTCACAAACGTGAGGCTCTCATGCGTCAGCATCACGCCCTTGGGAGTCCCACTGCTCCCGGAGGTGTACAAGAGAGCAGCCAGATCCGATGGGCTCGCCTGCCCGCCACTGGGGTCGGACCCGCCCGTCATCATCTGTGACAGATCCAGTGCGTCTTCCTCCACGTCGGTCGGCGCGCGCACGAACGCGAGCGCCGGTGGCACGGTGGCAAGGCGCCCTGCGGGTGCTGCGACACGGCAAAGCGGGCCTTCGGCGAGGAGGAACCTCGCGCCGCTGTCATCGAGGATGTAGCGCAGCCGCTCCTCCGGGGTCTGCGCATTGACCATCACGAAGATGCCGCCGGCCAGAAGAACGCCGAAGACGGCGCTCGCACAGGCGAGGGAGTTCTCCATGAACAACGCCACCCGGTCGCCCTGCTCGAGGCCCTCGTCCTGGAGCGCGCCGGCAAGGCTGAGAGATTGACGGAGCAGCCCGGCGAATGTGGCTTCGCCGTCCTCGGCCACGACCGCGACCTTGCCCCCGTGTCGATCCGCAGAGGAGACGAGCCCACCGTAAAGCAGCCGCTCGGAACGCAAGCTCACCCCACGACGGCGTGTCGTATCAGACCGGGCGACTCACTTGTGCGCTCCACCACCTTGGTCGGGACGGCAGCGCCGACGGCCGAGCGGCCGGCGATGAACTCCTGGTGCAGGAGCATCGTCGAGAGTGCTCCGACCAGCGCCATCTCGTCGACCTCGCTGACCTTGCTCGGCTCCTGTGCGGTGAGCTTCGCCGTGAGATTCGCCACCGCCTGCGAGTCGAAGACCCCCGCAGCCTCCACGTACGGTGGCTCGAGGAGCTCGAGGAGCGCGCGCCCGCGTGGGGTGCACAGCAACGGCTCGGCGATCGGGGCCCGGTACGGCCACTTCTTCCGTGTGCGGACCTCGGCGGGGACGAGGTCGACCGATGCCTTCCGCAGGGCGATCTTCTCGCGCAAGCCGCGGAGTCGAAGCCGGGCCGGGAGCCTGGCGGCGAGCTCGGCAACACGATGGTCCAGGTACGGGAACCGTCCTTCAACCGAATTGCGCATCAGAATTCGGTCGCCCTGGCTATGGAGCAGGTATCCCTCGAGGAACGTCACCACCTCGATGTATTGCGCGCGATCCAGAGGCGCATACTCCTCGACGTGATGCGGCAAGCGCTCGGCGAGCCCGGCTAGATACGCACTGCTCTCCTTGCGCCCGTCGTCGAGGCCGAGCATCCTGATGAGGCGCGCCCCGTTCTCGAAGCGGATGCGATGGCTGTAGAAGGGGTCGTCGGTCTCGAGCAGGCCTCGTCCGTAGAACCGGGCGAGGAACGGTGTGAGCCGTCCGAGGTCCTGATTCAGATACTCGTTGAGGCGCCCGTAGAGCAGCGGCCGGACCTCAGACTCCGGATCGCGGGCGCAAAAGCGGCGGACTTTGTCCTCGCGGAAGATGTCGTACCCCGCGAACAGCTCGTCGGCGCCCTCACCTGTCAGCACGACTTTCGTTCCGGCGTCGTGGACAGCGGCGGAGAGCTGTAGCAGCGGGGCCGGCGCCGTTCTGAGGGTCGGCCGCTCACCGTACTTGACCGCGGTCGGCAGGAGATCGGCGAGGTCCTCCCGTCGCATCGAGGTCTGAATCAGCTCGGCGCTCAGAGCCGAGGAGATGGCGACCTGATACTCGGACTCGTCGTAGCGCTCGTCCTCGAAGCCGATCCCAAAGAGCGTTAGGCCGCGCTTGGCGTACGGGCGGGCCAGGGCGGCGAGCACGCTCGAGTCGAGGCCGCCGCTGGCGTAGACCGCGACCGGCACGTCGGCTCGCATTCGAAGGCGGACTGCGTCTTCCAGTACCTCGCGCAACTCCCCGACCAGCTCCTCGTCAGTCGCGCCCGACTCTTCGTCGAACGCCAGGTCCCACCACCGTGTCACTCGTTCAGGCCCCTGAGGGCCCAGGCTGAGCGAGCATCCAGGTGGCAGCTCGCTGATGCCCTCGAACGAGGAACGACCCGATGGATTCGCCCACGTGACGAAGAACTCGCCGAGCGCCGTGCGGTCGAGCTCCCTGCGACAGGCCGGGTGGCGCAAGAGCGCCTTCGCCTCGGACGCAAACACGAAGTCGCTACCCCACTGCGCGATGAAGAGGGGACGCACTCCAAACCGATCCCGTGCGACGAAGAGCTCTCGGGTCAGCGCGTCCCAGACGGCGAAGGCAAAATCGCCGTTGAGGCGACTGAGGCACTCTTGCCCCCATTCGGCGTAGGCATTTGCCAACACCTCGGTGTCGCAGGTCGTCGTGAAGCTGCGGCCGAGCCCTTCAAGCTCGCGTCGCAGCTCGACGTAGTTGTAGATCTCGCCGTTCTGGACGACCCAAAAGCGGCCCTCGTCGTCCGAAAGCGGTTGGTCGCCACGTGCGAGATCGACGATTGCGAGGCGACTCGCCACCATTCCGAAGCCGCCATCGAGATAGAGGCCGGTGCCGTCGGGACCGCGGTGCCGGAGCTCGCCGGCCATCGCCAGCAGGACCTCCCTCGGGACCGCGTCGGCGTTGCTTCGGTAGACACCCACGATGCCGCACATCTGCCTCACGATAGGTGCTCCGGCACCGGGCCACAACCACGAGAATCACCGTTGGGGAGCGCGATCCGGCCGGGCGGAGAGCGATGTTAAGGTGCGGTGCCCGGGCAGGCGAACAAAGGGTTTACATGGAGACGAAGTTAGAAATCGAGCGAGAGATCAAGTCATTCCTGACTACGAACTTCCCGCTGTACGACGAAAAGACCGTCGACCCGGAAGCATCGCTCGTAGAGTCAGGAGTGATCGACTCGCTCGGCATCCTCGAGCTCGTCGAGTTCGTCGAGGCGAGATTTCGGCTCCAGATCCCCGAGGACGACCTGCTTCCCGAAAACCTCGATTCGATCGCGAACATCAGCCGGTACCTGGCGGAGAAGCTAGGAGCCGACACCGTTGTCAGGGACGAAGCCAGCGGTTCCTGAGCTCCTTCCGAGCGTCCTGGACATCGATCCGGAGGCGCTGATCGCGGAGATCGTCGATTCGCTGCAGGAAGCGGTTCGAATTCGGCTGCGGAAGCGCGGGGCAGTGGTCGCCCTCTCCGGTGGAATCGACAGCAGCGTGGTGCTCGCGTTGTGCGCCCGGGCGTTCGGCCCGGACGGCGTGCTCGGCCTGTTGATGCCCGAACGCGAGTCGGCCGACGACACGGCGGAGCTTGCACGGCTGGCGGCCGGGACACTGGGTGTGCCGACAGTCGAAGAGGACATCACCAGTGCCCTGGAGGCAGTCGGTTGCTATCGGCTGCGCGACGACGCGTTTCGCGAGCTCATTCCGGAGTACGCAGCCGGCTGGAAGGCGAAGATCGTCCTCCCCCCCATCCTCGGCGGGCAGTCATTCCGCCTGTTCTCCGTCGTCGCGCGCTCTCCACAGGGAGAGGAAATTCGCGTTCGAGTCAGCGTTGACGCCTATCGTCGAATCGTCGCGGCGACCAATTTCAAGCAGCGGACGCGGAAGATGCTGGAGTACTACCACGCGGACCGGCTCGAGTACGCCGTCACCGGAACGCCGAACCGCCTGGAGTACGACCTCGGTTTCTTCGTCAAGAACGGCGACGGAGCGGCGGACGTCAAGCCCATCGCGGAGCTCTACAAGACCCAGGTCTACGAGTTGGCAGCCTCGTTGGGAATTCCGGAGGAGATCCGCCGACGCACGCCCACTACGGACACCTATCCACTCGCCCAGGATCAGGAGGAGTTCTATTTCTCGCTTCCGTATCGGGGAATGGACCTTGCCCTCTATGCCCGGACGAACGGCTATCCGCCCGAGTCGCTCGCGGCCGCCATCGAAGTGTCGACGGACGATGCGACCCGTTTATATGCGGACATCGACGCCAAACGCCGGATCGCCGAGACCCTCAATCTCCCGGCACTCGTCGCGAAGCGGCCGTCCTGACCGTCAGCGATCGGTCACGGTAATCCGCGCCGGCCGACTGATCGTGCCTCCACAGGCGCGCGGCAGCATCAAACGCAGATATGAGCCGGTGCTGTTATCCGCACGGAGGAATGTCGAGGCGAAGGCACGGAGGGTCGCGCGCGAACCGGTTCGACAACCCGCAAAGCCATGGACCGAGACGACGCGCAGCGAAAATCGTGCGCGGGTCGGGCTTACGAGCTTCTCGAGCTGAAGCCGCGTCACGCGCAACTTCACGCTGCCCTTCCCCCGCGTCCGCACCACGACCGATCCGCGGCCCGGCGCCGACATGGTGTGTGCGCGGAAGCGGGCGGCTGCACCGCCTGTGACTCGCCGGGTCGCGCCGCGCGCCGTCCCGAAACCGAATGCAATGGCGCTGATCCGGCGCTTCACATGCAGAGCGCTTGCCGCGTGCGGCGCGAGGTGGTTACCGGCCGCCGTCTCGACCGACGCAAGAGCGCTGCTCCGGTACGTACCCAGCCGGCTCGGTGTGCGGACGTCCAGATGCAGGCGGAGCTGCTGATTCGAAGCAACCGTCTTCGTGAACGACCATGTGAGCTTCTGACCCGCGACCGCCGGCTCGGTCCTCGTGGCCCCGCTCGAGGTTCCGTGGATGTATCGCAACCCCGGCGGCAACGTGACCCCCAGCGATGCGATCGTCAACGGGAGGACGTTCGGGTTCTGGAGCGTCACGGTGTATCCCGCGCGGCCGGCGCGGACCGCGGTTCGTAGGTCCGGCCGCAAGCTGAGCGGCGCGTAGGCGCTTTGGATGAGCTCGACGATCGACGCGACGAGGTCGCCGCCGGCGTTTTCCGCCAATCCCCCGACGTAGGCGCCCGCCCCCAGCGATTGATAGCACTGGAGCGAGGCGGAGACCTCCTCGGAAGGCTCGCGGACCATGACCAGCGTCCGGGATGCTGCGCGCATGTTCGCGAGCTCTTGCCGCGTCGAGAGACCCTCTGGGTCCTTCGAGTGATCGTGACACCCCGAGAGGCCTTCAGTGCCGGCGCCGTTGGGCTCGGCATCGCCCATGACCAGGACGATCTTTCGCGAAGACGGGCGCCAGTTCATCTGCGAATCGCCATAGCTCTTTCTGAAGGCGAGGTTGTACGACTCGGCGGGTCCGTTGTCGGGGCTCGGATTGAAGGCCGTCTTGATCTGACCGATCGCCTTCTTGATCGCGGCCGGGTCGCTCGTGAACGGCTGCAAGAGCTCGTATTCCCCGGCGGGGTTCCCGCGGTCGCGGAAGACCACCACGGAGAAGCGAGTGTCGGGCAGAAGCGAGACCACGCCGTCGGTAATTCCGACGCCGGCCTGTTTCGCCTGCGCGATCGCGCTCTCCATGCTTGCCGTGCCGTCGAAAGCTAGCTCGAGGTCCAGCTGTGCCGTGGACGGGGGTCGTGCTCCGTTAGCAGCTGACTCCTGGCCGTTGACCAGGATGAAGAGCCCAAGACCTATGGCCAGCAAGATGAGCTTGAGACGCCCCATACCTCTCCCCAAATCGACAGTTCTCAAGATGGACCGCAATTGCGGAATACGCAATAGGCCGCGCGGCGGCTTTAGCGAGCGGAGCCCGCGAGACCGCGCCGATGGGCCCACGCGCCGGCCTCGGTGCGGTTGGCAACATCCAGCTTGCGGTAGATGTTGGACAGATGAAATTTCACCGTCTGCTCGGTGACCCAGAGCATCCGCGCGAGCTCACGATTCGAATGACCCTCGGCGACAAGGGCGAGGATCTCCCGTTCACGCCGCGTCAGCGACCAGTTGTCGCTGTCCTCCGCAACTGAGTCGAAGGTCGGCCTGGAAGCAGCGGCGGAATCGGCCGAAGTCCCATTCGCGAAGAAGATCGTATGGTCGAACGTCTGGCGCACCGTCGCCGCGACGTCGTCCGGATGGGCGGTCTTGACCGCGTACGCCGAGGCTCCGGCCTCGAAAGCGGCGTCGATATCGGCGCGATCGTGCGAGACGCCGAGGACCACCACGCTCATGGTGCTGACTCGCTCTCGGCACGCTCGGATGAGGGCGCTGCCATCCATCCCGCTCTCGAGCGTTTGCGTTTCACAGATGAGGACGTCCGGACGCCCGGCCTCGACCAGCTGCAGGGCTTCCTCGGGCGACGTCGTCCTGCCGATCACCGTGACGTCGATCGATTCCAGGATCGCGTCCAGGGCATCCAGCCACAGTGGATGCGGATCCAGCAAGACCGCCGTTCGAGTCTTTCTACCGGCCAAGAGACCGTGCCGCCTTTCTCCCCTACCGCAGTACGTTCTCCTAGGTGTAGTACCGACCGCCCGTGGACGCAAGACCCGCGCGAGAAGAAGGCTCGGGTGTGTGGCGCAGGTAAGGGAGGGTGATGGAGCCGACGGGATTCGAACCCGTGACCTTCTGGCTGCCAGCCAGACGCTCTCCCAGCTGAGCTACGGCCCCTCGAGGCGGACAGTCTAGCCAGGAGGGTTCGACGAAACCACGTCTGTGCCGAGGTTCCGCCAAACCCTCCTAGGCCGTGGCGGAGGCAAGCTCGACGCTCGGGACGTCGCCCCACAGCTCTTCGAGCCGGTAGTACTCGCGCGCCTCGGGCGAGAAGACGTGGAACACCACGTCGAGGTAGTCCGCGACGATCCAGCGGCCCTCGGGCTCGCCCGCGACGGACGCGGGCAGCGAGCGCTCGTCGTGCTTCAGGCGGTCGCGGACCTCGTCCCAGATCGCCTTCGTCTGGCGCGGGTTCTGCCCCGTCGCGAGCACGAAGAAATCCGTGTACGAGCACACGGGCCGCATGTCGAGAA
>Ga0307308_10000184_pt1 | contig 19973 bp, 16 predicted proteins | sample ER_DNA_195_FD_194501 | JGI IMG/M metagenome (GOLD analysis project Ga0307308, IMG submission 194501) | Bulk soil microbial communities from the East River watershed near Crested Butte, Colorado, United States - ER_DNA_195 | ecosystem: Environmental > Terrestrial > Soil > Floodplain | place...
CGGCCACGTTGACGTCGTCGCCGATCGCGGTGAGCTCGACCAGGCCGCTGCCCCGACCCACAGTCCCGATGTACGCCTCGCCGGTATGCACGCCGACGCCGACCGGGACCCAGGGCTGCTTTCCGGCGCCGTGACCGGTCGCGCGGAGAATCGCGAGGCCCGTCTCGATCGCGGTCCGTGCGTGCGCCGGCGCGTAGAGCGGCACGAAGTAGCCGACGATCTGATCGCCCATGAAGCGATCGATCATGGCGCCGCCTTTCGCCAGGACATCGATGCCCGCGGAATAGAAGCGGTCGATGATCCGATGCGTGCCGGCCGGCCCGAGCTGCTCCGCGAGCGGGACAGACCCGCGCACATCCGCGAAGAGGGCGCTCATTTGGATCTCGGCGCCGCCCTGACCCTGGACGAGTCGGCCTACGCAGAAGTCACAGTAGCGCGGGTTCTTCGCGAACCGCTTTCTCCCGAGCATGCGAAGCGCCGGCGCGAACGGACCACCAAACGGGACAGCGCAGAGCTCGCAGCGCGGCGCGCGCGGGAGCCTGGACCAGACCGAGCGCCACGAGCGGGGGGCCGGATCCTCACCCATGAGGTAACGGCGCCAACGCTCTTCGTTCCCCGTTTGAATCTCGTCGATCACGCCGGGCTACGCGCGGTCGCTCGGGTTTGCTCGACACGCTCGCCCAAGAGCGAAACGGCCGTCACCGAGGCCCAGATGAAACCAAGCAGCGCGACGACTGTGAAGGCAACGGTCGTCGTGGGCTGACCAGGGGCCGCCCCGTTCGCCGCGGTCGCGACGAACAGAAACAACCCGATGACGACGGACGCGCCCGCCATAGCCGGCCTGCCGTTCCGGGCGAAGCGACGACTGAAGACGACGCAGAAAGCGATGAGGCACAGGAACGCCACGCTCGCCGCGGCCAAATGCGCGCCCGCCGAGCCCGAGAAAACCGTCGGCGGACCCGCAGGTGTCCCCGTGGGAAATCCGAAACCGGGGTCAGGCTTGAACAGGCCGGCGACGACCAAACCTGCGCCGAAGACCCCGAGCAGTCGCGGCCCCCACGATCTCGCGGGACCGGAAGCCATCGCCCGCGACATCCCGGCCGCGCCGGCGATGAAGAGCAAACCGGAGATCACGAAGTTGGCCTGCTGGATCCAGCCCACGTCACCCGTGCTCAGTTGACTGAGTTGGTTGCGCGTTAGATCGAAACCCCCGCGCGTGACCGCCTGCAGGAGCGACACGACCGCGTAGAGCGGGCCTGCCACCGCGCCGCAGATAAGCAGCAGCCTGGATTGACCTGCGCTCTGATTCACGACGATCTCCTTCCATCCCTCAGCGCTGGCCCAAGCGCCCGAAGGCGCGAGTGGCATTGGTTTGATGCCAAAGCCAATATCGCGCAAATCGACTAGACCACTTGGACTATCGTCCACGCATGGCGCTGCACGTGAGCCTCATCGGTCGAAAGGACCTGAGTGGCGAGGTGTATCGGCAACTGCGCGCCGCAATCCACGAGGGGCGGCTCCGTCCGGGCGACCGCGTGCCGCCGAGCCGCGAGCTCGCCAGCAGCTTGGATGTCGCTCGGATGACCGTGACCGTCGCGTACGAGCGCCTCGCGGGCGAGGGATACCTCACCGCGCGGGTAGGCTCGGGCACCTTCGTGAGCGCGAAGGTCCCGATGCTCGCGGCGCGAACGGGACGACGAGCGACCACGGGTGGATTACGTCATCGGCGCATCTGGGATGAGCTCAATGCAGCGCCCGCGCTCAGCCAACCGACCTTCGCGCGGACGGCGCGCTTCGACTTCCGGAGCGGTGCCGTCGACGCGTCGCTCTTTCCGAGCGAGACCTGGCGGCGGCTCCTCCGCCAGCAGCTGCGTGCCGAGACGATCGGCGCGGGTACGTACGGCGCCCCCGCAGGCCATGCGAGCTTACGCGCCGCGATCTCGCATCAGCTCGCTCTGTCACGTGGTGTCCAAGGCTCGTTCGAGGACGTGACCGTGACGAACGGTACGCAGCAGGCACTGGACCTGACCGCGCGTGCCCTCTTAGGGCCGGGCGACCGCGTCGCCGTGGAGTCACCGGGTTACAGCCCCGCGCGCCTGCTCTTTGCTTCATTGGGACTCCGTATCGAAGGCGTCCCGGTCGATGCCGAGGGCCTCGTTGTGGAGGCGATCCCGAAGGACACACGCCTCGTATACGTCACGCCGTCGCACCAATACCCGCTCGGGGTGGCCATGTCGCTGCAACGTCGGATCGCGCTCAGCGATTGGGCCAATCGGCACAAAGCGGCGATCGTCGAGGACGATTACGACAGCGAGTTCCGCTTTCGCGACCGGCCGATCGAACCGCTCCGGACCCTCAACGCGGCCCAGGTCGTCTACGTCGGCTCGTTTTCGAAGACGACGCTGCCGACCCTGCGGCTCGGCTTCGTCCTCACGCCGCCGTCGATCACAGCCGCGGTCCGCGCGGCGAAGTTCGTCGCCGATTGGCACGCTCCCTTGCCGCTCCAAGGCGCGATGGCTCGATTCCTCGACGACGGCGACTTCGCGCGCCACGTTCGCCGAATGCGCGCCGTCTACCAAGCACGCCATGAACTGCTGACAAACATCCTCGCCCGAGACTTCCCGGAGTTCCAGGTCATCCCCACGGTCGCGGGCCTCCACGTGAGTGCGGTGACCGATCTATCCGAGCGCCGGATCGACGACACGGTCGCGCGAGCATCGAAGATCGGCGTCGCGGTCCAGTCGTTGTCGCGCTTTCGCGTGTCGCGCGAGCCAGGCCCGAAGGGACTCGTCTTCGGTTACGGCGCGATCGCCGACGAACGAATCGAGGAGGGCCTCAAGCTCCTCCGAAGGTGCTTCGAACAGTCGCGTTAATTCGAAGCCGGATCCAAGAAGCGGCCGAGAGAACGGGGCACGTCGCCGCGCTCTTTCCTCTTCTCGGCTTGTGAGAGATATGGGACGAGCGTTGCCCACGAGAGGGCGCGCGAGATCCAGCCGAGGCGGATGGCGATCGGGTAAATCGCTCGCAGCTTCTCGGCGCTCGCGAGAGTCGTGAACGGCTCGAGGTATGCGTCGCGCAGCCGCGTTATCTCGCGCGACCCCGGCTTCAGCTTCAACGTGTACGCGACGCTTCGCTCCACGACGCTCATCGATAGGAACGGATGCGAGACGCACGCGTCACCCCAGTCGAGGATTCGGTACCGGCCGTCTTTCACGAAGACCTGGCCGTCGTGCAGATCGTCGTGCTGGATCGTCTCGGGCACGACGCTGAGCTCGTCGGTCCAGGCGCGGATCCGCGGCGCGAGATTCTTGAGCTCTTTCTCTTGTGTGTTGGTCACTCCTTCTTTGAGCCCGACGCGCAGAAGCGACGGCCGCTCGAGAAGCGCGGCGTATTGCTTCGCGAGAGCCTTGGCCCGCCGATCCGGTGTGCCGAGCTTGAGCGCCTGCCGTACATGCGGTGCCGTCGCGAGCTGCAGCTCCGCGTAGTGCGGGAGGATTCGGTGCCAGTGACGGACGTCCCGATCCTTCGCGAGGATCTCCCGGAGCCGCTGCCCGCCGTCTTCAAGGAGCATCCAGCCGCGGCGCCCGTCGACGGCGAGGGGTATCCCGACATCGTCCGGCGCCCACGTTGCGATCGCCGCGGTGAGGCCGGCCTCGAAGCGAAGCGGCCGCCATACCCCTTTGAAGAACATCGCGCCGCGATCGGTCGGAAGACGGATGACGGTCGACCACGTGCGGACGTGGAACTGGTCTGGCCTTCCGTTGAGGTGAACGCCGCGCTCCAGAAAACGGCGCTCGGCCCATCGAATGGCGCGCGCGCGCCACACTGGATTGCGCCAGACCTTCCGATAGATCACGCGGAGAAGCTAGCCGGTGACGAGAGTCGTGGGCTTGGGCGTTCCGGGTCGCATGAAGAACTGGAGTCGGATCAACCGCTCGTGCAGCTCGCGGAGGGCCTTGCGATGACGCTCGTCGTGCAGGCGGACGCCTTCGAACAACGGCGCATCGAAGTTTTTGAGCGTCCAGAAGTAATCGCTGTCGGCCGTCGAGACCTCGGCGATGAGGGCGCGCGTTTCGCTCGACCAGGAATCGACGCGCCCGAGCCACACCCCGAGCGCCGCAGCCGACAGCATCATCCCTTCCTTGCGCAGGGTCGTGCCTCTGTCGCGCAGCTCGCCGAGGCCGCCGATCTGGTCACGATACGAAGGCCTGTCGCCGATTCGAATGAAGCGAGGCTCCGACGTCGGCTCGCGCCAGAAGCGGAGCTCGAACGACGCGGACGCGCTCTGAGCGATACCGCGTTCCTCCCACCCGACAGCGACATCGAAGACGTGCCGCACACCGGCGATGAACGGCGCGAGGAAGGGACCCACGGTCGAATTCGCATTCGGTGTGAGGTACCAGTTCTTGAACGGGACGACCCAACCAGACGCGAGCGGCTCGGCCGACTCGCCCACGCCGCCGATCACGATCGGAATGCGCGCCCCGGCCTGCGTGAGGTCGACGGCGCGATCTCCGGTCTGCCACTGCCATCGCTCCACACCCACGTGCTCTCCGCGGACGGCAACGGTGAGCCGGGCTTTGCGCGCCGCGACGCTCGTGCTGGTCGCCGCGGCGACGTGATACCAGCGCACCGATGGCTCGGCTGCGCCGTTCCCACCGACCAGCAGCATGACGTCAGCGCGCGGCGGCGCGACCGGTGCAGCCGGTTCGAGGACGGCGACATCCGCAGTCGACTGGACATCGGGCGTGGTAGGCATCGCATCGCCACGCCCTCGCGTGATGACCAGAACGACCGCAAGCAACAGCAGGCCGATCCCTGCATACAGGACGTATGGCCGGAGGGCGTCGGTCACCGGCAGATTGACGAAGCTGAGGCTGACCAGCACGAGACCGATCACGAAGCAGCCGAGCGTGATCGTTGTGCGCACCGCCTATGGATGATGGGGCTCGCGCTCGCGAACGCGCGACCGTCAGACCGAGGTGACCGCCCCCTGGGACGCGCTTGAAACGAGGCGCGCGTACTTGGCGAGCGCGCCCTGCTTGTAGATGGGCTCCGGATGGCGGACCGCGGCGAGACGCTGGCGAAGCTCCTCGGGCGCGATGTCGAGATCGAGAACACGCTTCTCGGGATCGATCACGATGGAGTCACCGTCGCGGACCGCGGCGATTGGTCCGCCGACCGCGGCCTCGGGCGCGACGTGACCGACCATGTGACCGTGCGTCGCCCCTGAGAAACGGCCGTCGGTGATGAGCGCGACCTTGTCGCCGAGCCCCTCGCCGACGATCGCGCCGGTCACGCTCAGCATCTCGCGCATGCCAGGGCCGCCCTTCGGTCCCTCGTAGCGAATCACCACGACGTCGCCTTCCTTGATCTTCTTCGCGATGACCGCGGCCATTGCGTCTTCTTCGCGGTCGAAGACCCGCGCGGTGTAGCGCTCCTTCGATATCTGATGTCCGGCGACCTTCATGACGCAGCCTTCCGGTGCTAGCGAGCCCTTGAGGATGACCATGCCGCCGGTCGGCGCGAGCGGAGCGTTCAGCGGCTTCACGACATCTTGGCCCTTCGTCTCGACCGTCGCCGCGGCTTCTTCGCCGATAGTCTTGCCGCTTACGGTCATGGCGTTTCCGTCCAGGATCTTCGCCTCGAGAAGACGCTTCATCACGAGCAAGATCCCGCCCGCCTTGTCCATGTCGACCGCGGTGTACTTGCCCCACGGTTTCATGTCGGCGAGGAGTGGAGTGCGTGCGCTTATCTTGTCGAAGTCGTCGAGCGTGAGCGGCACATTCGCCTCGCGCGCGACGGCCAGGAGATGGAGGACCGCGTTCGTCGATCCGCCGGTCGCCATGACCGCACGGATCGCGTTCTCGAGCGCGGGCCGCGTGATGATCTGGCGAGGTGTCACGCCTTCGTTCAAGAGCTCAACTCCGCGTCGACCCGCCGCACGCATGACTTCCTTGCGCCGTTGGTCGGTGGCGGGGACCCGCGAGGATCCCGCCGGTGAGATGCCGAGGGCCTCGAACGCGGTGGCCATCGTGTTCGCCGTGAACTGACCGCCGCACGCCCCTGCACCAGGGCAGGCGACCTTCTCGAGCTCATCCAGTTCCTTGTCATTCATCTTCCCGACCGCGTGCCGGCCGATCGCTTCGTAGACGTCACCGATCGTGACGTCCTTGCCCTGGAAGCGGCCAGGCATGATCGAGCCGCCGTAGACCATGAGCCCGGGGATGTCCATCCGCGCGAGCGCCATGACCGTGCCGGGAATCGTCTTGTCGCAGCCGCTGATGCAGACGAGCGCGTCGAGAAGATGCCCACGCGTGACGAGCTCGATTGAGTCGGCGACGACCTCGCGTGAGATGAGCGACGCCTTCATGCCCTCGGTGCCCATCGCGATGCCGTCGCTGACCGCGATGGTGTTGAACTCGACCGGCGTGCCACCTGCCTCGCGAATGCCTTCCTTGACCCACTCCGCGAGCTGCCGGTGGTTGAAGTTACACGGCATGATTTCGATCCACGAGTGCGCGACGCCGACAAGCGGACGTCGGAAGTCTTCGTCCTCGTAGCCGACTGCGCGCATCATCGCGCGGGCTCCGGCGCGATTAGGTCCGTCGACGAGAATCCGGCTGCGCGGGCGCTGGCCTGTCATCTTGGTGCAGCCTAAACGCGACGCGACAAACGCGGGCCGGGTCGATCCTTCGATCGTTGCCCCTTCTGGACGACCAGAGGCAATTCAGACCTGCGATATGTGCTTCTGCTGCACACGACATCCAAGGGAGCGGAGACGTTTTGCGGCGTTGGCGAGGTTTACTCGGCTGAAGAATGGGAGGGTTTCCGCGAGCGAGCCTGCGCGCGGATTTACCACGGCGTAGATGACCGTAACGTGGTCGCGTTGCACCGTCAGTGGAAACAGGTCGTCGGTGTCGCACGGCGTGCCGTTGACATGCACTCTTGCGCTCGCCCGAAATTGAGGATCGGAGAGGAAGAGTTCGGCCGAGACCGCGCCTTGTGCGAATAGATGGCTCAGAGTCGCTGACTCGTTCCCCTTTTTGACGTGTACGAAGTGACCAAGCTCGCTCAATAGATCGCACACCTCAACCCCTGTGGCGGCACCCTGAGCGAAGGCCAGCTTCTTGTCCATCGCTTCCACAGCGATTCCGTTGCTTACGGTCATTTCGGGTGCTGCCCGGAGAACGTAGGCATCCTCGCGTTCTGCGAGGTGAGCATCGGGAAAGATGAGGTCGGATTCGTCGATTTCCGCGACCTGGGCGGTAATCGATTCCGCAAAGAACTGCTTTATCTCATACCAATTCCCGTCGGTGAGCGCATAGGTCATCCCTGCCTTCTCGAGATCAAACACCATGGTCCGGTAAACGGACCACTGCTGTAGGGGTCGCTCCGCTGCAGCGCCGACGACTTGGACGCGATCGCTTCTCACGCGATCGATGGTCGGGGGCTCGCCACGTCGATTGGTCACTGCGCGAAGGTAGTCTTTGAGATCAAGTTCTTGATGCAATTCGCCATTCCTCGACTCGACCGAGTATCGGTAGCCCGTTGCGAGCTCCCAGTCGACTGGATCCGGCGCGGCGAGTTGAACTTTGGACAGGTCGGGGTCACGAAGACGCGTCACAAGTTCGTCGTCCAACGACGCACGCAGGTCCGGATCACGGACGACAGCCAGATTGTCGATCCATGCAAAGCGTTTCCGGTACGCGGTGCTCCCGTACGCTTCGATCAGCTGATCGCACAGCGTCCCGAGTTGGTCGACACTAATTGCGGGCGTTAATGCCAGGCGGTCGGCCCCAGTGAGGGTCGATCCCCATTCGGGCCGCACCGAAGAGCCCGTGATCGCTCGGAGCATGTCCTACTGATGTCGACGCCGAACGCCTGCAGAGCGGAGCCACGACTAGCCTGCCGGCGGGTGATGATCGTTGTCTCGTCCAGGGTACGAAGGTCAACCGACCGGAGGCTGTCGGGATTCACCGAGTTCAGCACAACGCGAAGGCCGAAGTCTCGTTCGATAGCTTCTTCTCTTATGAGAAAGCGGCCAAACCCGAACGAGAATGTGAAGAGTTGGCCTGAGCGCCGGATAACGAGCAAAGCGGACGTCGATGCGTTCCGGATAGCCCCAAGAGGGACGTCTAGGGCGCCATTGAGAAACGGAACCCACCTCGGCTCACGTCTCACCGGTCTCTCGAGGTAGAGGACACCGCGGTATGGCAACGCCGGCCGAAGCGGACGACGGTCCAATCCTCGGAGCACGTCCGGCGCGACCACGTCATCGGGCTCGCGGTATTCCCGATGAATCAGCGACACAGTCAGGTGATGGGATGGCCGGCGCCTGCGTGCTCCGCTCTCCCCCTGAAGAGTCGGCGGGATAGCTCTATTGGTCACTTCGCGGGCTATAGTTGACTACCAGGCGCGCGTCCGCTAGAACCGACGCTGGGTGGGCATTGGTCTCGACAAGGGCTGGCGACTCAACGCGATCTGCCCCTACTTCACGATGTTCCCGCTGTCATTTCCGCTTCGGGTGTTGCGGCGGGTAGAGCAGGGTTGGGTGCTGGACCCTTTTTGCGGTCGCGGCACAACGAACTTCGCCGCTCGGCTGCTGGGGCTGCCATCGGTAGGAGTGGATTCCAGCCGCGTCGCGCATGCTGTGACTGCCGCGAAGTTGGCGTCGGCCACGCAATCTCGGGTTACGAAACGGTGCAACGACATTCTCGCTGGATCAGACCCCGTGGACGTGCCGGAAGGCCCGTTTTGGGAACGAGCCTTCCATCCGCGAACGCTAACCATGGTCTGCAAGTTGCGCGAGGCGCTTCTGCATCCGCACTCCCAAACGGATGTTGTGCTGCGAGCTCTGATCCTCGGGATTCTCCACGGACCTCGGTACAAGAAAGCGGTCAGCTATCTCTCGAACCAAATGCCTCGAACATACGCCACGAAGCCGACTGCAGCCTTGCGCTTCTGGCGGCGTCACGGAAATCGTCCACGGTTCGTCGATGCCGGCGATGTGGTTAGTCGACGCGCTGGTCGTTTGCTGGACCGTCAGCCCCCGCCCGCCGAGGGCCGCGTCTATCTGCATGACAGTCGGCTGCTCGCTGAATTGAATCTTCCCCGCACATTCTCCGCGGTCGTAACCTCCCCGCCTTATCTGGGGATGCGGAGTTATCGGCCCGACCAGTGGCTTCGCGAATGGTTTCTCGGGAGTCCCCCGGAGGTGACGTACTCGGTCGAGAACCAGATCGCGACCGCCGACCAAAATCTCTTCGTGAACGAACTCGGAAAGGTGTGGGCAGCAGCCGCGACGGTGTGTATACCGCGGGCTCGACTAATAGTCCGGTTCGGCGCAATGGCTGGCATTGATGCCGACCCGCGTCGGCTTCTCCGAGAGTCATTGAATTGTGCGGACGTCAACTGGAAGGTGACGGGTATTCGCGAGGTGGCTCCGCCGCCAGACGGCCGACGCCAGTCTGACCAGTTCGGAGGAGGAAAAACAACACGACGCGAGATCGACCTGTACGCGGTGCTTAGTTAGGTGTTCACCGAGGCGTCGTTAGATGACCTCCGCAAGGCAATCGACGAGCAAACCCAGAGCGACAAGCACCTACTGGACGAACTCGTCGGAGATATTCGGTCGCTTAGGTCAGAAGTACGCGTGATCCGCCGGCGAACAACGACATCAATCTCACTCGTGGCGAGCGACGGAGGGAACAATCGACTCGCGTTTGACCCCTTTCTCGTTCAGATCGTCCGAATCGTTGACTCACTCGGCGCCGACCAGATGCTTGATGTGATCTCACCGACCACCGATCCAGACGAGCTCGTTCGTCGGCATTTCGATGCGGGACACCCAAAATCATCGCTTGGGCGTTTGATGGCGGATCTAGGCGAAGCGAGGCTCGTTGACCTCAGTCACATGATTCCCGATGGAAAGACAGCTCGCGAAGACCCCAACTCTGTTTCGCCGACGTGGGTCCTGACGTTTCGCGATCTGTGCGAGTGGGCAGTCTTGTACGAACGCCTTTGCGCCGGTGAGTATGCCGGCAACACCCTTTTTGTCCGCGACGGCTTGCTTCGCAGTAAGCAGTTCCGCGGCGACTTGTTCGTCCAAATGATCAAGCGGATGGAAGCTTGTATTGCCGCGACCCTAAAGTTGAAGAAACGACGAATCTTTCTCGCAGGAATCGCCAAGCACAGTCAGGTCCTAGCTCGTTATCGCCTGGCGATGACAATCGAGAACCTTTTTCCGGCCGGTGAGGCGTATTACGTTCCTATCCCTCGCGCGATCGAACGGAAAGCCTATCGCTGGCCCGAGTATGCGCGCGGGGCGGGCGAGGAGGAGGGCGGAGAGGCCGCGAAGTTCGTAGGTGGTCGGATGTTCTTCGTCCGGTTTGGCCCGCACCGCGGCGATCCAGTCTGGGCGGTTGACCTGCTGTCACTGCAAGCAAATGAGGCCGGTGAGGTCTTCGGATTCCTTCTTGGAGACGCGGTAGATGGATTCCCCGTCCCGTATTACCCACGCTGTTTGCAAAAGGCCCATGAGTTCGCCCAAGTCGTTGACTTTGATCTAGACATTCTTCAAGACGCGGTCCTTGACTCCGTGCGGAACTTGCTCGGCGCCTCTGACCGCGGCGCTGTCGATCGCATGAACCTGGACCCTGATCCTTCTGGACGGCGGTACGAATGAAACTTTTCGAGGGTCGCGGGGACGGGATCTTTCGTGGGTTCAGTGGTGCGGGCCTGGAGTTTCATGCGGATTTGGTGCTTCCCTACAAACCCGAGTTCCAGAACGCACCGATGCACGGGCAGTTTGTCTTAGTTCAGCTTGAGAGCGACCAAGAGGCGGTTCTCGGCCGGATAACCTCGATTTCTTCCGAGGGGCGGCTTGCGACGGGATCAGGAGAGGATTTCGGCCTCCGTGCGCTCGCCGAGGAACGCCAGGTCCCCGAAGATCTGCGCGAGCAATATCTGAAATATCGCGTCGACATTCGCGTCCTCGGCGTGGTCCGCCTTATGAAGGAGAAGATTCACTTCGCGCCCTCTCACCGCCGTCTGCCCCATGTAGGCAGTAAGGTCGCTTTCCCGAATCCGACCCTACTTCAGCACCTGGCGGGGCACATGGCTGAAGGAGCCGAAGTCGGACATCTCGCCTTTGGTGAATTCGTCTACGCAGGCGATGACAAACGTCTGAATGCGCCCGAATGGGTAATTCGGAAGCAGCCCGTCGTTGCGCCTCGCTTCAATGTGCGGCAACTCGTCGCTCGCCGTTCCTTCGTTTTTGCGCGGGCGGGATTCGGGAAGTCAAATCTCGTGAAATTGCTCTTTAGTTCGCTTTACGACGGAACGCCAACAATCACCAAGCGTGGCGGCGTCCAGAAGCCAGTCGGCACCGTTCTTTTTGACCCAGACGGCGAGTATTTCTGGCCCGACGAGAGCAATAGACCCGGATTCGCTGACATCCCGCAACTAAAGGATCAACTTGTCGTGTTCACGAGTCGGGAGGCCCCGTAGCCTTTCTATGGGTCGTTCGTGGTCGGCGGCATCAAACTCGATATTCGAAGACTACGGCCGACTGACGTTGTCTCGATAGCTCTTCCCGCTGAAAGGCAGGACCAGCAGAACGTGAGAAAACTTCGGTCCCTCAACGGTACTGACTGGTCGCGGCTCGTAGATGAGATCTATCGACATCGAAACGCCGCGGATCCTCAGACTGTCGCTCAAATCTTGAACCTCACGCTTCCGGCACAAGAAGCGGAAATGCTCGCCGCGCGCGCGAACATGACGCACATAGTTCAGATGCTTCATGACCCCAGTAGCCAACTTATGGACATGCTCATGCAGGGTCTCAGAGATGGGAAGCTCTGCGTCGTTGACGTCTCCCAGATGCGTGGATCGCGCGCCTTGATTCTCTCGGGCCTCATCCTTCAGCGGATATTCGACAACAACCAAGAAGAGTTCACGAAGGCGGAGCCAAGCACGATCCCCACCATCGCTGTCGTCGAGGAAGCTCAGTCGATGCTGGGCCCAGCTCATGTGACGAGCGAAGGTCCTTACGTAACTTGGGTTAAGGAGGGCCGGAAGTACGACCTGGGTGCTGTGTTAATCACTCAGCAGCCCGGCAGCATCAGCGACCAACTGCTGAGCCAAGGCGATAACTGGTTCATCTTCCATTTGCTGTCGGCAGGGGATCTGAAAGCATTGAAGGCGGCCAATGCTCACTTTAGCGACGACTTGCTCAGTTCGCTTCTGAACGAACCTATCGAGGGACACGGCATTTTCTGGAGCAGCGCTGGCGCAACCAAGTACCCACTTCCAGTTCGTGCCCTGCTGTTCGAGTCTCTCTACCAGCCCGCAGACCCCAAGTACCAGAAGGCAAAAGTCACAACATATGCGAGCAAACTGAGAGAACGATTTGCTCGCGACCTTGCAACCACACGAGAGGAAGCCGCAGAGGCCGCTGACGCATCAGCATGGACGACGGCAGACGAGGACTCCGCCGAAGTCGAGGAGTCTGCAGTGAGCGTCGAAGTGAACGAGGACGTGTTGAAAACGCAGCAAGACGCTGCGATAGCCAAGGTCAAACGGGCAGGTGAAGTCGAAAAACGCGTTCGATCCGCTGGTATGCCCTGGCGCGGTGTTCAGCAGGCGTTGGCCGATGACCTTCCAGACACCGTTGTTGATCGGGATCAGATGGCGTATCAGCTCGTCGCCCCAGCGCTTGACCTGATCCTCGGCCGCGGCAATTGGAGTACCGAGCGTCGCGAAAGTAAGAGCAGACCGGGCTCCACGACCACTTATGTCGTTGCCAAGAAGGCCTGAGCGGCCCCGTCGCCTAGATCTGCGAGAGCGTCCGCAATGAGCATCCCAGGACCGCCCGGCGGACTATCAACTCGAACCAAGATCGAGATCGCCCCCGGCGTCCCGATTGAGTGGTGGCGCTCGGTGAGTTCGAGCCTAGAGCGGAACAAATGGCCGCTCTCGGCGACCTGGCGAGTGCCAATCCGTATCCTCCGACACCGAATAGAGCGGAGATTCCTCCTTCCCATTCGTCGTCTCGAAACAACAGACTTTGCAGGCTTTGCGGTCTTGGCACTTGATTGTCTTCTCATCGAAACCCTCTACGCACTTCGAATCGGCGCGAACGCGCTCGAGCCCTCTGAGTCTCGAAGGGCGTATCAACGATTCCTAACCAGCAGTCCTCCATTCCGGAAATACTTCGACGCCGGAACCGCGGACGCGTTCTACACGTCGGTGCGGAATGCTCTCTTACACGATGGCGAGACACGGGATGGATGGTTGATCAGGGCGAACCCGGTATACAAGCTTCGTCAATCGATCGGGCCCGGGTTCACCGTTGTAAACCGAGTGCGATTCCACGCAGCTGTCGTCAGCACGTATGACGAATACCTCAGCGAGATTTCCGCCCGCGAGGGCGGCGCCCTTCGGTGGAATCTGAAACTCGCACTTGATGAACTCTGTGATCGCAGCCTTCCTGGTGGCACCGAGAAAATCCGCGCACGACGAGCTCGGGCGAAGAAGAACCGCGCCGATCGCCAAGCCAAAGTGAAAGGTGAAGGCTGAGTCTCGTTCAGTCAGCCGAACTGCCTACTAGAGCCCTCCAGGCGCGGTATCGAGCAGTTCTTCGGCCGGAAATCCGTTTTGCCGAACAAGAGCGAGGACCTGGTCGGCGTGTCGACGATCCCGCGTGTCGACAATAACGTCGAGTCCCACGCGGCCCAAGGCGGCATAAGGGCCGAGACGGTGGATCCCCACGTGAAGGATGTTTATGTGCTCTGCCGCCAATATTCCGGTCAGCTGGTGCAGCAGGCCGGGCTTGTCGTCGAGCCACGTGCGGAACGCGAGGTAGCGACCCGCTGAAGCGAGGCCCTGCTGTAGCGCCTTCCCAAGTAGGTTCGGGTCGATGTTGCCGCCGCTGATTACGACCCCGACTCTCTGACCGCCAACGCGACCGTCGAGCTCCAGGACTGCCGCCAGCGCGGCAGCACCGGCGCCCTCCGCAAGCAGCTTCGTTCGTTCCAGCAACACCACGATCGTGCGTGCGATCGCCTCATCGGTCACGGTCAGCACTTCATCGACGTATCTCTTCACGATCGAGAGCGTCCGCACGGCAGGACGCGCGACGGCGATACCGTCCGCGATCGTCGCGACGGGATGCTCGACGAGCTTTCCTGACTTGAACGAGTCCGCGAATGCCGATGCGCCGGCCGCCTGCACGCCGATGATCCGCGGGCGTGTTTTACGACCGGAGGCGGCGAGCGCGATACCGGAGATGAGCCCTCCGCCGCCGACCGGCACGACCAACACGTCGAGATCCGGCACGTCGTCGAGCAGCTCGAGCGCGAGAGTTCCCTGCCCCGCGATCACGTCGTCGTCGTCGAAGGCGTGCACGTACGAGCGCTTCCGGTCGCGCGCGATCTCGAGCGCGGCCGCGTGGGCCTCGTCGTAGCTTTCGCCGGTCAGCACCGTCTCCGCGCCGGTCCGCTGGATCGCGGTCAGCTTCGCGAGCGGCACGCCGATGGGCAGCACGACACACGCGGGAACACCGAGCAGCCGCGCCGCGTACGCCACACCCTGCCCGTGGTTGCCGGCCGACGCGGTGACGACGCCGTTCGCGCGCTCGCGCTCGTCCTTGCGCATAAGCGCGTTCAGCCCGCCTCGGATCTTGAACGACCCCGTCTTCTGCAGGTTCTCGAGCTTGAGGTACACCTCGCGGCCGGCGAGTCCCGAAAGCGCGTCCGACTTCTCGGTCGGCGTGCGGCGGATGTGCGGACCGATCGCGGCGGCCGCCTCAGCCACCGACGATGCGTCGAGTGTTTTGACCGCCACGGCCGTCATGTTGCCCTCGCGCGCGCGATCGTGCGTGTCAGTCCGCGGGCGTTCGCTTGTGGACGTGATCGGCGTAGTCGAGGAAGTCGATATTCCCCGGCGATTGCCGAAACCGCGTCAGCAACACGGCCGCGTCGCTGAGCTGCTGCTGGGTATGCGCGTGGATGTGCAGCACGTAGTACCAGAGCGGAAAACGCTCCTTCGGCGGCGACCCCGGCTCGAGGTCGTGAATCTGTTGCAACGTGTCGTCGTCGAGCGTCGCGAGCCACGCGCGCATCTCCTGCTCCTCGCGGCGCCAATGCTCGATGAGCGCGGCCGCCCTCGGATAGTCGGTCGCGGCGAGCTCCTTCTTCCATTCGGCCTCGGGCTTGTGTTGCAGTCGCGCGCGCCAGCTCGACTCCACGTCGAGCGTGTGCACGAGCGTCCCGCGTAGGTCGCGCGTCGTGAAGCCGGACGGTGCCTGGAACTCGGCCGTGGTCAGCTTCGCCGCGCATTCGAGCACGCGGTCCTTCATCCAATAGGAGAAGCCGAAGAGCGTCTCGAGGTCCTTCCGGCGCATGGCTTCGAGCGTAGCGCCGCCATGCGCCGGGCGACATTCCTAGGCTGCGGGCGTGCTCGCAGGCACGAACGTGAACTTGGGCTCGTTCGGCGAGCGCCGTGCCTCAGCCGCGATCGAGATGAGGTCGCGCTCGTCGAGCTCGTGGACCTCGTCGCCACGCTTCATCGCAAGGATGTACGCGCGGTCGAGCGCCTCGCCCTCAAGCGGGAGCCCGAGCTCCGCAAGCCGCGCCTGCAGGCCACGCCGTCCCGAAAGCTTCGACACGACGATGCGCCGCGCCTCCCAGCCGACGGACTGCGGGGTCATGATCTCGTACGTCCCGGGGTCCTTGAGCACACCGTCCTGGTGAATGCCCGACGCGTGCGCGAACGCGTTCGCGCCGACGACGGCCTTGTTCGGCTGCACCGGGATCCCGGTGAGCTCGCTGACGAGGCGGCTCGTCGTGACGAGTCGCTCCGCTTTCACGGCCGTGTCCGCGCGGTAGTGATCGGTTCGTGTGCGGAGCGCCATGACCGTCTCCTCGAGCGATGCGTTGCCGCCGCGCTCGCCGAGACCGTTGATCGTGACGTGCGCCTGATCCACGCCCGCGTCGATGGCGGCGAGCGTGTTCGCGACCGCGAGGCCGAGATCGTTGTGGCAGTGGACTGAGAACGCGACGCGCTGGAATCCGCTGAGCGCGGCGCGCACCGCGAGCACGAGTGCGGCGAACTCCTGCGGCTGCGAGTACCCGACCGTGTCGGGGATGTTCATCGTCCGCGCGCCCGCGCCGGCGGCGGCCTGGTATGCGGCGTTCAGGAAGTCGACGTCGGACCGCGTGGCGTCCTCGGCCGAGAACTCGACCTCGTCGGCGAGCTCGGTCGCGCGTGCGACCGCGGCGGTGATGCGCGCGAGGCATTCGTATCGCGAGATGCGGAGCTTGCGCTCGAGGTGACGGTCGCTCGTCGCGATGAACACGTGGATCCGCGAGCGGAGCGCTCCGGAGAGCGCCTTCGCGGCGGCCTCGACGTCGGATGCGCTCGCGCGCGCGAGCGCTGCCATCGTCGGACCGCGAACCTCGCGGGCAATTCGCGCGACGGCCTCGGCCTCGCCGACCGACGCCGCGGGGAATCCCGCCTCGAGGACGTCGACGCCGAGGTCGGCGAGCGCCCGCGCGACGAGGAACTTCGCGTGCGGCGAGAGCGACGCGCCCGGCGCCTGCTCTCCGTCACGCAGCGTGGTGTCGAAGATCGCGACCTGTCTCATCTTGCTGCTCCTACCGGCTCGCGCGGCTTCGCGGGCGCGGACTGCCGGGGCACATCGCGACGCGGGAGCCACGGCATCATCTCGCGGAGCTTGCGGCCGACCTGCTCGATCGGCAGGTTCTGTTCTTTCGCGCGCTGCGCGTAGAGGTTCGGCGCGCCGTTGCGGTACTCGGCGATCCACTTCTTCGCGTGCGTCCCGTCCTTGATGTCGCGGAGGACGTTCTTCATCTCCTGGCGCACGCGCGCGTCGATGATCCGCGGGCCGACCGTGTAGTCGCCGTACTCCGCGGTGTCCGATACCGAGTAGCGCATGTAGGAGAGCCCGCCTTCGTAGATGAGGTCGACGATGAGCTTCATCTCGTTCACGCATTCGAAGTACGCGACCTCGGGCTGGTACCCCGCCTCGACGAGCGTCTCGAACGACGCCTTCATGAGCTCGCTTATGCCGCCGCAGAGGATGACCTGCTCGCCGAACCAGTCGGTCTCGACCTCCTCGGCGAACGTGGTCTTGATCACGCCGGCGCGCGTCGCGCCCACGCCCTGCGCGTATGCGAGCGCCGTCTTCTCGGCGTGTCCGGACGGGTCCTGGTACACGGCGATGAGCGCGGGCACGCCCTTGCCTTCCTTGAAGACCTCGCGCATGCGGTGTCCCGGTGCCTTCGGCGCGATCATCACGACGTCGGTCTCGGCGTTCGGCTTGACCTCGCCGAAGTGGATCGAGAACGCGTGCGCGACCAGCAGCGTGCGTCCCTTCCCGAGGAACGGCGCAACGCTCGCGAACGCCTCCTTGTGATACTGGTCGGGCACGAGCAGCGCGACGACGTCGGCGTTGCGCGCCGCGTCGGCCGTCTCGCGCACGGTGAACCCGTCGCGCTCGGCCTTCTCCCACGACTTCGAGCCCGCGGCGAGCCCGACGACCACGTCGTAGCCCGAGTCCTTCAGGTTCTGCGCATGGGCATGGCCCTGGCTGCCGTAGCCGATGACCGCGATGGTCTTGCCCCGGAGGGCCTTGGGATCGGCGTCCTTGTCGTAATAGATGGTTGCCATTTCTTCCTTCGCCCTCCTAGAGATAGGTCTTGGTCGTGAGGTTGTTGAGTCGTGGGTTGAGACCGAGGATCTGGTCCGCGTCCACGGGGAGATCGATGAGCATCGAGCGGCCCGTGCGCTCGTACGCCGCGTCCATCGTGTCCTTGAGGTTCGAGAGATCCGGCGCGATGCGGACCGCGTCCCATCCGTGCGCCTCGGCGTGCTTCACGAAGTCGATGTGCGGAAGCTTCGAGTGGTAGTTCTTCTTGTCGTACTCGGGGATGATCACCTCGAGGCCCTTGTCGACGATGCCGTAGACCTCGTTGTTCACGACGAAGACACGCAGATCCATGTTGGCCGCGTCGGCGAGGGCGCCACCGAAGAGACGGAAGCACCCATCGCCGGTGAACACGAAGGTGTGAAGATCGGGGTTCGCGGCCTTCGCGCCGAGGCCGATGCCGAAGCCGCCACCCATCGCGGATCCGTCGTGGGTCGTCCAGAACGGGATGTTCGGGTTCGGGCGCTGCGTGACCCATTGCCGGTCCTTGTATGCGATGCAGACGTCGTCGACGCCGAACGAGCCTGGCCGCCACATCTTGTCGACGCGCTCGTAGAACTCCTGGAAGTCGACGGTGCCGGGCCGCTTGTTCTTTTCCGGCTCGCGTGTGTTGAGAGAGTCCGGCGCCGGCGCGGTGTTCGGGCGATCGGTGCACGTCTGGGCGAGGCGCGGGAGCACCTCTTCGAGGACGAGCCCGATGTCGCCACGCACCTGGCGATATTCGTGCGCCACGCGGTGGCGGAACTCGCCGTTCTTGTGGCCGTATGCCTCGCGCATGTCGGTGAAGTGGTAGACGTGGCCGGCCGGGATCTTCGCGAGGTTCAGCGAGTACTCGCCCGCGTCGAAGCCGAGCGCGATGACGACGTCGTCCTTGCCAAGGCTCCGCCACACCTCCATCGAGCTCTCGTTGCCGCCGAAGCTGATGTGGCCGAAGCCATATTCGTTCGAGGGATCGATCGCGTTCGCGCCGTTCACGCTCCACACGGTCGGCGCCTTGAGCACTTTCGACAGCACCGTCGTGAGGGTCCGCGCGTGCGGCGCGGCGGCCGCCTCGCCGGAGACGTAGATGACGACGCGCTTGCCCGCGGACACGCGCGGGAACTCGGCGAGGAACTCGGCGACGTCACGGGCCGCGAATGTGCGCGGATGCGACGTCCACGGCACGTCGGTGTCGGTCTCACGCGAGAGGACGTCGGGGTGGAAGGCGATCGCGACGGGCTTGTTGTGCTTCAGGACCCGCTGCGCGCGGCGCAGGCCCTCTTCGAGCTTGTTCATGTTGTCGACGACGACGAGGCCCTCGCCGAGCTCGGCCTGCAGCTGCGGGATGACGTTCATGCCGTACTCGCTCACGTCCTGCAGCGGCGCGTTGCCGATCGAGATCGTCGAGTTGAGCGCGACGAGATAGACGGCCGGGATGTTGTGGAGCTTCGCATCGGTCATACCGCTTCCGCCGAGCTTCGTCGCGGCACCGGTCGTCGTGACGCAGCCGGCAATCCGACCCGATGCGAGCCAGTACCCGATCGGCATGAATCCCGCGACGTACTCGCCCATCGTGAGCATGCGGGAGGCGTTATCCGCCGAGTCCGCGAGCTCGCGGTATGGCTCGAGGTGCTTGGCCACGTGGACGACGCCCCCGCCGTTGACGCCGGCAAAGAAGCGGATCCCCCAGCGGCGCAGGGTTTCGATCAGGACCGCGTTCCCGCTCTTCGTCTCCGGGAAGACGCCTGTCTGATCGCTCCGTCTCGGTCGTTCTAGCGCTGTCGCCATGGTCCGCCCCCTTCCTAAATGAAGAAGGCCTCCCGTTTCCGGGAGGCCTTCAGAACTTTCTCTTTTTCGCTGTGAGGAGTGAGTCGCTACCCTCCCGGCCGCATTCGCGCCCTCTCAATGAGGACGACGATGACGATGCCGACGATAAGGTTGCGCTGCACTTCGCAGCCAGTGAACGCGACGGCGTGGGGTCGTGTCAACGTCAGAGCGGTGGAATGTGCAGCCTGCACGCCCAAACCGGACATATGTCGCGCTTCCTCACGCGAGCAAGGGAGCCCCCCTTTGAGCACACGGAGTGAGCACCAAATAGGCCCTTTCCCGGATTTCAGGAGGCCCGTCGTTACGTAGGTTCCAGGCGTGATGAAGACAACGCGAACTGGCAAGCAGTGGCTGGCCGACATCGGAGCGATCTTCGTGTTGGCAGGGCTCCTGGCTCTAGTCGGGATGGTCGTCCAGACCTGCCGGATCATGGCGA
>Ga0307308_10000188_pt1 | contig 19960 bp, 15 predicted proteins | sample ER_DNA_195_FD_194501 | JGI IMG/M metagenome (GOLD analysis project Ga0307308, IMG submission 194501) | Bulk soil microbial communities from the East River watershed near Crested Butte, Colorado, United States - ER_DNA_195 | ecosystem: Environmental > Terrestrial > Soil > Floodplain | place...
TCCAGGCCAGGTTGTTCTTGCTCGTCAGGGTATCCGGGTGCTCCTCTCCGAGCAGCCGTTCCCGAGCGGCGAGGACTTCCACCGCCAGCCGCTGGGCACCCTCGAGATCCCCCTGCGCCCATAGCGTCGCACCAAGGCTGTTCTTGCTCGTCAGCGTGTCCGGGTGCTCCTCGCCGAGCAGCCGCACCTGGGCGGCCAGGACCTCCTCCTGCAGCCGCCGGGCACTCTCGAGCTCCCCCTGCGCCTGCAGCATCGCGGCGAGGCTGTGCTTGCTCACCAACGTATCCGGGTGCTCCTCGCCGAGCATCGGCACCTGGGCGGCCAGGAGGTCCTCCTGCAGCCGCCGGGCGCCCTCGAGGTCCCCCTGCGCCTGCAGCATCGAGGCGAGGCTGTGCTTGCTCACCAACGTATCCGGGTGCTCCTCGCCGAGCAGCCGCACCCGGGCGGCCAGCACCTCCTCCTGCAGCTGCCGCGCACCCTCGAGATCCCCCTGTTCCCGCAGCGTCCAGGCTAGGTTGTTCTTGCTCGTCAGGGTGTGCGGGTGCTGCTCGCCGAGCCGCCGCGTCTGGGCGGCCAGCACCTCCTCCTGCAGCTGCCGCGCACCCTCGAGATCCCCCTGGGCCTGCAGCACCCAGGCGAGGGTGTTCTTGCTCGCCAGCGTTTGCGGGTGCTCCTCGCCGAGCTGCCGCACGAAGGCGGCCAACACCTCCTCCTGCAGCCGCCGCGCACCCTCGAGATCCCCCTGAGCCTGCAGCATCCCGGCGAGGCTGCTCTTGCTCGTCAGGGTGTGCGGGTGCTCCTCGCCGAGCAGCCGCACCTGGCCGGCCAGCACCTCTTCCTGCAGACGCCGGGCACCCTCGCGATCCCCCTGAGCGTGAAGCACCCCGGCGAGGGTGCTCTTGCTCGCCAGCGTTTGCGGGTGCTCCTCGCCGAGCCGCCGCACGAAGGCGGCCAGCACCTCCTCGTTCAGCCGCCGCGCACCTTCGAGATCGCCTTGTTCGGCCAGCGTCTCGGCGAGGTTGTTCTTGCTAACCAGCGTGAGCGGGTCCTCCTCACCGAGCCGCCGCACGCTGGCGGTCAGCACGTCTTCCTGCAGCCGCCGGGCACCGTCGAGATCACCCTGCGCGGCCAGAGTCGTGGCGAGGTTGTTCTTGCTCGTCAGCGTATGCGGGTGCTCCTCACCGAGGAGCCCCGCATAGCCGTCCAGCACCTCCTCGTGCAACCGACGGGCACCCTCGAGATCCCCCAGTTCGAAAAGCGTCGCGGCGAGGTTGTGCTTGCTGGTCAGCGTTTCCGTGTGCTCCTCGCCGAGGAGCCGCACACAAGTCGCCAACACCTCCTCCTGGAGGCGCCGGGCGCTCGTATAGGCGCCCCGGAGGTGATCGAGCTGCGCGACCTGGTAGGCGAGGTAGACGAGGCTGAAGTCGTCACTCTGGTCGAGACTCGCCACGAGGTGACGGGCGTGCGCAAGGCGCGACTCGAGCTGCGCTGCGCGGGTCAGGTCGTAGAGGTCGTCGCGGGCGGCAAACCAGGCGGAGAGGATCTCGGTCGCTCTCGCGCGGAAGGCGTCGGCTCGTTCGCGGTCTGGGACTAGGTCGACGTGCTGGGCGACGGCGGCGACGAGCGCGTGGACGAGGTAGGCGGGGCGGTCGGCCGCCGTGCGGTTGGCACGGGCGAGCGATGAGCGCTTCAACTGGCTGAAGGCCACGTCGATGCGGTCGGCCGCCGTGTCGATAGTCTCGCCCTCGCCGGCGGTGATCTCGGCGGCGAGGGCGAGCTCGATCGGAGCGGGCGCGAGCCGGCTTGCGAGGCGGAGTAGGTCGCGGGCCTGATCGCCAAGGTCCTCGATCGCGGCGCGGTACGTCGTGACGATGCTCGCTTCGTGGCCGTTGGGTAGCTGCGCGGTGATCGCGGCCGCATGCTCGAGACGCTCCACTACCGTGCCCTCGCGGGTTCGGCGCACGAACTCGCGGTAGGCATCCGAGCCGGCGCGCTCGCTGATCAGGGAGCCGGCGACGTCGAGCGCCTGTGCATGCCGGCCGAGCACCTCGACCGCGATCTGACGGGCCGCCTCCAGCTCCTCCTCGCCGATCGGCTCGAGACCGCTGGTGAGAAGCTCGAACGCAGACTGGTCGTCGAGCACGCCCAGCTCGACCGTGGCAAACCCTGTGTAGTCGCTCGAGCGGGTTGTGATCAGCGTTGCGGCTTGCTCGTGCGGTGCCGCCCACGCCTGCGCCTCAACTGCCGGCAGGCTCCCCGGGAGATCGTCGACAAGCCAGAGCGCAGGCTCCCGCTCGGCCAGCGCCGAGGCGAGCCGCTGCTCGAGCACGGCCGGTTCCGGCTGGTCGTCGAGGCTGAGCCCGAGGGCGGCAGCGACAACCGTCAGCTGGTCGAGGAGTACGCCCTTCCCGCCGGGCGCCGCACCGACTGCCGACAACCAGTAGACACCACCTGGATAGGCGGGCCCGAAGCTGTGCGCATACTCCTCCGCAAGCAACGACTTGCCGCTCCCGCCGGGCCCGACCAGTACAACCTCCTCCCGGCGGGTACCGCTGATCTGCGCAATCCTCCTCGCTTGCAGATGCCCGTGTAGCTCCCACAATTCGGGCACCCGCCCGACAAAGCGGGGTGAGCCGACACGGCGCTGCGGCACCCAGGACGGCGGCTCGAATCGGGTGGGCGCGCCGAGCGGCTCCGCTTGGCGTTGCCGCAACGCCTCGACTCGGCCGGCGACCGCCTCGGCGGCATCCCCCCTTGGAATCCGAGCGTCACGCAGCGTGAGCGGGTAGATGTGCGAGAACCCTTGCTCGGGATTGACCACGAAGATCCGCTCGCTTACCTCACGCGCCTTCTCCGCGGCGACGTACGCCGCCCGCAACTCGAGCTGACAGGCCCGCCTCGTCGGATACTCCGTCGAGTACCAGGCAACGAACGCCAGTGAACCCTCGAGCGCCTGCTCGACCTCCCGCGTGATCGAGCCGTACTCGGCGATCTCTCGCTCATCGACGAACACACGCAATCCGCGGTCCTTCAGCCGGTCGGCGAACTCGCGCACACCTGCGGCCTTGTCTACCGTGGCGTGCCCGAGAAACACATCGAAGCTCGCCTCCACAACACCGACAACCTAGACCCCTCGGGCAACCGGTGACAAGAGGCCGAGGTCCGGCATCATTTCTGCCGGCGCAGTCGACGGAGGGCCTCCATGCCACGCCCCACTTCCTACAAGGTCTCGCTCAATCTGCCGTTCGGCCTCGGCGGCGTCGAGCAGACCTGGGAACCCAGCGACGAGGAACGGCGCGCCGCTTGGGAGCTCTACGTGGAGCTTGTCACCCGCATCGCCTCCGTTCCCCTCGAGCCTGGCACCGGCCTGCAGCGTGAGGCGCTGACATCGTTGTACAGCCTCTTTCCGACCACCCGCGACATCCTGCGCCGCTATGGCCCGGCTGTGGCCCAGCCGTCAGGGGACGGTCAAGCTTCCTTCGGCCTACTCGCCGTCACGATCCTCAACAACGCGCTGCGACCACTCCTCTCGGTCTGGCATCCGCGCCTCCAGGACTACGAAGACCAGCGACCCGCGGCCACGACCCGCGTCGAATGGGAGGCTTCCTGGAGCGAAGCCGACGTCCTGCGACAAGCGATCGACGAAGTGCGAACGACGATCAACCAGTACGCCGACCTGCTCGCCGAGGTGGCGGAGGTCCCGAACCTGCATCAATAAAAAGCTGGCCGCGGTGGCCGAGGCGGCCTAGGCAGTTACCACTTCGATCGGCGCCCGCGCCGGCTCGTGTAGAGGAGCTTCGCGGGCGCCGATCGCATTCCGGCCTGCTCGAACTGCTCCCGGTGGCCGAGGCGCCGCGCAACGCGGCTCGTCTCGGCCTGCTGCTCCGGCAGGACGAACGTGATCGCGGTGCCGCTGCGGCCGGCACGGCCGGTTCGGCCCGTCCGGTGCACGTAGCCCTTGTCCTCTTCTGGCGGGTCGTAGTTGATGACGTGCGTGACGTCGTCCAGATCGAGACCGCGGGCGGCGACGTCTGTCGCGACCAGGGTCTCCACCTTGCCGCTTTCGAAGCGAGCCAGCGCCCGCTCGCGGGCGCTCTGGGTCATGTCGCCGTGCATGGCGGCCGCCGCGACGTCGTGGCGGGCAAGCTTCTGCACGAGCCGGTCGGCGCCGCGCTTCGTTCGGACGAACACGAGGGTTGAGTCGGCGGAGCGGATGTGCTCGACGAGCGTCTCGACCTTGGTGTCTTGGGTCACCGAGACGAAGTGATGCTCGATCTCGCCGGGTTGCTGCGAGACCGACAGCTCGCCCTCGATCCGCGAAGGGCTGTTCGTGTACCTGCGGGCCAGCTCGCCGACCGCGCCATCGAGGGTCGCCGAGAAGAACATCGTCTGGCGGTTCCTGGGCAACCGGCGCACGAGCTTGTCGACCTGCGGCTGGAAGCCCATATCGAGCATCCGGTCGGCCTCGTCGAGGACGAACGAACGCACGCGCGAGAGGTCGACCAGCTTCCGTGACGCGAGGTCCTCGAGCCGGCCGGGCGTGGCGACAAGGATGTGGGCGCTCTTGATCCGCTTCGCCTGCGAGCGCAGCGGCACGCCGCCGTACGCGGGGGCGACCGAGAGCCCGCGCGCCTTCGCGAGCGGCTGGAACTCGGCCGTCACCTGGGCGGCGAGCTCGCGCGTCGGCACGAGCACGAGCGCGGAGGGCCGCGCATCGGCCGGGTCGGTTCGCTCGACGATCGGCAGGACGAACGCGAGCGTCTTGCCCGAGCCGGTCGGGGAGCGGACGAGCACGTCCAGCCCGCGCATCGCGTCGGGCAGGACGAGCTGTTGGATCTTGAAGGGATCGTCGATCTTGCGAGCAGTGAGCGTGGCCACAACGGGCGCGGACACGCCGAGCTCGCGGAAAGACTTGTTTGACATGAAGTTCGACTCCTTTTCGGGTTCGAGACTTGCCTGCCTCGAAACGCCCGAAGGAGGAACGAGAAGCTCATCTCACAGGGCCGGCCCGATTGCCGCCCGTGCTCACACCGTAGCAGGCGGCCGCTAGGCTCCCGCGATGCCCAGCGAGAAACCAGAGCCGCTGACCCAAGCGCAGAAGGCGCAGCTCGAGGCGGAGCTCGCCGAGCTGGAGGGCCCTCGCCGCACGGCCGCGGTCGAGGCGATCAAGGTCGCCAGGGGCTTCGGCGACCTCTCGGAGAACTTCGAGTACCACGCCGCGAAGAACGACCAGGGCCTGCTCGAGATGCGGATCAGGGTGTTGCGGGATCGTCTCAGCCGCGCCGTGCTCGTGGACGAGCAGCCGGCACCCGACGGCCGGGTGGGCGTGGGGTCGAAGGTCGAGCTCGAGGACGAGCAAGGCCAACGCATGGAGCTCGAGATCTCGAGCGTCGGCGGCGTCTCGCCGGACTCGCCCGCAGGCCGAGCGCTCATCGGCGCGACGGTCGGGGACGAGGTCGAGATCGACGCCCCGAGCGGTTCCTGGCGCGCGCGCATCATTTCCGTGGGCCGCCGGTAGCCGCTCGAACGCCGAGGGCTATCGGGTTAGGAGATAAGGCGCGGGAAAACGCCGCTAACCGTGGACATTCCGACAAAAGCAGAAGATCGAGCTGCTCGCGTTCGGCTTCGTCGGGCGCATCGCGCTCGGCGACCTCGCCCCCTTCATCGGCGTGTTCTGGGAAACAGGTCTTCGACGACACCGACTGGCTCTGCCGGTAAGTGGAGTCCGTGCCGCTCGACCTCACCACCTGGGAGCGCATGAAGCGACGAACTTCACCGGGAGGCGGACCGAGGCCTCGAGCTCCTGTGTGCGCGTCGACGTCTGCACGGCTCCGCGGGGCCCGCTGCGGAAGCTCTACCTCACCGAAGCCGCCGGCGTACGAGCGCATGGGCCTACTCGGCTCCGGGTCGTGCGTTGCCGGTTTCGTGTGAGAGCTGGCCTTCGGCCCTCTTGGCAGGTAGGTCGAGTTCGCGGGCGGCTTTGACCGCGGCGCGCCCGAGGGCGTTGGCGTAGGTGGGGAATGAGAACGGGACCAATGCGAGCTGCTCGACCTTCATTCCGGAAGCCATCGCGATGGCCGCAAGTTGCGCGAGTTCGACCGCGCGTTCCCCGACGATGTGGCAGCCGAGGATCGTGTGGTGCTGGCGGTCGGCGATGAGTTTGCAAAAGCCGGTGGGCCGGCCGTCGATGATCGGTCGGGGTAGCGAGTCGAAGCGCTCGGTGGCCACTGTTACGTCGCGGGTTTTTCGGGCCGTCGTCTCGGTGAGCCCGACGGAGGCGTATTCAGGGTCGGTGAAGCTGCCGACCGGACTGACTTCGGCGGGAAGGGCGGTAGTGGCGCCGAGCACGGCGTTGGTTGCAGCTAGGTATGCCTCGCGCGCCGCTTCGTGGACGACCATCAGGTTTCCGGTGACGTCGCCGGCGGCGAAGATGTGCGGGGCGGTGGTGCGGAGCTGGGGGTCTACGTGCACGTAGCCGCGGTCGTTGGTCTTCACGCCGGCCGCGGCGAGGTTCAGTCCGGCGGTGTTCGCGACCCAGCCGACAGCGACCACGGCGACGGTCGCGTCAATGCGGTTTTGGGTGTCGTTCTTGACGTAGATCAGCCGGACGCCGGCGGGGCACGGTTCGAAGCGCTCGATCGTTCCGGCATCCTCAACGACCTGGATCCCTGACGCTTGTAGTGCGGCGCTGACCGTTGCGGCAACGTCATGGTCTTCGCTCATCAGGATCCGAGGTGCGGCTTCGAACAGGGCGACCTGTGACCCGAAGGCGTTGAAGATCGAGGCGACCTGCACGCCGGTCGCGCCGGCGCCGATCACCAGCATCGACGGCGGTGGTGCGGAGAGACCCCAAGCGTCGCTGTGGGTGCGGGTCAGGTCGAAGCCGGGAAGCTCGAGTGCGCGGGATTTGCCGCCGGTGCAGATGATGATCTTTTCAGCACGCAGTCGTGGCGCGTTTGGGCTTTCGATCACGTGCGGGTCGACGAACCTCGCGAGGCCAGCGTGCTCGTGAATGGTCACGCCGGACTCGTTGAGTTCTTCGCGCAGCAGGGAGTGTGTCCGCACGTCCCCGGTCACCTGGTGGACGCGATCAAGCAGCAGCGGATAGTCGAGCGAGGGTTCACCAGTGGTGATGCCGTAGCGTTGGAGCTGTCTGGCTTCGCGGATCAGGCGTGCTGCGTGCGCGAGCGTGCGCACCGGGACCGGCCCGTCGTTCGCGGCCATTCCGCCGAACGCATCACGCGTGACGAGTGCGGTTCGGGCTCCGAGCCGCCCGGAGCGGAGCGCCGCGATCACGCCGGCCGGTCCAGCGCCGATCACCACGACATCCAGGCCGTCACGGCTCGAGGTGGCCATCGCTGCGATTATGAGGGCGATGGCACAGTCGTCCTCCGTTTCGGGCGAAGTCGGGTCGGCAGTGGCTGTGGGAGACTGGGCGTCATGCGTGCGATGACGGCGGTACCAGGCCAGCGGGGAACGGCGGGCGTCGGGGAAGTCCCCGATCCGACGGTGGCGGACGGCGGTCTGTTGGTGCGCGGTCGCCTGGTTGGTGTGTGCGGTACCGACCGTGAGATCGCCGAGGGGGAATATGGCGAGCCGCCACCCGGTGACACGAAGTTGATCATCGGCCACGAGGGTCTCGGTGAGGTGCTCGAGGCCCCGGCGGGATCCGGGTTCGACCCGGGTGATCTCGTGGTCGGGATCGTGCGCCGCCCGGATCCGGTTCCGTGCCCGGCGTGTGCCGCGGGGGAATGGGACATGTGCCGCAATGACCAGTTCGTCGAGCGTGGGATCGTGCGGCGGCACGGATACGGGAGCGAGCAGTGGCGCCTGGAACCGGAGTTCGCGTTAAAGATCCCCGCCGAGCTCGGTGAGCTTGGCGTGCTGTTGGAGCCGGCGTCAGTGCTCGCCAAGGCGTGGGAGCAGGTCGACTGTATCTCGCGGCGCGCATTCTTCCTCCGCGGCAACGCGCTGGTCACGGGCGCGGGTCCGATCGGGCTGCTGGCATGCCTGCTGGGGATGCAGCGCGGCTACGAGGTGCACGTGGTCGACTTAGCGACCGGTGGCCCCAAACGCGATCTCGTCGAGGCCCTCGGCGCGCACTATCACGCCGGCGACGTGATCGACGTCGACGCGGATGTGGAGGTCGTGATCGAGTGCACCGGCCTCGGCGCGGTCGGGCGTTCGGCCGCCCAGAGGGTGGTCAGCGGCGGAATCATGTGCCTGACCGGGATCATGAACCTCGAGCCGCAGCTCGACACGGACGCGACCGCGCTGAATCGCAACATGGTCTTGCACAACAATGTGCTGTTCGGCACCGTGAACGCCGGGCGGCGCCACTGGGAGCAGGCGGTGGATGCGCTAACCGCTGGTGACCGCGAATGGTTGAGCGGGATGATCACCCGTCGCGTCCCGCTGGCTCGTTGGACCGATGCGCTGGACCGGCGGGCGGAGGACATCAAGGTCGTCGTGGATCTCACGGCATGACTGCCCCCAGCGTTGCTGCGTGGTCGGCAACGCCGGGCCTGCTCAGCGAGGGCCCTCGCTGGCATGAGGAGCGCCAGGAGTTGCTGTGGGTCGACATCCTCGGCCGCCAGTTACACCGCGGGTCGCTGGCGAGCGACGGCAGCCTCGAACGGGTGGTGACGATCGCGATCGACCGCCACGTGGGCGCCGCAGCGCCGGCTGTCAGAGGCGGATACGTGCTGGCGGCAGGCCAGGGGTTTCTGTTTGTCGACGAGGACGGCTCGGTCCGGGAGCTGGCTCAGCCGGAGGCCGGCCGAACCAATGTGCGGATGAATGACGGGGCGTGCGACGCGCAGGGGCGGTTCTGGGCGGGGACGATGGCCTACGACGAGTCGCCCGGGGCCGGCACGCTCTATCGCCTGGAGCTCGACGGCAAGTGCACGGCCGTGCTTACAGGTTTGACCATCGCCAACGGCATCGGGTGGAGCCCCGACGCGCAGACGATGTATCTCAACGACAGCGGCACCGGCTGCGTCGAAGCGTTCAGCTTCGACACTGCAAGCGGCGCGATCAGCGAACGCCGCACGCTCGTTCACAGTGACCAGCCCGGGGTTGTGCCTGACGGGCTGACGGTCGACGAGGAAGGCGGGATCTGGGTGGCCCCTCTGGGGCGGCGGCTCGGTCAACCGATACGCGCCCGACGGGGCACTGCTCGCCAGCCTGCGGCTCCCGGTCGAGCGACCGACCTCCTGCGCCTTCGGTGGACCCGACCGGGCGACCCTGTTTGTGACGACCGCTCGCGCGGGGCTCGACGACGAAGCGCGCGCCCGCCAGCCCGATTCGGGGCGAGTGTTCTCGATCGTCGGGCTAGGGATTCGCGGGCTCCCGTGCCAGCCCTACCGCGGACGGATCCCTTCGACGGGTGGTGCATGATCAATTTGAAGAGTTCTGGTCCGTAGGCAAGCCATTGCTCAATCGTCGCCTCGTCGAGGTCGAGGATCTCACCCGCTACTTCGATCTTCGCGCGGTGCGATTTCTTTCTCTTTCCCGCCTGAGCGATACGCTCGACTGCCGGTTCGTCGAGCATCGGCTCGAACACTTCGTGGAGACGCCCCTCGAGCTCTCGCAATAGGTGGGGAGCCAGGTGAGTCTGTGCGGTCACGCCTGAGGCACCCGCCATGATTCGGCAGGCGTCGTCAAAGTACGTCGCGGGCTCCGGGCCTATTAACTCGAGTAGCCGACCGATCTCCTGCTGTCGGGGGTCGAGCAGGAACTCACCATCTAGTGCTCTGAACGAGGGTACTTCCTCCTGAGATCCGAGCCGGCGCCCGCCGGCCCTCGCCGGCCACCAAGATCCGGCTTTCCTAAGGTTGTCCACCCTTGGCGGCGTTTTTCCGGCTCTTATCTCCTAACCCCGCCGAGGGCTATCCTTGGCCCGCCTGCCCCCGTCGACTAGCGGCCTAGGTCACGGCCCTTTCAAGGCCGTAGCGCGGGTTCGAATCCCGCCGGGGGCACTCCTTCCGCCTCTTCGCAGCCCGAACGGGGTCACCCAAGCGGGTGATGTCCCGGCGCGCGGCGTGCCCGATTCTTTGGGGTGCCGAAACCAGGGCCAGCTGCGGCTATGGAAAATCCACACTCCACGCCAGAAATCAAGGGTTCGAGCGGTGCTGTCGCGACCGCCGAGTTCGCGTCCTCTCTGCAGGGGCTGCTCGCGGTCAGCCGCGCGGTCCGGAGCGGCGCCGACGTCGGCTCCGTGCTCGACACGATCGCGCGAGCGGTCTCCGAGACGCTGGGCTTCCAGACCGTCGTGCTCAACGTCTACCGGCCCGAGTGGGACGACTTCTACGTCGAGACCGTCTTCGGGAGCGCGCTCGTCCGGAAGGCGCTGCTCGGCCAGGTCTACGACTGGGAGAGCTGGAAGCCGCTCCTCGACCCGAAGTTCCTGCGCGCGGGCGCGTACTTCATCCCGAACGACGCCTTCGACTGGTCTCAGGACAAGGGAACCCGCTTTGTTCCGGACTACGAGCCGCTGGTCGACGGCCCGGAGGGCTGGCACCCGAACGACGAGCTGTTCGTACCGCTCGAGCGCTCGGACGGGGAGATCCTCGGCGTCATGTCCTTCGGCGAGCCGCTCAGCGGCCTGCGCCCCACCGACGACCAGCTGGCCCTCGCCGTGACGCTTGCCTCGCACGCAGCGCTCGCGCTCGAGATGGCGCAGGAGCGGGAGCGGCTGGAGCGTCACCAGACGGGCCTCGAGCAGCTCCTCCGCGTCTCGTCGCAGCTGCCGCAGACGATGACGACCGAGTCGATCCTGACTTCGGTCTGCGAGGCCGTGCAGGAGGCGCTCGGCTTCAACAAGGTATTGATCGAGCTCCGGGACGACGAGGCGAGCGAGCTGCTCCGCCCTGCCGCGTCGGCCGGCTGGGACGACGGCGAGGCGGCCAGGAACGCGACGCTTGAGCTCGCGTTGATCTCGCGCCTCTTCGATCCCCGCTTCGAGATCGCCGGCTGCTACCTGGTTCCGCGCGACGAGGCGGAAAGCCGGGTCGGCAAGAGCCAGGTCGTCTACGAATCGGTCCGCAACGGCCGAGGCCCAGCCGCGTGGAACCACCACTGGCTGGTCGTGCCGCTGTACGACACGGACGGCACTGTGCTCGGTGTCCTCTGGGCCGACGAGCCGCAGAGCCGCCTGCTGCCGACCGAGAACGTCCTCCAGGCTCTCCGGATCTTCGCGAACCACGCGATGGAGGCCCTCGCGGTCGCGACGCAGCTCGCCGAGACCCGCTTTCTCGCCGACCACGACCCGCTCAGCCGCCTGCTGAACCGCCGCGCCCTGTTGCGCGAGCTACAGGAGGCAGCCGAGCCTGCCGATCTCCCGAAACTCGCGCTCGTGTTCCTCGACCTCGACAACTTCAAGCAGATCAACGACCGCCACGGCCATGTGATCGGCGACCGCGTGCTGGAGAAGTTCGGCTCGCTGCTCAACGAGCACGTGCGCAGCGACGACCTCGCCTTCCGCGTCGGCGGAGACGAGTTCGCCCTGCTCCTCCGCGAAGCAGGCGAGCAGGACGCGCGCGAGGTCGTCGCCCGGATCATCGACGCGGTGGAATCGAACATCGACCCGCTTGTCCGCACGTTGAACGCGAGCTTCGGGATCGCCACGAGCAGCTGCCAGGAGGAGCCTGAGGAGCTGTTGCGAATCGCTGACGAGGCGATGTACCAGGCGAAGCGTTCCGGAACCAAGATCGAGGTAGCCGCGTGACCTACAACACAGCCGCTGATGAGTGCCGAGCCGCAACTTGATCTCGCCGGCCTAGGCCGACCAGTCCCGCTCGCCGCGACGCTCGAGCCGCTCTCTCGGCTCGTCGCGTTCTCGCGCGCGATCGCGGCGGAGCAGGTCCTGCAGCGGATGCTGCGCGTCGCGAGCCGTGAGCTGACGCTGATGCTCAACTGCGAGGCGTGTCTTGTCTCGCAGCTCGAGGAGGGCCTCCTCCGCGAGGTCGCCGACCACTCGAGCTCCGACCGGCAGGTTGCGCGCGGGCTGAGCTACTACCTCGCCGACTACCCGACGACCGCGCAGGTGCTCGAATCGGGAGTCCCGTGCTCGATCTCCGCGGACGACAAGGCGGCCGACCCCGCCGAGCTCTTCGTCCTCAGGGAGATGGAGATGCAGTCGGTGCTGATCGTGCCGCTGACCATCGAGGCGCGCACGTGGGGCCTGATCGAGATCTACGACACGCGCACGCGCGTGTTCTCCGGTGTCGAGCGCTACCTCGCCGAGCTCGCGGCCACGCACATCGGCGCGCTCCTGGCCGGCTTCGAGCACGAGGAACGGGCCCAGCGGCTCTACCGCGAGACCCTCGCCTCGCTTTCGAACGCTTTGGAGGCCAAGGACGCCGTCACGAGCCAGCACACCGAGGAGGTCGTCCGCCTGGCCGTTGCAGTTGCCGCGGAGCTCGACCTCGACCTCGACGCCGTGCGGAACGTCGAGTTGGGCGCCGTCCTCCACGACATCGGCAAGGTCCGCGTGCCGGAGTCGATCCTCAACAAGTCCGGCCCGCTCACGGACGAGGAGTGGAAGGTCATGCGGACACATCCCGAGGTCGGCGAGCACATCCTGAGGCCCATCCAGTCGCTGAACGGGATCCTCCCGATTGTGCGGCACCACCACGAGCGCTGGGACGGCGACGGCTACCCGGACAAGCTCACCGGCCGCGCGATTCCGCTCGGGGCGCGCATCGTCGCCGTGTGCGATGCCTATCGCGCGATGACCGAGGACCGGCCGTACCGGAAGGCGCTGTCCGGCATCGAGGCCCGCACCGAGCTCCTCGAAGGCGCCGGCAGCCAGTTCGATCCCGATTGCGTCGAGGCCATGATCCGCGCACTCGACCGGCGCGACAGCGCCGCGACCGTGGTCGCCCTGCGGCCGCCTAGCTCGTAGCCCGAACCGGCTGCAGCGCGGCGAGCCCGTTGATCTGGTTGCACTCGCCGCAGTAGATCGCGACCTGGAGGCCGGGGGTCGATGGCGTTGCGGAGACCGTGTACTGCTGGGCTCCCCGCGAGCTCTTGAGCGCGCCGAGCGGCTTCCAGTAGACCCGGTGCTGCCCGCGGAGTACAGCGAGGTAGACGAACAGCTCGGGCGCGTGCTTCGTGGTGAAATCGCGGCTCAGGCGCAGGCGCAGGTCGCCGGAGGGCTCTCGGACGAGGGAAGCCGTGCCCGCGGTGTTCCAGGTGATCGAGCGGAACGTGCCCTTGGCCACGACGCGCGGCGTTCCCTGCGCGAGTGCATTCCCCGAGTGCGCGCGCCCGACGAGGAGTCCCGCGGCCAGGCCGGCGAGCGCCGCCGCTATCACGGCGGCCCAGACCACTCGACCTTTGCCGAAGAAGATCTTCATCTCGTCGCCCTCACTGTGCCATACGCACGATCTGGCAAGCTAGATTCGCGGGCGGTTAGCTCAGCTGGGAGAGCACCTTTGACACGGGGGAAACCCGGTTTCCCCCGTGAGCCCCCTCGTCAGGTTCCACAAGTTCAGCGAGGCCGGCGAAGCCGACCTCTCTTGGGCCGTCGTTCGCACGTCTATCCTCAAGATCTACGGGCGGTTAGCTCAGCTGGGAGAGCGCCTGCCTTACAAGCAGGAGGTCGGCGGTTCGATCCCGTCACCGCCCATCGGTTGGCGTGGCGCGACGCTAGCCCGTCTCGCCCTGCCGAAGGGCTTGCCAGAGGACTGCAGGCGCTCGCTTCCAGCCCACCTGTCGAGCCGCCTCCAGAAACGCGGACCCGGCCAGAGCCAATCCCACGGCGCCAACGGCGAACTGCACTCCCCAGATGACGAGCCGCGCAGTGCCTGAGATTCCCAGAATGACCGGAAAGGGAACCCATGACAGCAGCCAGAGCGCGATGCCTAAGCGAAGCCTCAGGGAAGCCAGGCGCCGGCGCGAACGCGGCCTCTTGAGAGAGGTCACGTCTACATCCTCGCACCGACGGCCTGCGAAGCGCCGCGCAGGTTTGTCACGAGTCCGTAACCGGCCGGTGTCCCACGGCCGGACGCGACGCAGTCACGCTCCGGAGGGCGATGCGCGTTGCGATCGTCAGCCACCGGACGAGCGCCACGAACCTGGGCCTCGCCGCACGGGGTTGGAACGGCTTCGCCGCCGAGCTGATGTCGCCGGGTGAGGCGCTCCTCACACTCGGCCGCGGAGACGTCGCGCTCGGGCGGCTGGACGTCAGCGAGACGCTCGACGGGGTCGAGGAAGGCCTCCGGGCGCTCGACCGGCTCGCTGACGGCGGCGTCCGCATCCTGAACGGCCCGGACGCCCTGCTGGCCGCGCACGACAAGCTGCTCAGCGCTCGGATCCTGCGTCGCGAGGCGCTGCCGCACCCGAGAACGGTGTTGATCGAACGGCACAAGGACCGCCCCGACCTCGATCTCCCGGCTGTGCTCAAGCCGCGCTTTGGGAGCTGGGGCAGGGACGTCGTGCTCTGCCGCGACCGCAGCGAGCTCGAGCAGGCGCTCGAGGCGTTCGGGTTCCGACCCTGGTTCCGGCGAACGGGTGCGCTCGCCCAGGAGCTGATCCGCCCGCTCGGCTTCGACTTCCGGCTCGTCGTGGCGAAGGGCAAGATCGTCGGCGCCTCGAAGCGCACCGCGCGGCCGGGGGAATGGCGGACGAACGTCGCGCTCGGCGCGAGCTCCGTGGGAGCAATCCCGCCGCCGGTCGCCTCACGCCTCGCGCTGGCGGCCGCAGAAGCCTCGGGCCTCGACCTCGTCGGCGTCGATCTCCTCCCGACCGGGCCCGGCGGCTTCTGCGTGATCGAGCTGAACGGCGCCGTCGACTTCGGCCTCCACTACTCGTTTCCCGGCCGCAACGCCTTCGCCGACGCGATGGAGGCGCTTGCCGGTGATCACGCCCTCGCTGCCTAGACTCCCGTCGTGCTGATCGCGCAGATCTCCGACGTCCACGTCGGCGGCGGCCGCTACCGGCCGGAGCTGCTGCGGACGGCGATCGACGAGATCAACGCCGCCGAGCCGGACCTGGTGGTCGTGGCGGGCGACCTGACCGACGACGGGTACCCCGATCAGTACCCGGTGGCGCGGGACGAGCTCGCCCGGATTGCCTGCGAGCACGTCGTCCGCGTTCCGGGCAACCACGACGCCCGCAACGTCGGCTACCTGCGCTTCGAGGACACCTTCGGCGCGCGCGACTCACGCCTGCGGCTCGGGGAGGCCGCAGTCGTCGCGGTGGATTCCTCCAAGCCGGACCTCGACGAGGGCGAGATCGGGCGCGAGCACTACGGCTGGATCGAGGAGGGCTTCGCCGGCGAGGCGGACCTGCGCGTCTTTGTCTGCCACCACCACCTGATGCCGATCCCGGGCACCGGCCGCGAGCGCAACCAGGTCCTCGACGCGGGTGATGTGCTCTCGCTGCTCCGGCAGTGCGGCGTCGACCTCGTTCTCGCCGGGCACCGGCACGTGCCGTACGTCTGGCCGGTGGCCGGAATGCTGCTGGTGCACTCGGGAACGGTCTCCACGCTGCGCACGCGTGGGTTCCCGCACCCGGCCTACAACTTCGTCCGGGTCGAGGGTGGGCGCATCTCGGTCGAGCTCCGGATTCCGGGCGGGGAAGGCCAGAGCATCGGCGATTTCCCGCGCGACTGGCCGGCAGAGCTCTCGGCAAGGCACTCGGATCCCTTCGTCCGCCCCCAGCGCGGAGTCACCCTTGTCGAAGACTGACCCTTGTGGAGCGGCGTATTCGCGCCGATATAAGACACGTGGAAGCTGCGGAGCAGTCCTGGCGGCCGCTTGGTGAACTGCTGGTCACGAAAGGCCTCGTCACGGAGGAGGAGCTTCAGCGCGCGCTGAAGGAGCAGGAGGAGACGGGTCAGCTGCTGGGGACGATCCTCGTCGACCGTGGCTTCGTCTCCGGCCCGGCGCTTGCGATCGCGCTGGCCGAGCAGTACGGCGTCGAGGTCGAGGCCCAGCGCGGTTTCGGCACCGGGCTCTGGGCCGAGATCGACCGGCGGCACCGCGAAGGGCGCGGCCTTCCCCCTACCGAGAAGGAGAACGTCGTCAAGCTCGAGACGACGAAAGGCCCGCAGCTCGAAGCAGTTCCTGACATCGACCCGGAAGTCGACCGGCTGCTAGCCGAGAACCAGCGTCTGCAGGACGAGATTGAACGGCTTCGCGCCGAGCTCACTCGCCCGAAGATCGTCGAGGCGCCCGAGCAGCCGTCGAGCCACGTCGTCTTCGTGCCGACACCCGAGCGCTACCTGCTGCTCGAGCGGCAGGGGCCGCCGCCGGAGCCCGGCGACGCGCTGGATCTACCCGAGGGCAGCTTCGTCGTCGGGAAGATCGGCCGCGCGCCGTTCCCCGGGGAGCGGCGTCCGTGCGCCTTCTTGCTCTCTAGCTAGGTACTTCGCCCGCACGCCTTAGGCGGCGGGCAGAAGCACGAGCACCCGCCTGCCGCCGGTGGCCGTCTGGACACCGAAGCGGTACTGGTGCCCGCTCGTCAGGGCGTCGATCGTGCCGCTCTCGCGGGAGTCGATCTTGCCCTGCGAGAGTGCGGCTGGATGCGGCAGCGTGACCTTCAGAGGTCGTTTTAGCTGGCGCCCGAAGTCGTCGCGGGGGAAGTTGAGGACACTGGTGCTCTTCGGGGCGCCCTCGAGCGGCGGGAAAAAGACAGCGACATCAGCGGCGTTTGCGTATTTGAGCGAGTAGAGCGCCAGTTCGAGCGCCTCCCGCCGCAACGCATCAGTGCTCGCTCTGGTCTCCGCCATCTGCAACCCGCAGTTCTGCTGTGGGCCGCAGAGCGTGTAGACGATCGTTCTGGTCGGGTCGTAGAGCGTGACGGCGTTCGGGCGGTCCGCAAGCGCGACGCCCTCGATGCTTCCCGCTGCCTGGCTGGGGCCGAGGATCACGCGTGCGAGCTGCCTGCCGTTGGGGAGCCGGTAGCGGTCGCTCACGTGGGAGGCGATCGCCCGCGCGGTCTCTCCGGTCGAGGCGCTTGCAGGCTTCCAGGTCGACCAGGGCGGGGGCGGCTGCGGCCAGGGGCGCTGGACGAAGACGATGAACGCGCCGAGCACGGCGCCCACCGTCGCTCCGAGGAGGAGATAGGCGAGCGAGAAGCGGCCCTTCGTGCTCAGAGAACGGGCCATGCTTCCTCCTTCGTCAGGTCGAGCTTCGGCGCCTTCAGCTTCGCGGACTCGAGGATCTCGACCAGCTCGTCGCCGAACAGCTCGCGCCGCTCGACGAGGGCGTCCGCAATGCCTTCGACCGCGACCTTGTTCTGGGCGATCAGCGCGTGGGCGTTGACGTAGGCCTGGCCGAGCAGTTGTGCGGCGGACGAGCGCTTGTCGCGGTCGTTCAGCACTCCGGCGAGGGGGTCGTGGCCGAGCGGGCCGTCGCCACCGGTGCGGTTCATGATCTGCGTCCCGATCTTCTCGAAGCGCTTCGCGATCGTGTCGCGGCGTTCATCGAGCGTCTTCTTCGTCACCCGGCCGTTGCCGGAGCCGTTCAGGTCGATCTGCTCGGGCGCCATGCCGCAGGCGCCGACCATCCAGGCCGCCCGCGCGGTGGCGCTCTGGACGTCGCCGCCGACCCCGGTGGAGTTCTCGCCGTAGAAGACGCGCTCCGCGGCCATCGCGCCGAGGGCCCACTTCAGCTGGGCCATCTCCTCCGAGCGCCATGAGCTGAACCGCTCCTCCTTCTCGCGCGCCTGATGGTGACCGAGGGCGGCGCCACGGCGCTTGATCGAAAGGCGCGTCGATTCCGCGCCCTTGAGAAACACGTGCGCGGCCGCCGCGTGCCCGGCCTCGTGAATCGCGACGGCTCTCGTCTCCTCGGGCACGTATTCGGTGCCGATCGCCGTCCCCGACTCGACGGTGGTCATCGCCTCGACGATGTCCTCCCAGCCGAAGGCGAGCCGCGCGTCGTGGTGGGCGATCGTGAGCGCCATCGAGCAGACCTGCTCGATCATCGCCGGGCTGTAGCCGTTCGTGACGCGAGCGAGCTCGTCGCGGCGCTTCTCGGTGTCGAGGTCCTCGTCGTGCGCGACCTTGTCGAGATAGAGGTCGAAGATGTCGAGCCGGTCGCGCTTCGTCGGCGTCCGGAACCAGATGTGGCGGCCCATGCGACCGGGCCGTGTCAGCGCAGGGTCGAGCATTTCCATTGGGACGTTCGTCGCGCCGATGAAGTAGATCTGGCCGCGGTCCGGGCTCGTGTGCGGGAGCCGAAGCTTCACGCGGCCGACCTTGCGCGGAACCACGTAGAGGGCGTCCAGCACGGTGTTGACCCGGTTGGTGAGCGTCCGGCGCAGGAACGGAGGGCTGTCGATCCCGTCCATCACGATCAGGAGCTGGTTCAGCGCCAGCTGGCCGCCGCCGCCGAACATCCCCGGGAACATTCCTCCGCCCTGGGTGAGGATCCGCTGGAAAAACGGGCGCGACTCAGCCGGGGCGGGCGCGCGCTCGGCGAACAGCCGCTCGCGCCAGGCGCGCGACTCCAGAACCAGGTCTTCGCTCGGGGTGAGCGCGCCGTTCGGCCCGAAGAAGCAGAGGTCGTGGAAGCTCGCGGGCCTGGGGGTCATCGTGCCGCCCGTGCCGAGCGATTGGCGCCGCATCCCGACCGCGTCGATCTCGTCGATGAAGACGAGGCACTGGCCGCCCCATTTCCGGGCGAGCCGCTTTGCCTTGCGCGCGAGGAACCGAACGATGATCGCGTCCAGGCCGATGAAGGTCTGCGCGAAGCCCGACCCTGGGATGGTCACGATGGGCGAGTTGAAGCCCGTCGCGATCGCCTTCGCGAGCATCGTCTTCCCCGTTCCGGGCGCGCCGAGGAAGAGCAGCCCGCGTTCTCGACGCCCTCCGGCCTGCTCGAAAGCTTCGCCTGACTGCCAGAGATTGACGACCCGCTTGACCTCTTCCTTGGCCTCCGCCTGGCCGCGGACGTCGTGGAGCTTCACGCCCCAGTTCGCATCGCCGGGCTCGAAGCCCCGAATCTGGGCGATGCCCATGAAGAGCATCGGCCCGAGGAAGATCCCGAAGTTGAACGCGAAGTAGACGAGGAAGAGCAGGCCGAACGACAGGTAGCTCGGGAACTTCTGCATCGTGTGCGAGAACCAGTGCCACGCGTCGCCGAAGGTCCCGACGAAACTCGCGCCGTCCGTCCCGTAGCGAAGCAGCCTCACCACGTAGATCGCGAAGATCAGGAGGAAGAGGCAGTACACCACCTTCGCCCAAAAGCGCCAGAACCAGACGCGGCGGCGGGCGACAACGTCCTCCTCGCGCAGCTGCGGGGTGTCGATCCCGAACAGGCTCGGCCAGCGGATGAAGCGGTGGAAGATCAGGTCGAGGGCGCCGCGGAAGGCGGCGATCGCGAGCAGCGTCGCGAGGAGCGACCAGCCGATCGCCCAGCCCTGTTGCTTGTGGAGATAGACGAAGACCGCCGGCGAGGAGAGCACTGCGACCCCGGTGGCGACGCGGCGGAGCGAACGCCACTGGGCGCTCAGCAAGCGCTGTTCGTCCGCCGAGAGCATCCCCCCGGCGACTACGCCCGTGCTCATTTCCTAAGTGTAGATGTCACTAATCTCAGGTACTTCGACGTGAAAGCATCGGATCTGTTTGCGCCCGAGGAAATTGAACGGGCGCGCGCGTACCACCGGCCGCTGTACTGGGCGCTCGGCGTCGACCTGGTTCTGCAGGTGGGCGTGCTGGCCGCGATTGCCTTCGGGCCGCCCGGCGATTGGCTTGCCGGCGCGATCGGTGGCTCCTGGTGGGCCCGCGTGGTCGAGCTCGTCGCGCTCGTCGCCGGAGTCGAGGCGCTGGTGCGGCTGCCGATCTCGGCCTGGAGAGGGTGGCTCTACGAGCGGCGCTGGGGGTTCTCGACGCAGACGCTTCCGGGCTGGTTCCTAGATCGCGTGAAGGGCCTCGTCGCCGGGGTCGCGGTCTCGAGCCTCGGGCTCTTGCTCCTGCTCGGTGCGATCCGGGAATGGCCGCGTCTGT
>Ga0307308_10000189_pt1 | contig 19948 bp, 22 predicted proteins | sample ER_DNA_195_FD_194501 | JGI IMG/M metagenome (GOLD analysis project Ga0307308, IMG submission 194501) | Bulk soil microbial communities from the East River watershed near Crested Butte, Colorado, United States - ER_DNA_195 | ecosystem: Environmental > Terrestrial > Soil > Floodplain | place...
CGCGGAGCTGGTCCTCGAGCGCCGAAAGGTCGTCCCAGGGCACCTTCTCGAACCCCGGCAGCAGCGGCCCGAAGCGCGAGGTGAACTCCGACGCAGCCGTCGCCGAGAGCGCGCCCAGCGTCAGTCCGTGGAAACCATGCTCGAGCGAGAGCACGCGCGAGCGCCCCGTCGCGGCGCGCCCGAGCTTGATCGCCGCTTCGACCGACTCCGCGCCCGAGCTCGTAAAGAGCACCCGCTCGACGCTCGAGGGCGCGAGCCGCAACAGCTGCTCCGCAAGCAAGGCCGGCAGCGAGTCGACGCCCAGCTGCACGGAGCCGGGCCGCTCGAGCTCCATCGCCTCGACGAGCGCCTCGCGGATGTGCGGGTTGTTGCGCCCGACGTTGAACATCCCGAACCCGCCGAGCACGTCGAGGTAGCGGTTCCCGTCCGAGTCCCAGAGATATGCGCCCTCGGCGCGCGCCCAGCGGCGGTCGAAGCCGATCGTCCGCAGCAGCTTCACGAACTGCGGGTTGATCGTCTGCGCGTGCAGGTCGAGCGCCTCGGCACCGCGTTCCTCGACCAGCTGCGTCAGCCAGCCCACGCCTGGATTATCGCGACACGCCTATCAACGCGCCGCCGGCGACGATCAGCGCCGCGCCGACCAGCAGCCAGCGGCCGACGAGCTCGCTCCGCCGCAGGAGGAGGACCGAGAAGACGACTCCCCAGAGCGACTCGGTCGCGACGAGCGGCGCCACCACGCTGACCCGGCCGCGGTAGTACGCCTCGAACAGGGCGGCGTACGAAAATCCGAAGAACACTCCCGCCGGCGCAAACAGGCGCAGATGCCGCGTGTAGCCCCTTGGCCATGAGCGTCGCGAGACGACGAGGTAGAGCGCGATCGTCGCCAGGCCGGCAAGGAGCGAGGCCGGCGCGGCGACGAGCGCGTGGACGCTCGTGTCCTTCGCGAACGAGCGCAGAACGTTGTCCCGAACCGCGAAGAGGACCGTCGCAGTGAGCGCGAAGAGGACTCCGAGGCGACGAAAGTCGGCCGGCCGCACGCGCTCGCGGGCCAGCGCCATGCCGCCGGCCACGATCAGGCCTGCGCCGACGAGCAACGGGGCCCGAACCGGCTCATGCAGGAAGACCAGGGCGATCGCAACCGCAACGAGCGGCGCGGTGCCCATCAGGACCGAGGTCCGCGCCGCGCCTGCCTCGCGCACCGCACGCACGAAGAAGACCTGCGAGAGGCCCGGAGCGATCGTCCCGGCGATCAGGAACGGCCAGATGTCGGCCAGGTCGAGATGCGGCCCGGCCGCGAGGCCGATCAGGCCGGTGACCACGAAGGCGACCGACGACATCGCGAGCGAGCCGAGCTCCGCGTCGCCCGAGCGGCGCACCGCGAACCGGACCGCAACCGACATCGCGCCGAACAGCGCGGCGGACGCGCACGCCAGCGCGACTGCGGTCACCTAAGGCGTCGCTTGCGATGCCGACTTCAGGACGCGCGAGCTTTGCTCGTGCGTCCGTCTGAAATGACCGGTCGGACCGATTGCACTCACGTCGACACGGCTCTCAGGCCGTGCTGTGGATTGGCCCGGTGCGCTCGGCGAGCCGGCCGCCGGAGCGACCTGCGCGGACCGCGAGGATTTCCCCCAGGATCGAGACGGCGGTCTCGGCGGGCGTATCCGCCCCGAGGTCGAGGCCGGCAGGCCCGGCCAGCCGCTCGATGCTCTCCTCCGCGAGACCGGCCTCGAGCAGCCGCTCGCGTCTCTTCGCCTGCGTCCTGCGAGACCCGATTGCGCCGACGTAGAACGCCTTACTCGCGAGCGCAGTCGTCAGCGCGGGGACGTCGAGCCGCTCCTCGTGCGTCAGCACGACGACCGCCGTGGCGCCGTCGACCTCGAGCTCGTCCGGCCAGGCGACCTTGATCTCGTCCGGGCTCGGTAAGCGCTCGCGGGTCACGAGAGCGGGCCGCGGATCGACGACCTCCGTTCGCCACCCAAGGGCCTTCGCCGAGCGGCAGAGCTCCTCGGCGGTGTCGGTTGCGCCGACCACAACTAGCCGCGGCGGCGGACCGGTCACCTCGGCGAACACCTTCTTGCCGTCGAGCTCGAGTACCCGGGTCGGCCCCTCGATCTCCTCGAACCAATGCTGGCCCACGCGCGGGCCCTCCAGCGCAGTGATCAGCGCGGCGTCGCCGTTCTGCGGCAGCTCCTGCTCGAGCCGCTGAACGAAGACGTCGATCTCGCCGCCGCATGGCAAGCCGATTCCCCAGGCCTGATCGTCCGTGATGCCGTAGGTCAAGAGCCGCGGCTCGCCGCCGGCGATCACCTCGGCGGCCTGGACCGCTACGTCACTCTCGACGCACCCGCCCGACACCGAGCCGAGGAGCTCCCCGCTCTCGGAGACGAGCAGCTTCGAGCCCACCGGCCGCGGTGCGGAACGCCTGGTCGCGACCACCGTCGCCAGCGCCACACGCTCACCTTGCGCCAGTCGGCGCGCAATCTCGCTTCGGATGTCCGGCACATGGTCAGCGTATCGGCGCGGCCTCGGGCGCGGCCCCCGCAAAGCGGCTCGCCGCCAAGCCCGCGACCAACGAGGCGGTTCCGATGTAGAGCGCGAGCGCCCAGACTGTTGTGCGGTCGGTCCCGGCGGCAATGCCATGGACAAGCGCGAACAGCCAGACCGCGAAGTTGAGGTAGTGCGCACGCCGCCAGAAGCGGTGCGAGAGCGACTTCCGGTAGCGGTTCGTGACGGCAAGTGCGAGCAGGAGCTCGGCCGCGATCACGCCGAAGGCCACCGAGACCGGCCGGTACGGCGCTGTCCCCGGAACGAGGATGTTCGCGAGCGAGAACGGCATGTAGCTGTCTACGAGCAGCGCGCCGACGTGGATCGCGATGAATGTCCCGGCGAGCAGGCCGACGAACCGGTGGATGTCCTCGACCGCGAACCGCGGCCAGCCGGGCAGCTTCGCCCGGCCCGCCAGCAGCAGCCCGAGGATGACCGAGCCGCTCAGCAACACGTAGGCCAGGATCCCGCCCGCGCGCGCGACGTACCAGACGATCACGCGACTGCCCGCTGCAGGGACTCCGTCCACGCCCGGTTCTCGACGAAGACCTCTTCCTCGCGGAAGCGCCCCGCGAGACCGCGGTCGTCGAGCCAGGCCGGGCCGTCGTCGGAGAGGAGAAACGCCGCCTTGGCCGCGACGTCGGCGGCGAGACAAGAACCCGCGGCAACCGTCACCTCGTCCCAGCGCGACTCGGCGGGGCGGCCCGTCCGCGGATCGATCAGGTGGTGCTGCATCTCGCCGCCGCGGCGCCAGCGGCGCTTGGTCGAGCCGCTGGTCGCGATCCCGCCGGCCAGGACCCGCAGCGAGCCGCCGGCCGGGAGGCCGACGACGGCACCGCCGCGCACCGCGACGTCGCCGCCCGCGGAGACGAACCCGTCACCCGGGATCAGCTCCAGCGCGGCATCGACTGCGAGCGACTTGACCACGCCGTCGAGGTCGAGCTCGGTTCCGGGCGGCCGTGAGAGCAGGCGCCCGGAGAGACGAAGCGACCGCCAGGCACCTTGGGACGGGGGTCCCGGCAGCCGCTCGTCATCTCCGAGCAGGGGGAAGTCCTTGTCGTAGCCGGCCGCAACGACCGCGCGACCGAGTGTCGGGTCGACGAGCCCCTCCGTCGCCTCAGCCGCGCTGAGCGCGGTCCGGAGCGCGTGCGCGAAGGGCCGTGAGAGGACAACGACGCGCGCGGGGTCGCGGTTGAGCCGGCTCAGCTCGCTCTCGGGCCGGAAGCGCGAGAAGACGCGCTCCCAGTCCTCGAACAGCCGCCGGATCGCGGCGAGCTCGTCGTCGGAGGCTCCGCAGACGGCCACCTCGACGCCCATCGCGTGGAAGCGCTCCTCACGAGACACTGGTCTGCGCCTGCGGCGAGGAGGAGCTGCCCGTGGAGGGCGAGACCGAGCTCGAGCCGAAGCCGAAGCCGTCGCTGTTGCTCGACTGGCTGGTCGAGCTCGTGCTCGAGCTCGAGCTGGAGCCCGACGCCGTCGCGGCGTGCCCGATGTGCGTGCCGCGGACGAGGAGCAGGGTCACGAGGAAGCCCGCCGCGGCTGCCGCGGCTGCGATCTGCTTGGCGCCGGCGGCGCGCTGGCGGGCTGCCTCGATCCTGGTCATGCCGCGGGGTCGCTTCCGAAGAGCCCGGGGGCCGGGCGCGTGCCGAAGTCACCGCGATGGCCGAACCAGCCCTCGTGCCGGGGCGGCCGCATGAACTTGCCGTTGACGAGATTCCTGAGCCGCGACTCCGCGTCCTTCAACGCCTCGTCTTCTTGCGCCTTCGTGATCTGGCCGGCGGAAACGGCTCGGTCGAGCTTCTGCTTCATGTCGGCCTTGAGCGCCGCGACGAGGCCGTCGACCGACTTGCCCTGGTCCTTCGCGACCTGGGCGAGCGTCTTGCCGGAGTCGAGCTTCGAATCGAGCTGGGTGTCGGTCAGGCCGAGGTAGGACGCAGCAGCGTCGAGCCCCGGGAAGCCGTGATGCCCGAAGAAGCCGTGGTGGAAGCCAAAGCCGAGCGGGAACGGCCCGAAGAGCGGGAAGTTGTTCGACTCGACCCGCTGCTTGAGCGCGTCGCCCTGAGCTTTCGTGATCCGGCCGGCCACGACCGCGGCGTCGATGCGGTTCTCCATCGCCTTCTTGAGCGCGCCGCTCAGCTGGTCCGGCTTCACGCCGAGCTGAGTTGCGGCGTCGTTGACGATCGCCTGGCTCTCCTCACTGGGCGAGGAACGGAGCTGCGTCGCGGCAATACCGGCGCCCGTGCCGCCGACGGCGAGAGCGGCAACGGTGCCCGCGACGACCTTGCGTTTGAGCGACCTGTCCATGGGTCTCCTTTCGGGCTTCATCGCAGCCAATCGAACCAGCCGCATCTGAAAGGCCCGTGAGAGGTGTCTAAGAACTCTCTAAGAGGGCCGGCCGTTGAGGCGCAGGCGCATGAGCGTTCCGCCGCCGTCAGGACGCTCGGCGACGACGGTTCCGCCATGCGCTTCCGCGACCTGTTTCACGATCGCCAGGCCCAGCCCCGAGCCCGGCAGCCCGCGCGCGGCCGAGGCGCGGTAGAAGCGATCGAAGACGTACGGGAGGTCTTCCTCGGCGATCCCGGGCCCGTGGTCGCGAACGGTCACCTCGGCACCGTGCACGCCGACCTCGACCTCACCGCCCGGCGGGCTCCACTTTGCGGCGTTGTCGAGCAGGTTCGCGACGGCGCGCTCGATCGTCGAAGGCGCACCGTGCACCAACGACGAGTCGAAGTCAGTCGTGAAGGTGACATTCGGCCGGTTTCGCCGGGCCCGCTCGACCGCGCTTTCGGCGATCAGATCGAGCCGCACGTCCTCGGTCTCCTCGGGATGCTGCTCCGCGCGAGCGAGCTCGATCAGCTCCGCGATCAGCGTCGTCATCTCGCCGAGCTGCTCGACGACGTCGCTGAGCAGCCGCTCCCGCTCATCGGGCGCCAGCGTGCGCTCGCCCGCGAGGACCTCGATGTTGGTACGCAGGCTCGTCAGCGGTGTGCGGAGCTCGTGCGAGGCGTCGGCGACCAGCTGGCGCTGTGCCCGGCTCGATTCCTCGAGCGCGCCGAGCATCGTGTTGAAGCTCGTGGCGAGCCGGCCGAGCTCGTCCTCGCCGGTGGGCTGGATGCGCTGCGAGAGATCGCCCGTCTCGGTCACGTTCTCGGTCGTCTCCGTGAGCCGCCGCACTGGACGCAGCGCGGCTTGCGACACCGCCAGCCCGAGCCCGGCGGCGACACCGATTCCCCCGGCCGCGATCAACAGCAGGTAGAGGGTCACGCGGTGAAGGGTGTGGTTGACCTCGTCGAGGCTTCGGGCGACCTGGAGCGCGTACCCATTCTGCCCCGGAACGGTGAAGACCCTCGCTTCTGAGCCCGCCAGCCTGGCATCGGCGAAGTACTCGTCTCCGACACCGTGAGCGGCCGCGAGGGCCCGCCGATCGACCGGCAGCGAGCCGGTCTCGCCAAACGTCTTGAAGACCGTGCCGTCGGCCCGCACCGCCTGGATGTAGCCGACTCCGCCGACAAACGGGCCGGGGTCGAGGTAGTCGCCGCCGCGCGGGCCTGACTCGATCCTGAGCGGCCCGCTCGCGATTTCGTGGGCACGAGTGCGCAGAGAAGAGTCGAGATCTCCTCGTAGCTGATCCCGGACGACGAGGAACACGACAGCCGACGCGGCGAGCACGGCGAGCGCGACGGCGCCTGCCGCGACGAGAGCCAGCCTTGTCCGGAAGCTCATGCCTCGCGCAGCGCGTAGCCGACACCGCGCACGGTGTGGATCAGCCTCGGCTTGCCGCCGGCCTCCGTCTTGCGGCGCAGGTAGCCGATGTAGACGTCGAGCGAGTTCGAGCCGTAGCCGAAGTCGTAGCCCCAGACGCGCTCGAAGATCACCGACCTCGTCAGCACCTGCCGCGGATTCACCATGAAGAGCTCGAGCAGCGAGAACTCCGTCCGCGTCAGCTCGATCGGCTCGCCGCCGCGCGTGACCTCCCGCGTGCCTGGATCGAGCTCCAGGTCGGCGAAGCGAAGCGCCTCGCCCGAGCCGTCCGCGGTGCGGCGGAGGAGAGCACGCAGGCGGGCCAGCAGCTCCTCCAAGGCGAACGGCTTCGTCAGGTAGTCGTCAGCCCCCGCGTCGAGCCCGGCGACGCGGTCGCCGACCTCAGCACGGGCGGTGAGCATCAGCACCGGCACGCGGCTTCCGGAGCGCCGCAGCGTCCGCGAGACCTCCAGCCCATCGGTCCCGGGCATCAGCACGTCGAGGATGATCGCGTCCGGCTGCGCCTCGCCCTCGAGCTTCTCGAGCGCCTCGCTGCCGTCCGAGGCGAGCCCGACGTCGTAGCCCTCGAGCTCCAGCGCACGCCTGAGCGACTCGCGCACGGCGCGTTCGTCGTCGACAACAAGGATCTTCACGGCATCATTGTGCGCGGTGAATCTGAGAGCCGTCTGAGAGCCGTATGGCTTCTTACCCAGTTCTTAGACGTGTTTCAGGCCAGTCTTAGACGGAACTGATCGTATTGAGCTTGCAACCGACCGAAAGGAGCACTGTCTCTCCGATGCCCCGCCGCCCTCGCACCCCCCTCATCGCTTCCCTCCTAGCGGCAGCCTGCGTAGGCGCGGGCGGCGGGGCGCTCCTTTACTCGGCGTTCGGATCGAACAACGGCACGACCGTCGTTCGCCAGGTGACCGTGAAGGACACGCAGCCTGCGTCCCAATCGCCGCTCTCGATCAACGCCATCTACCGCAACACCTACCAGGGCGTCGTCGAGATCACGGTCAATACCAGCGCCGGCCCGGCCGGAGGCTCGGGCTGGGTCTACGACGCCAACGGCGACGTCGTCACGAACCAGCACGTCGTCAACGGAGCCGACTCGATCAAGGTCACCTTCTGGAACGGCAAGACCTACGACGCGCACCTGGTCGCCAGCGACCAGACGAGCGATCTCGCGGTGATCAAGGTCGGCGCACCTGCCTCGATGATTCATCCGCTCCAGGTCGGCGACTCGTCCGCGCTGCGCGTTGGCGACGGCGTCGTCGCGATCGGCAGCCCGTTCGGGCTGCAGGAGACCGTGACGAGCGGGATCGTCAGCGCGTTGCACCGCTCGATCTCCTCGCCCGGCCAGCAGCCCTTCACGATCTCCGACTCGATCCAGACCGACGCCGCGATCAACCACGGTAACTCCGGTGGCCCGCTGCTCAACACCGCCGGCGAGGTGGTCGGCGTGAACTCGCAGATCCGCAGCGATTCCAACGGCAACGAGGGGATCGGGTTCGCGATCCCGTCCAACACGGTTCGCTCCGTGGTGACGCAGCTGATCTCGACCGGCAAGGCCGAGCACGCGTTCCTCGGCGTGACGATCGACTCGACGGCGTCGAACGCCCTGATCGCCGGCGTGCGGGGCGGGACTCCCGCCGCGAAGGCCGGCCTGAAGAAGGGCGACGTCGTGACCTCGCTCGGCGGCCACCAGATCTCGAGCCCGGACGAGCTCGCCAGCCTCATCAACTCGTACAAGCCCGGCGACAGCGTGAAGATCACGTACGAGCGCGGCGGCGACAGCCACACGGCTCAGGTCAAGCTGGCAACGCGGCCGTCCTAAGAGTCAGGTTTCGGCGGCGCTACCCTTCGGGCGGCGCCCCCGTAGCTCAGTGGATAGAGCAGCGGTTTCCTAAACCGCGTGCGCTGGTTCGATTCCGGCCGGGGGCACTCTCAAAGCCTTTGTTCATCACGTTTCTGCTCCTTTCGCCGCCGGTCCTGGGCGGGACGAGATTTCCTAAACTCATGTTTCCTCAACTTTCCGGGCGGCTTTCCGCCGGAGTGGTGTGACCGTACCGACGCCGCGCGCGGCGTGCAGGATGTTCGCCTCGGCGCGCTGAATGCGATCCGGGTCAGCGAGCTCTTTCGCGAAGCGGGTCGCCAGTCAAAAGCCGCGGATCGATGTCGTAGAGGCCGGCTATCCGCATGATCGACTCGAGCCCCGGCTTGCGCTTCTCCGTCAGCCGGGCGCTCCTGGCGTGCTCGGAGACCCCAGCTCGTGCGCGCGGCACCTCATGGCGACGGGCTAGCGGGACCGCCGATGGAGGCGACCGTGTGCGCGGAGGCCGGCCCAAGCCCAGGACGGGGTGCGGCGACGAGCGAGCCCGACCGCCTCCTGGAGAGCCGCGGCCGCATCCTCGTGGATCCCCTCGCCGTGGCCGACGAGCACGTGGTCGGGCTCGACGGCGAGTAGCTGCCGCGGCGGCGTCAGCCGGAGCAGCGGCGAGACGCCAAGCCGCTCGCCCGCTGCGCGGTAGTACTGGGCGGTGCCGACCGCGTCGGCGCAGACGAGCGTCCGCTGCTCCGGGTACCAGAGGGCGACCTCGTGCCACCAGCGGCGCCGCAGGAGCGGCAAGATCTCGAACGGCGCCTCTGCCGGGGGCTGCTCGGGAACCTCGTAGTGTGGGACGCCGAGTTGCTCGGCGACGGCACGGCAGTCACGGCCGTGCCGGTCGAGCAGCTGCACAACGCCGGCCGGGTCTCCGAGCTCACGCGCGCGCTCGAGCGTGCGTTCGTCGGCTACCGGATCGATTACCCACACGCGCCCGTCCGACACGACGGCGTGGGAGGCCCGCTGCATGAAGCGTGGCTCGAGCGCGATCCAGCCGAACGCGAAACCGATCTCATCGACGAAGCGAACGCCGCCCACTCGACTGACGGTATCGGGCAGCTCCATCTCGGGGGATTGTTCAAATCAAGCCCCGAGAGATCGAGGACGCGCTGCTTGAACCACAGGTCGAACTCGTCCTGCGACTGTACGAATTGCGAGAACGCTTGCTCCAAGTTCTCGCTTTCGATGTAGATCACGGCGGCGCTGCCACCGTTGAGCGGAGCAAGCCAGGCAATCTCCTTCGTGATCCCGAGTCGCTGCTCCGAGCGATCGTAATCCTGTCGCGGCCTGTCTAGCTCTCGGTAGAAGGCACGAAGCTCGTCCTCCTTACCAGTCAGGAGAGGGACGACGAGGCATGTGTAATCCACGACCTCCTCCATTCGCTCGAACGCGTCCGAAACGGCCGCTAGCGCACTCGCTTGCCATCGCCTAGCGTCTCTCGGGGCCGGGTCGTGGGAAAGCGTCCTAGGCGTTCGGCTCGCCGCCCGGACCTACCTCGGCCAGGTAAATTTGGTGGTTCGCCCCAGAACGTCCGCGAGCGTGGAATCCCCATTGGTGCAACTGCTCGCCCACCTGAACGACGTGGACATCCGGCGCTACGTGGCCGGAACAGTGAATCCTGAGACGGAGCGGCACGTGAGGATCTGCGCCTGTTGCGCTCTCCGGCTAGCGGATGCCGCCCTGCGCGCCGTTTGGTGGGAGCGGCGGGGGCCCCTCGGCCGCCTCGTGCGGGTCGACAACTCACAGGCGGTCGAGGAACTGCTCGCCGAAATCGCGCGAGAACAGCGACGTGACGCTGCCTGAGCTCGCCTCCCGCTCTGAGCCGCCTCGATTCGCCGGCTGGGCGTAACATGAGCCCGGGCCGGGCGCGTCGCAGCGCCTGGGCGTTCGGCTCGTCGCCCGGCCCCCTAAGCGCGAGTAGCGAGTTCGGAGCGGGTAGCGGATGACGACGGATCCGCGGTTAGTGCTTGCGCCGCGGCTGACGACGAGGCTGACCTTGCCGCGCTTCGAGAGCACGGCGCCGACCTGGGCGACTCCGAGATCACGCGGCCCCTTTTGACGATCTTCGAGTAGGCGCGGCCTCCCGCCTCGCTGAACCGCAGGCGTCTACGCCGCAGGCGGCACACTGGCAAGTAGCTCCCGGATGCGCCTGAGCGCTCGTTCCACGTCCGCGGGAACCGCCTCGAGATCGCGACGAACCCCCGCAAGCACGTCGGCGAGCCCGATCGCATAGAGGCGTTGGATTTGGTAGGCCTGTTCCCGCGCCTCCGCGCGTGCGTCCTCTAAAGCCTTCTCCAGTTCCCGGATGCGCCTATCGGCCTGTGTCTTCAGTCGCATGCGGCTTTCCTCAGACGTTGCGAGCTGGGCGCGAAGGTCTGCGATGACCTCACGCCGCGTCTCAGCGAGGGCGAGCGCCTCATCGCGCGCATCGTTCGCCTTCGACCGCTGCACGAAATACAGGTACGCGAGGAAACTGCCGATCGTCGCAAGGCCCGCGAGGACGGCCACAAGCGACGCAGTAGCGCTGGCAGTTCCGAGCGACACTCTGACGGCGTCCTTTCCTGTAGGAGGGACTCGCCGTAGCCGTCAGAGCGCGACGCCGCGCCAGTCACGTGGACACGCGGCGGACCCCTGTGGTCGAGAGAATTCTACCTGTGCTGTGGGTCCGCCAAGGGGAGCGGCCACAGTTTTTGGGAAGCGTCATGGGCGTTCGGCTCGCGGCCCGGCCCGTGAACTGTCCTTGCGCCCAGGCGTTCGGCGCGCCTCGTGCTACGAACGGGTGCCAGGTTGTACCGAGCGAAGCGGCGGGAAGTCGGCGAGCAGCTCGGCCGCCTCCACCTGGTAGAGATCCTCCGGCTCCCTCAGGCCCTGAAACCGCCAGGTGCCAAGGCTTCTGAGGCTGATCCCGTCCGCGAGGGACGTGAGCACCGCCGAGCGCACGGCGGACGAGATGACGATCTGACCGCCATGTGCGGCGTAGCAGATACGCGCGGCGGTGTGCACCGAGAGGCCGACGTAGCCGGTATCGGTGAGGGTTGGACGCCCGTGGTGAACGCCGATCCGAACCCGCACGTCGACCCCGCCGGGCCATGCATTCGCGCGCATCGCCCGCTGGATCGCCAGCGCGGCCTCGACCGCCGCCGGGGCCCGTTCGAACACGGCGAAGAGCTCGTCCGCGCGGGCGTCCACCTCGCGACCACCGGCATGCCGCACCGCGGCGCGCATCAGACGGCGGACATCGGCGAGCAGGGGTGCGTAGCGATCGTCGAGGCGCCCGAGCAGCTCGGTGGAGCCCTCGATATCGGTCAGCAGGAAGGTGACCGGGCCCTTCGGCAGCTTCCGTTGCGGTTGCAGCTGCGCGCTGACGAAGCCTATGGGCACGATCCCGTGCTTCTTGGACGCCCTCAGCAGTCGCGTGCGCGCCTTGTCCCGCGCGCCCTCGTCCTCGAAGGCCACCTGGCTGAACCGCGCGAGAGCATTCCGGACGTGCGCCGCGTCGTGGATCGGCAGACGCCGTCTACCGCGCGAGTCGATGTATGCGAACGCGCTATCGGGAAGCTCTGCTCGCTCCTTCGCGCCAAGCGGTGGCATGCCCAGATGATCGCAAGAAAGAACGGCGGCTCAGGAGCAAATGGACTGGTCCTCGGGCGCAAAACCCGCTAGACCCACAGGCGACGAGCTGCACGATCTCACGGAGCGCCGCAGCGAGCGCATCCCAGCCGACGGCGGAAGTCGCCTCGGAGGCGTGAGCGCGAACCTCGGGATCCCGACCAGCGCACTTCGAAAAGAGCCGGCTGGGATCGTTACCCGCGGGCGGTACTCTGACCCTACGAGAAGCCGCTTACGAGGAGCCGATTCAAGGGGAGACAGGGAGATGGAGAGACTGACGCAGATGAAGTGCGTCGCGTGCCGCAAGGACGCACCGACGGTGACGGATGCAGAGATCGCCGAATTCCAGCGCCAAGTCTCTGACTGGGACGTTGTGGAGCGCGATGAAATCAAACGCCTGAGACGCGTCTTTTTGGTCGACGATTTTGCGCAGGCGTTGGAATTCACGAAGAAGGTTGGCGAGCTTGCAGAGGAAGAGGGGCATCACCCCGCGCTGCTGACCGAATGGGGTAGGACGACGGTCACGTGGTGGACGCACAAAATCAAGGGGTTGCATCGCAACGATTTCATCATGGCGGCGAAAACGGACAAGCTATCTCGGCCATGAATCAGTCCGTTAGACAGAGATCGAGTCGCACGAGGTCGCCGCCGCCTAACGTGGAATGAAGCGCCACTCCGCCCTGATCCCGCTCTCGCGCGACCATCACGATGGACTCGTGCAGGCAGTGCGGCTGCGCCGTGCTGCCGCGGACGGAGATGCTTCGGCTCGGCTCGCGGCGGCCAGGGAATTCGTCGAGTTCTTCAGGAAGGAAGAGCGTGTCCACCTTCGGGATGAGGAAGAAGAACTCTTCCCGCTTTTCCTCAGGCACGTCCCGTCGCCGCCTGCTCTCCTCCGCGAGGCACGCGTCCAACACGTGCAGCTTGAGGGGTTCGCTCGCACACTCGAAATCGCCGTGGCGGCCGGCATCGTCGATCGAGAGGCGTTGGATGCGGCGGGAGAACTGCTTCACGCACACATCCGGCTTGAGGAGCGACAGCTCTTTCCGCTGATCGAGGAACTCGTGCCAGACGACGAGCTCCGGAGGCTCGGGCTCGCCAGCAGGGACCTGACCTGCGCCGTTCGGCGCCCGCCCCTCAGGAGCTAGCGCGCGCCGAGGCCGGTCGCGACTGCGACGAGGTCGACGAAGATGGGTGGCCGTGAACCCGTGCAGGAAGGCTCGGCCCGTAGGATGGATGAACTCGGCCCGCCCGGCTGAATCGGTCAATTTGCAGGAAGAATCGAGTTTCTGAACCCTACGCGCATGGTCTTCGGCCTCGGCGACCTCATCGCCAAGGCCATGGAGCTCGGCATCCCGAGGGGCGAGAACCTGCAACTGGCCGGGCTGCCGGTGGCGGTTGATCCTGCCGCCCACCCCCGCCACCCTCCCCTCCGGAAGAAGTCGACGTGCGCGCGTCTGAGTGGTCTCGGGAACGATCGTGACCGTTCCCAGATCGGTCCTCCTCCAGTGACGTCGCGGTCCGACGACCCAGACAAGGACATCTCGCTCTACATCAACTGCCCCGGCGGCTCCGTCTACGCCGGCCTCGCGATCTACGACACGATGCAGTTCGTCAGGCCTGCGATCGCGACCATCTCGGTCGGGATCGCGATGTCGCTGGGCGCGCTCTTGCTTGCCGCCGGCGCGAAGGGCAAGCGGATGGCGCTCCCGAACGCGAAGATCCTCATCCACCAGCTCTGGGGCGGCTTCGAGGGCCAGGCGAGCGACATCGAGATCCACGCCCGCGAGGCGATCGCGCTCAAGCGGCGGCTGGAGGAGATCGTCGCCGAGCACAGCGGGCAGCCGCTCGAGAAGGTTTCCACGGACATGGAGCGCGACTACTTCATGACCGCAGAGGAAGCGAAGAGGTACGGCCTCATCGACAAGGTGCTCGCGCGCCGCTTCGAGTGACGCCCGAATGAGCCTCCGGCAAGGCAGGGCCCTGCGGGCTTCCGGCCGGAGTTCTGGGTGCAGGACCAGTCGAACTGGCCGACTCCTCTTTAAAGCGTCCGGCGTGACTGCTGTGTGCGCTGCCGGCGACCGCTTCGCTGGGTTGTGCGGCCCGAAGCCGACTAGTGGTCGGCGTTGCCGAGACTCGCAGAGATCTCCTCGACAGCGGCTCGCTCGGCGTCGCTGACCGTCTCGCCGCCCTCCCTATGGGCGCTCGCGACCCTACCTGCGAGCGTGAGAACAAAGCGCCGGTAGTCTTCGACCTCCTCCGCTGTCGTCTTCCGCTCGAGTAGTTCGACCGCGTCACGCAGATGCTGCAGCCCGTGCTGTTTGAGCTCCTCGACCGAGTGGTAACGCGTGTGGTCGCGCTCCGGCTTCGCCGCGACGATTTCGTCCAGGAGCTCGCTCTCCCCGTGTTGCCGGCGGGCCTCGACGTAGGCCTTCGCCATCGCGATCGACTCGCGGAAGGTACCTCCTCGTTGCGCGGTGACGACGATCATGCCGGCGCTCGGCGGTCCCTCCAGGACGAGCTCCCACTCCTCCTGTGTGAAATCGGCCCTTTCCGTCATCGTCCGTCTCCTTTCGGGCCCTGACGACCGAGCTGCTCTCGGGCGAAAGGCAGCATGGCACTTCACGCGTGAGCGGCGCGGGAGTCAGGTGCGGCACACGCCCCTTCCTGGCGCAAGGCCGGGAGCGCGGGGTGCGAATCAGGAAGCCGGTGAGGAGTACTCTGGTTTCGGTCATGCAGTCCCCGGACCCCGGGCTCGCCGTCGCGGAGCGGGAGAACGAACGCGCACAGCGCGCTCGGTGGCTCGGCGCTGAGCTGTGGTCGGGAGCGGCTCCTCCGGACGCTGAAGACCTGTCCCGGCTCGTCGCGGATGGGCTTGAGAAGGGGTTTCTGACCTTCGACGAGCTCGCAGCCGCGCTCGAGGACGTCGAGCTGACGAGGGAGCAGACCGAGGACTTCTACACCTACCTGGCCGAACGCTCGATCGACCTGCTCGAGGGGGAACAGCACAAGCAGCCGCCGCACGAGCAACCGGCGCTCGCTGAGGACGAGGCGAAGGCGCCGGCGAAGCTCGACTTGACCGTCGAGCCGTCGCTCGACTCGCTGCGGCTCTACCTGCGCGAGATCGGGAGAGTGCCGCTGCTGACGGCCGACCAGGAGGTCTACCTGGCGAAGCGGGTCGAGCGCGGCGACCTGGCGGCGAAGAGGCAGATGATCGAGGCCAATCTGCGGCTGGTTGTCTCGATCGCGAAGCCGCACGTCGGCCGCGGGCTCTCGTTCCTCGACCTGATCCAGGAAGGTTCAGTCGGGTTGATCCGGGCGGTGGAGAAGTTCGACTATCGCAGGGGCTTCAAGTTCTCGACCTACGCGACCTGGTGGATCCGCCAGGCGGTGTCGCGCGCGCTCGCCGACAAGGCGCGCACGATCCGCATCCCGGTGCACATCTTCGAGCGGCTGAACAAGGTCATCCACACTCAGCGCCAGCTCGTGCAGCGCCTCGGCTGCGAGCCGCGTCCCGACGAGATCGCCGCCGAGCTCGAGCTGACGACCGAGCAGGTGCGCGAGGTCCTACGCGTGGCGCAGGTTCCAGTCTCGCTCGAGAAGCCGCTCGGCGAAGAGGGGGACGCAAGACTGGGCGACCTCGTCGAAGATGAGCTGGCCGAGTCGCCCCTCGACGTGACCTCGCTCTCGCTCCGCTGCGAGGACATCGAGCACGCGCTTGCCGCGCTGCCCGAGCGCGAGCGCCGGCTGATCGAGCTCCGCTTCGGCCTCCACGGCGGTCAGCCGCGAACGCTCGAGGAGGTGGGGCGCACCCTCGGCGTCACCCGCGAGCGGATCCGGCAGATCGAGAACACCACGCTCAAGAGGCTTGCGTCGCTGCCGGAGGTGCAGCGCTTGAAGGGCACCCTCTAACACCGGCTCGCGTCCCAGTTTCAAATCCTCCCCTCCGAAAGACCGGGCTCGCACTCCGTTCCCAGAACGTTGTTGGCTCCCCGGAGCGCCGGCCGCGGCAAGCAGTTGGTCGCTCTGCTCCTGTCGAAGTGCGTAGCTGTCGCCCGTTGGCGAACTGTTCCCGCTCCTCGAAGTTCGAGCGGCGGTTACCCTGGATCGGCCGGCGCGCCGTGTTAGCGCCTGGAGTTGTGTTACAGCTCAAGGGTTTGGGCGACGAGGCGGCCGGAGGTCCAGCGACCTTCGGGCGGATCAGAATGAGAGGTAGCGCTGGCCGCAAGGGTGCTGGTGGCGACGTGGCGGGAGGCCGGTCTGGCTGGCTGCGTGCGCAAGGTACGCGCGGCCGCGTGGATGGGGCTGCCGCTCCTGCTGGCCGGCAGGCGGACCGCGGAGAGCGTGGGGGCGTACTTCGACTTGATCACTGATGAGGGACGGCTGTTCTATGGCGACAGCTTCCATCTCGGCTACTTCCCCGAGGGCGACGAGAGTCTGCGCGAGGCGCTCGATGCCCACACCGACCTGGTGGCCGAGCTGGCGCGGGTGAGGGCCGCGGGGCGCGTGCTGGACGTCGGCTGCGGAATCGCCGCACCGGCGCTGCGGATCGCCCGCCGGTACGGCTGCCGGGTCACGGGCGTCAACATCAGCCGCGAGCAGGTGCGCCAGGGACGTGAGCTGATCGCGGCGCGCGGGCTTTCCGGTCGCGTCGTCATCCAGCGAGGCGATGCGCGCGCGCTCGAGTTCCCCGACGGCTCCTTCGATGCGATCGTCTGCCTGGAAGCGGCCGGCGACATCTGCGTCACCGAGGCCGACAAGGACCGGCTGGTGGACGAGCTGTTCCGGGTGCTGCGGCCCGGCGGGCACGTCGGGTTCTCCGACCTCGCGCTGCGGGCCTACCCCTCACCCGCGGAGGATCGGGCGCTCCGGGCCGTGCTCTACCACTCCGGCGCCGAGCTCGTAACCGACTGGCCCGCGATCTTCGCCCGCCACGGCTTCCGGGTCGTCGAGTGCCGGGACATCATCGGCGAGACGCTGCCCACCTGGGTGCACGCCCGGGCCATCTACGAACGGCGTGACGGCGAGGTCACACGTCGCTACGGCCAAGGGCTCGTCGACCGCGTCGCCGCTCGCCTCGAGCGGATCCCGCTGATCCTCGCCGCGTACGGCACCTTTCCCGTGCTCTGCGCTCACAAGCCCGGCAGCGCGAGCGGCTGAATCTCTGGCGTGCAGAACTCGTCGCCTGCTTTCAGCGCCGATCGCAGTCCGACCACCCCGCCGAGGGTCGGAGCGAGCCTGAGATGCGCGGCAATAGCGCGCTGCCACGCAGTTGTGGTTCGGAGAACCGAGTTTGCGGCCACCAGCGTCGCGGTTCCGCCAGATGACGACACCGGCCGCCCCGCCCTATCTGCGTTGACGACCTCTAGCGAGGCTCTACGCTGAGCTCGTCAAATGAACGAGCCGACGTCGCCTGAGACCGTAGCCGCGTGGATCGACACGGCTCAACGTCAACGCGACCCGTTCGAGCGGGTTCGCCGCGCCTCGCATGAGCATCGGGAGAAACACGGCCCGGGATGCAGCGTGTACCCGACCTCGAGCGGCCCGCTTCTCGCTGTTCTTGCGGCCGCGATTCGGGCTGAGCGGATTCTCGAAGTCGGATGTGGCCTTGGCTATTCGGCGCTCTGCCTCACTCACGGTTCGGGCGCGCTCGTCGAGACGATCGAACGCGACGCCGAACACGCACGCCTTGCGGAGCTTGAGATCGCACGCGCGGGGTACGGCGATCGCATCCGTGTGGTCCGCGGCCGCGCCGCCGACCTCCTGCCCGGGCTCGACGGGCCGTACGATCTGATCTTCTCCGACGCTGATCCGGAAGAGATGCCAATCGCTCTCGATCACTTCCTCCGGCTCTTGCGGCCCCGCGGTCTGCTCGTCAGCGCAAATCTCTTCCTCGCTCAATTCGTCCCTGACCTCCCCGGAATCGAGCAGATGGCTCAGTACCGACAGCGGATCATCGACGACGAGCGGCTGCTGACCGGGATCGTCCCGGGTGGACTTACCTTGAGCGCCTTGCGGGGGATTCGGCGACCCAGTGAGCCTATGAGAACGCGGAGCAGCTCGCTGCTCTCGTGATCCTTGGGACGGAGCGGCCTTCCCGACGGCTCCTCCTGATGCCCATTCGGCTCGTCCTTTTTGGTCCGACTGGGGCTAAATGCCTGGTATCCAAGCGCCCGTCGCAGTTCCCGCAATCCGCGACAGGTCGGGCCGAAGCTCGAGCTTGCACGTCGCCGGCGGCAGCTCGCCTGCGCGCCGATCGACCGACACCGCCGGTGGTGCGCCGCGTCTCAGTCGCTAGTGAGGAGCCGAACCGGTAGGTCGCCTCGGCGCCGCCTGAAATTGTTCTCGCGGCTCATCCACGCACGATCTGCCCTGTCCATTGGCGAAGCACGGTTTTGGTCAGGGTGCTATCTGTGGGTCGTGAAGGCTGCGGTCACGGGCGTTTTCTCCTACAGCGGCCGCTTCATCGCCGAGGCGTTGCTGGCGCGTGGTTCGGAGGTCGTCGCCTTCGGTAGAAGCCGCCCGTCGACGAGCGAGAGTCTGGCCGAGCGGGTCACCTTCTATCCGCTCCTGCTTGATAACGAGAAGGCGCTTGCGAGCGCCCTCTCTGGCTGCGAGGTGCTCTTCAACACCTATTGGGTGCGCTTCGAATACGGTGGCGTGACCTTCGCCCAAGCGGTCGAGCGTAGCCGCCGCCTCTTCTGCGCCGCGCGTCGCGCCGGCGTGGGCCGGATCGTCCATCTCAGCGTCAGCAATGCCAGCGCCGGCTCGCCGTTCCCCTACTTCCGAGGCAAGGCAGCGGTCGACGACGCGCTTCGACGCGGCGGTTGCGCCTACGCGATCTTGCGGCCGACGCTGATCTTCGGCGGTCGCCAAGAAGTGCTTGTGAACAACATCGCCTGGCTGCTGCGCCGGCTGCCGCTGTTCCTCCTCCCCGACGGCGGCCGCTGCCACCTGCAGCCCGTCTCCGTTTTCGACCTGGCACGGATCGCGGCCGAACTCGGCGAGACCGAAGGCAATGTCGTGCTCGATCTCGCCGGCCCCGAGACCTTCACCTTCGCCGACTTCGTGGTCCAGATCAGAGACGCCGTCGGCAGCCACGCCCGCCTCCTCGCCGCGCCGAGTCGCTTCGTCTCCGCCAGCTCGGCACTCGCTGGTTTCCTTCTGCGCGACCGGCTCCTCACTCGCGACGAACTTGGCGCACTCACGGCCGACCTGCTCGCCTGCGAGACGGCGACAACCGAGAGTCGCTTCAGCGACTGGCTCGAAGCGAATGGCTCCTGGCTTGGCAGCGACTACGCAAACGAGTTGCGGCGCAACTGGCACCCGAGCCGCTCCCACGTCTGAGCGGGGGCCACTCAGACGGGAGCGACGTTTCCACGCAGGCGTTGCTAACGCCAGCGAGCGATGTATTGCGAGGTGTGCACCTGGCGTGTGGTGTTCGCCCGATCGCTGCTATGTCGCGCTCTGTTGGAACTGCGACACGCCGGTGAACGTTCGCATCACCCTGGCAGCGCCCCGACGCCGGCCCTATCGTCAGAGACCGCTTAGGATTCGTCTTCGGAAACGACCTCCGTGAGATGCCGGATGCACCTGACAGAGCCGAACTTGAGGCCGCGATCTACCGGCATTTCAGCCTGCAACCGACTCGCGAGACGATCGAAGCGGTGATCGTGAAGGTCGCCGAGCTCGAACCGGTCACCTGGCCGCCGGATTCGAAGCAGCTCCGAGCCGGACTGTTTCTGTCCGTCCCCTTCCTCGGAGGCGACCGCACGAAGCTCGATCAGGCTCTGGCCCGTGTTCGCCAGGGCTTCAAGCGCAACGAGATCCTGCCGGGCTGGCGCGTCGAGCTCTCCGAGGAGAAGGTGTACTCCCACCGGGACGACGACGCGGGCGCGGTGCTTCTGACGCTCCCGGTCCTGTTGACGCTCACGCCTGCCTAGCTCCGGCCCGAGGCCGGCCTAGCCCTCCGACTTTCGCTCCGCGAAGCGCGTGTCGGTCCGGTGTCGTCTTCCGGCTCTTCTCCGACAACCAGAGCCGCCGGCTACGCCACGACCACCCGGGAACACCTCACTCGAAGCGGCGCGCGAGCACCTTGTCGATGAGGCCGTACCTCTTCGCTTCCTCTGCGGTCATGAAGTAGTCGCGCTCCATGTCCGTGGAAACCTT